>ODAJ012187657.1_pt1 | contig 38509 bp, 35 predicted proteins | sample 1539241 | NCBI WGS metagenome assembly ODAJ01 (sample SAMN02144231, study PRJEB22623) | gut metagenome | biome: sheep rumen | host: Ovis aries | place: New Zealand
CCGAGCAGGATAAAATCGCCGAATTCGGCGAGCGAATGAAGACCTGCCGTATTTTAATCAATACGCCTTCTTCCCACGGCGGAATCGGCGATTTATACAACTTTAAACTGGCTCCTTCCCTTACCCTCGGATGCGGTTCCTGGGGCGGCAACTCGGTATCCGAGAATGTCGGCATCAAGCATCTTTTGAATATTAAAACCGTAGCGGAGAGGAGAGAGAATATGTTGTGGTTCAGAGCACCCGGAAAAGTATATGTTAAGAAGGGCTGCCTCCCCGTAGCGTTAGAGGAATTAAAGGCAGTTTACGGAAAGAAGAGAGCGTTTATCGTAACCGATACCTTCCTGTTTGAAAACGGTTATACGAAGCCGATTACCGATAAACTCGAAGAGATGGGAATTCAGTATACCACATTTTCGAACGTGGCACCCGATCCCAACCTTGCATGCGCAAAAGAAGGCGCGAAGCTGATGGCGGAATTCAAGCCCGATACCATCATCGCTTTAGGCGGCGGCTCCGCAATGGATGCCGGCAAAATCATGTGGGTATTGTATGAACATCCCGAAGCAGATTTCCAGGATATGGCAATGCGTTTTGCGGATATCAGAAAGCGTATTTACACCTTCCCGAGAATGGGAGAGAAGGCTTACTTCGTAGCCATTCCGACTTCTGCAGGTACCGGTTCCGAAGTTACCCCGTTTGCGGTTATCACCGATGAAACCACCGGTGTGAAATATCCTCTGGCAGATTATGAACTTCTTCCGAATATGGCAATCATTGATGCCGACATGCATATGAATGCACCGAAGGGACTGACCTCCGCTTCCGGTATTGATGCCGTAATCCATGCACTCGAAGCATATGCATCCGTCATGGCTACGGATTACACCGACGGCCTTGCAATTCAGGCGTTAAAGGTTATTTTCGAATATCTTCCCAGAGCATACGACAACGGTCCGAACGATCCCGAAGCAAGAGAGAAAATGGCCAATGCGGCAACTATGGCAGGTATGGCATTTGCAAATGCTTTCCTGGGTGTATGCCACTCCATGGCACATAAGCTCGGCGCATTCTATCACATCCCTCACGGTGTTGCCAATGCACTGATGATTGATGAAGTTATCCGCTTCAACATGGCAGAAGTTCCTACCAAAATGGGAACCTTCTCCCAGTACGATCATCCGCATACTCTTGCCCGTTATGCCGAGGTTGCAACCGCACTCGGACTGAAGGGTAAGAACGATGAAGAAAAGGTTGAAAGCTTAATTAAGGCTGTCGATGAACTGAAGAAGAAAATCGGTATCAAGAACAGCATCAAAGAATACGGCATCGATGAGAAAGAATTCCTCGATCGTCTTGACGATATGACCGAACAGGCCTTTGACGATCAGTGCACCGGTGCAAACCCGAGATACCCGCTGATGAGTGAGATTAAGCAGATGTACTTAAATGCTTACTATGGAAAGCATACGGAGGTGTAATATGAAACTGGATAAATTAATTGCCGACAGAGGCACGAAAAAAGTATACAGAGACGGAGATCTTGCCATCAAGGTATTTGAAAACGAGGCATTCTCCAAGGCAGATATTCTGAACGAAGCCTGCAATCAGGCAAGAGTGGAAGACTTAAAGGATTTACACATTCCGCGTATCCGCGAGGTTGGTAAAATCGACGGCAAGTGGGCCATCGCAACCGAGTTCGTGGAAGGCAAAACTTTGCAGGAACTGATGGACAAGAATCCGAAGAAAGAAGACGAATATCTGGAACTGTTTGTGGATTTGCAGATTAAAGTGCATTCCCATACCGTTGCAAACTTAAATTCCCAGAAAGAGAAGATGCAGCGTAAGATTTCCCAGTCCGCACTTGATGCAACGGCAAGATACGAGCTGCATACACGTTTGGCGGCGCTTCCTACGCACAATAAGGTCTGCCACGGGGATTTTAACCCCTCCAATATTATTATCGACAAGAAGGGTGTTCCCCATATTCTTGACTGGGCGCATGTTACCAGCGGAAATGCATCCGCGGATGTTGCGAGAACCTATCTTTTATTCAGCCTTGCCGGCAAGGATGAACTTGCAGCACAGTATTTAAACCTCTTCTGCGAGAAGACGGACACCGCACGCCAGTATGTGGAGAAGTGGCTGCCCATCGTTGCGGCATCCCAGTCCGTAAAGGGTAAACCCGAAGAAAAAGAATTCCTCTTAAAATGGGCGGATGTCGTTGATTTTGAGTAATTCCCGATGTTGTAAGTGAGTGAAATGGTGTATAATAAAAAGGAAGCCTGTCCATAGTGGCAGGCTTTCCTTGTATGGAGGGATAAGAAACCGGGTATTTCGGAAAGGGGTGGATAAAATGAATCAGACATATTATACGCATAAATCACACAGCGACGGTCTGGAGCTTTCCGTGCTTCGCATTATGCCGGACGATCCGCAGCAGATCAAAGGAATCGTGCAGCTCGTACACGGAATGAACGAGTATAAAGAGCGATATATTCCGTTCATGGAGTATCTTGCCCAAAACGGGTATCTGACGGTAATTCATGACCACAGAGGTCACGGTGCGTCCGTAAAATCTTTGGATGATCTCGGTTATATGTATGAGGGCGGATATGTGGCTCTCGTCAGGGATACCCACGAAATCACACAGGGAATTAAGAACTACGCAAGAAGACTGACCGGAAAGGAAGATCTGCCGGTAATTCTTCTCGGACACAGCATGGGTTCCATGGTGGTTCGCTGCTATCTGCGCAAGTTCGACAAAGACATCGACAAACTGTGTGTAATCGGATCGCCTTCCAAACAGGCCGGAATGAAGGCCGGCGTCATGCTGATCCGGCTTATTGAGAAATTCAAAGGCGAAAGGGCGAGACTGATGCTGATTGCCGGTCTTGTTATGGGGTCCTATGAGAAAGCTTTTGCCAAAGAAGAAATTCCGCACGCCTGGGTGAATTCCAACCCCGAAGAGGTGAAGAAGTATAACGCGGATCCTCTCTGCAATTACTGCTTTACGCTGAACGGATTCGAGAATCTTGTAAAACTGACCATGCTGACATATAAAGACGGCGACTTCATCATGGAGAATCCGGATTTGCCGATTCGTTTCTTCTCCGGTGCGGACGATCCCTGCGCCGTGAATGAGAAAGCATTTCGTTCCTCGGTGGAATTCCTTAAAAAACAGGGTTATACGAATGTAGAAGGTAAAATGTACCCGGGAATGCGTCATGAGATTTTAAATGAGCCGGAGAGACAGAAAGTATACGAAGATATTCTTCAGTTTATAGGAAAATAACGAATGAGTGACATCTGGCGCCCAAAACTGCACTTTACACCAAAGACCGGTTGGATGAACGATCCAAACGGTCTGGTATTTTATGGGGGAGAGTATCATCTGTTTTATCAGCATAACCCGTATGCGCCCAAATGGGACCGTATGCACTGGGGCCATGCCGTATCCGCGGATTTATACCACTGGGAGCATCTGCCGATTGCCATTTTCCCTGATGAAACGGGAGAAATTTATTCGGGCAGCTGCTTTTTTGATGCAAATAACGACAGCGGTCTCGGAACAAAAGACAATCCGCCGCTTCTTGCGTTTTATACATCGCATCATGCCGTAAGCAAACGAGAACAGCAGTGTATCGCATACAGCCCGGACGGCAGAAATTTTACAAAATACGAGAAAAATCCCGTGATTCCGGGGGCAGAGAATACACCTGCAAGGGATCCGCAGGTTTTTTCCAATCCCGTGCTCGGCGGATATGCAATGTGCCTTACAAAGGAGAGTGAAATTTGTTTTTATGTTTCGGATAACCTCACGGACTGGAAATTCAGCGGCAGTTTTTCATATGCGACAAACTGTGCCGCGGCCGGAGGTGCTTTTGCGGGGCCGGCAAACTGCGCCGCGGGTGGAGTATATGCCGGACAGAAAAACTGCGCCGCGGGAGGAGCATATGCCGGGCCGGCAGACGATGATATGACTACAAATGTAGTTACAAAAAGGGAGTTAAAAGAGATTTATGAATGCCCGTGCATGATTCCGTTTGAGACGGATGAAGGACTAAAATGGGTGCTTTTGATCAGTACAATTACGACAGCCGATGCAAAGTATGCAAGAGAAGTGCGTTATTTTGTGGGAGAATTCAACGGCCGAAGTTTTAAGCAGACACAGTTTCCGGCGGATAATCTGCTTTTGGATTACGGACCGGATTTCTATGCTTCGACCGTCTTTTCCAATACGGATAAAAAGATTATGCTTTCATGGCTCGGAAACTCCGATTATGTGCACGATGTGCCGACGGATGCGGAGGGCTTCCGCGGAGTTCTGACGATGCCGAGAGAACTTACTCTCGTAAAGACCGAAGCAGGATACAGGCTGAAATCGGAGGTTGTATCGTATGATATTATCCGGCAAAACGGCCGGCAGGAGAATGATGGGACCGCCGGTTCGGATGAGATTTTTACGGTAACGCGTAAAGTCCGCACCGGGGATATTTTACGCATTCGTTGCGGCGGGGGCGAAGTGATTATTACCGTCAAAGAAAACGAATACCTTGTTGACCGCACAAAAGCAGGGGACGGAAGTTTCAGTGCGTCTTTTGCGGCGCAGAGTGTGCTTTCCGTCCCCCGTATGAATCTAAAGTTCAGTTTATCGGAATCGGACAAAGAGTCCGAACTTACCGTCATCATAGACGGCTGTGTTATGGAAATGATGCCGAATGACGGTTTGTCACCGGCGACTTTTTACATATTCCCGTCTTCCCGTTCCCACTCTCTGGTGTAGGCAACGGCCTTTTTCCATTTCTTTAATTTACGCTGCTGTTCCTCGAAGGAAATCTTGGGAACGAAGCTTCTTTCAATCGAAATATTCTTTATGACGTCTTCCTTGTTATCCCAGTATCCTACCGCAAGACCGGCAAGATAAGCTGCTCCGGCAGCGGTTGTTTCCACGCATTCGGGACGTCTGACTTCCGTCTGTATGACATCGGCCTGAATCTGCATTAGCAGATTGTTTGCACAGGCCCCGCCGTCCACGTTTAAAGAGGAGAGTTTAATTCCCGCGTCGGCCTCCATTGCGGTCAGAATGTCATAGGTCTGATAAGCCAGGGATTCCAAAGTGGCGCGAATGATGTGATATTTGTTGACACCTCTGGAAAGTCCGACGATGGCTCCTCTTGCGTACGGATCCCAGTAGGGAGCACCGAGCCCGGTAAATGCCGGAACGACATAGCAGCCATTGGTATCCGGAACTTTTTCCGCAAAGAATTCGCTGTCGGAAGCCGAGTCGATGAATTTTAACTGGTCCCTCAACCACTGGATGGCGCTTCCCGCAACGAAGACGGAACCCTCCAGGGCATAGGTGACTTTTCCGTCAATTCCCCAGGCAATGGTGGTAACCAGTCCCTGTTTCGAAAAGACCGGTTTGTCACCGGTGTTCATAAGCAGAAAGCAGCCGGTTCCGTATGTGTTCTTTGCCTGGCCGGGAGTAAAGCAGGTCTGGCCGAACAGGGCTGCCTGCTGGTCGCCGGCGGCACCCGCAATCGGGATTTCCCCACCGAATAAATCCGCAGCCGTTTTGCCGTAAATCATGCTCGAGGGACATACTTTCGGAAGCATGGAAACGGGAATTTCCATTTCGCGTAAAATCTCCTCATCCCATTTTAAATCGACGATATTAAAAAGCATGGTACGGGAAGCGTTGGAATAATCCGTAATATGGACTTTTCCTCCTGTGAGTTTCCAGATCAGCCATGTTTCCACGGTACCGAAGAGAAGCTTGCCTTCTTCGGCCTTACGCATGGCTCCGGGAACGTTTTGTAAAAGCCAGCGGATCTTGGTGGCAGAGAAGTAGGGGTCAATGACCAGACCGGTTTTAGCGCGGTAGGTATCTTCGAGACCTTTCGCAAGAAGGCTTTCGCAGTAGTCGGCCGTCCTGCGGTCCTGCCATACGATGGCATGATAGATGGGTTCGCCGGTTTCCTTGTCCCAGACGATGGTGGTTTCACGTTGGTTGGTAATGCCGATGGCAGCGATGTCCTCGGCTTTGGCACCGATCTGATTCAGGGCTTCGGAAGCCACGGAATACTGCGTTAACCAGATTTCGGACGCATCGTGCTCCACCCAGCCGGATTTCGGAAAATACTGGGTAAACTCTTTTTGTGCCACGGAAGCAATCGTGCCGTTTTTATGAAACAGGATACAGCGGTTGGATGTCGTGCCGGCATCCAGTGCCATGATGTATTTGCCCATACGCATCTCCTTGAATTTCAGAATCGGTTTCAGTCTTCAAATTCAAAATGATAATTCAGTCCGAGCGCATCTCTTACTTCGAGAATGTCTTTCTGAACGGATTTGCTTAAAGGCACGCCCTTTTCCCTGCGCTCAAGCCAGACCAGATATTCTTTCTCACCGGCGGTGTAGATGCGGCTTTCGCCCGGTGCTTTTTTCGATGCACGAAGAGCCCTGCAGATTTCTCCCGCGGTTTTTTTGAATTCTTCCCTGCCGTTAAAAGCGTCCGGATCCACAACGAAGAAGAAGTGTCCGAGATGATACATCTGCGGCTTTCCGTCTGCGGAAACTCCGGTTAAGGCCTTCATGAATTCACCGCCTGCCAGGGCAGCGGAAAGAATTTCGACAACGGCCGCATAGCCGTAGCCCTTATAGCCAGCAAGGTCTTCTCCGATTCCTCCGAGAGGAGCCAGGGCAGCGGTGCCGTCTACGAGCGCTTTCAGAATCTCGGCACTGTCGGTCATGGCTTCGCCGTTTTCGGAAATAACGGTTCCCGCCGGAGTGGGTCTGCCTTCTCTTGCATAGTATTCAATACGGCCTCTCTGCACGATGGAAGTGGCGCAGTCTAAGCAGAAGGGGAATTCCTCATCTGTGGGAAGGGCAAACGTTAAAGGATTGGTGCCCATCATATTTTCCACACCGAAAGTCGGTGCAATCGAAGGCCTTGCATTGGTGCCGGTGACACCGATTAAACCTTCTTTGCTGGCCATGGTGGCCCAGTATCCGGCAATGCCGTAGTGTGTGGAGTTTTTAATGGCGCCGCCCGCCATGCCGCATTTCTTTGCTTTTTCAATCAGCATTTCCATCATGCGATAACTTGCCACCATACCCATGCCGTCATGTGCATCCATGACAACCGTGGTCGGCGTTTCTTTTATAATTTCAATGTTGGTGACGGGCAGAAGAGTGCCCTTTTTGATGCGGTCGATATAGATTGGTTTGAAACGGTTGCAACCGTGGCTTTCAATTCCTCGACGGTCCGATTCAAGTAAAACGTCGGCGCAGATGGCGGCATCCTCTTTCGGTACGCCGTACCCCATGAAAGCATCGGTCAGAAAGGAGTTCATAAGCTCCCAGGAAGCATAGTAACGATTATCCATTTTGTAACCCTCCGATTGTTTTATAATCTGCCGGATTTTCCCCAAAATCCGTCTGATTTAATCATAATTCAACCGGGTTTTTTATTCAATCAAAAAAGCTGATTTTTGTTGAAAAAAAGGCATATATCGGCTATAATATACAGTGCATTTTTATGATTTGGAGGCACACTATGGGAATGAATGTTGCATGTCTTGATTTGGAAGGTGTTTTGGTCCCCGAAATTTGGATTGCTTTTTCCGAAGCAACCGGGATTCCGGAGCTTAGAAGAACGACCAGGGACGAGCCGGATTACAATAAACTTATGAATTTCAGAATTGCGATTTTAAAAGAACGCGGTCTGGGGCTGAACGAGATTCAGGCAACCATTGCCACCATTGATCCCCTGCCCGGTGCAAAAGAGTTTCTGGATGAACTGCGTGATAACATGCAAACCATCATTATCAGCGATACGTTTGAACAGTTTGCAAAACCGCTGATGGTAAAACTCGGTATGCCCACGCTTTTCTGCAATACACTGGAAGTGGCACCGAACGGAGAAATCACCGGATACAGAATGCGCTGCGAAAAGTCCAAACTGACTACCGTAAAAGCGCTGCAAAGCTGTGGTTTCGATACGATTGCAACCGGTGACAGTTTTAACGATCTTGCCATGATTCAGGCAGGAAAGGCCGGCTTTTTATTCCGTTCGACGGAAAGCATCAAGAAGGATTTTCCGTCCATTCCGGCCTATGAAGAATACAACGATCTTCTGAAAGCATTTTTGGAGGCTGCAAAGCAGTAATCGTTCAGGGTAGGGAACTTAAAGAAAAATGTATTTTTACAACGTTGCATTTTTATTAGCATTATTTTTGTCCATGTTGTACGTAATGCATTACGAGAAGCATTTTGATGTCTGCATTACGGCTATTTTTCTGCTGATTCCGATCAGTAATCTCGGATTTATTATCCGTGCGAGTTCGGAAACGCTTTCCCAGGCGATGCTTGCAAACAGCATTATTTATATGGGCGGGTGCTTCCTTCCTTTCTTTCTGACTTTTTCCATCCTGAGTCTGTGCGAGTTTAAGGTCAGACCGTTTTTGCGAACATCGATTCTTTTCGTAAACTCGCTGTTGTTTTTCTTCATCCTGACAACGGATACGAACCATCTGTTTTACAGTTCGGTCAGCTTCGTCAAGGAAGACGGAATCAGCGTTCTTGAGAAAACTTACGGGCCTTTGCATACCGTGTATTATGTTTTGATAATCCTGTATATGCTGGCTGCGTTTATTGCCCTTATCTACTCGTTTTTCAAAAGACAGCATGTTTCCAGAATCATGCTGATTCTCCTGGTATTACCGGAAGTGTTTACCATGATCGGTTTCTTCGGTAGCAAATTTCACGGGCTGACTCTGGAACTGACCCCGTATGCGTTTGTCTTTGCGCAAATCGTATATCTGATTATTTCAAGCCGAATGATGTTATACAAAACCAGTGACATGGCGGTGGAAACCCTCCTGGAGAACGGGGAGAACGCATTTGTGCTGATCGATAAAAAATACCGTTACCTAGGAAGCAACAACACCGCGAGACATGTCCTGAAAGAACTTGATGAACTTCCGATTGACCGTCGCCTCGACAAAAACGAACCTTTGAAAAAAACACTGATTCACTGGATCAAATGCTTTGAAGAGGATCCGAAAAACGGGGATAACATGTATATCCAGAAAAACCCGGAGAATCCGGAGGATTATCACGTTTACAACATACGGGTCGACAATCTGATTGTCGGCAAGAAGGATGTGGGATATCAGGTTTTCCTCTTCGACGATACCGAAGACGTCAAATACATTAAACTTTTAAATAACTACAACTTCGAGCTCGAAGGAGAAGTGGAGAAGAAGACGAAGCGTATCGTCGAGATGCACGATAACCTGATATTGAGCATGGCGACCATGGTTGAAAGCCGCGACAACTCCACGGGCGGACATATCAAGCGTACCAGTGAAGGTGTCAAGATTCTGATTGAGGAACTTAAGAAAGATCCGAAATTTCAGATTACGGATGAATTCTGCAGAAACATTATCAAGGCGGCGCCCATGCATGACCTCGGTAAAATCGCCGTTGATGATGCGATTCTTCGCAAACCGGGCCGTTTCACCCCCGAGGAATTCGAGGAGATGAAGAAGCATGCCAAGGAAGGCGCACGAATCGTGCACGAGATTTTAAAAGATACGGACGATCAGGACTTCCGTATTCTGGCGGAAAATGTGGCACATTATCATCACGAACGTTTCGACGGTTCCGGTTATCCGGAAGGCATAAAGGGCGAGGAAATTCCTTTCGAGGCAAGAATCATGGCCATAGCGGATGTATATGATGCCCTTGTCAGCAAACGTGTTTACAAGGAAAGCATGTCTTTCGAAGAGGCGGATAAAATTATCATGGACGGAATGGGAACGCATTTCGATCCGCAGCTGAAAGAGATTTATATAGCAGCCAGACCGAAACTGGAAGCTTACTACAAATCGCTGGATGAATAATGCAGTTTTATAAACAAAAGAAAGAGTAACGAAACAGGGATAAGAAAATGAGAATCGGAATGGGATATGACGTACACCGGCTTAGCGAGAATCGGGATCTGATTATCGGCGGTGTGAAAATCGATTATGAAAAGGGCCTTCTGGGACATTCGGATGCGGACGTACTGCTGCATGCGATTTCGGATGCGCTGCTTGGTGCGGCTGCACTGGGTGACATCGGGAAGCATTTTCCGGATACAGATGAAAAATACAAAGGCATTTCAAGTCTGATCCTTTTAAAACATGTCGGAGAACTCCTCGAAGAAGAAGGATATTTAATCAACAATATCGATGCCACCATCATCGCCCAGGCTCCGAAAATGAGACCCTATATTGACGAGATGAGGAAAAATATCGCTCAGACACTGGGACTTCACATTTCACAGGTAAATGTAAAAGCCACAACGGAAGAGGGGCTCGGATTTACCGGAACGGGAGAAGGAATCTCTTCGCAGGCGGTCTGCCTGATTTCGGAAGTCAGTGAACTTACTTCCTATGCGGTTACGCAGGGCTGCGAAGGCTGCAGCGGCTGCGGAAAGAATTTTGACGGCAGTGATGCAAAGAAGGGTACAAATGCTGACGGAACCGGCGGAGGAGATGACCCCGTAATCATCCGTACTCTGTGCTGACGAGGTGAAAAAATGGAAATCGTTTATCTGGCGGAAGGAGACAATCTGGTCTTTGCCGGAAAAGAGAATATGGAAACCGTAAGCTCTCTGTATCTGGCACCGCATTATATGAATAACGGAGACGAACTTTGTGAAATCCGGAATGTTTTTACGAAGGAGAAATTCCGAAGACGCGGCAACATGGATGCGCTGATGAAAGAAGCCTTCTTATGTATGCAAAGCGAGAGAGAACCTTATACGTTTTTAAGACCTATGGCAGAGAAGTTCTTTACTCCTTACGGATTCGTCAAAGTGGAAGAACATGACGGAATCCGGATTAACGGACTACGTTTGTCGGACGATTTGCTGAAAAAAGCAAATGAGAACGACGGTGAATTTCATGTACTCGTGAAGGAATCAGAAGATTATCTGTTATGTCCGGTCAAAGAGGAGAATAAAGAAGAAGTTGCGGATTTTATCAATGCTTCCTGCAGGGATTCTTCCGACTGTTATATTCTTCAGTCCGCACATACGGTGATGAATATCAAAAAGAGCTGCAAAGAAAAAGGCGGTAATCTTGTAACCGTAAAGTGCAGGGGAAAACTGGTCTGTGTCTTTGCGTATTCTTTGGTAAAACAGGAAATTGTAAACGAAGATGACGGCAAAACAACGGCATTTTCCGACAAGAGGGTATCATTTGCAATTTTTGCCGACGGATTCAAAAAGGACGATTTGTTTCTTACAGATCCCGATAACCGGTCCGTAATGGCAAGAATCATCGATGTAAAAAGCATGCTTTCCAAGGTGGTCTGTCCGAAGGAATTTGTAATGGTGCTTCGGATCTTCGATGAAAGAATCGTGGAGAATGCGGGACTTTACGTGCTGCACTGCGGACCGATGGGCGGTAATCTAACCGCAATCCGGATCGGAGACGAGCAGATGAAAAACGCCGAGGGAGAGAAGCTCTCCGCGGAAGGGGAGGTCACGATTGAAAATCTGACCAGATTTCTGTTCGGTTTCCGCAAAGCGCAGGACTGTTTCAAGATTTACGTGAAGTCCAAAGAAGAAGAGTGTTTCGCAAATCTGAATGCGCTGAAGTGCTTTGAAAAACCGCTTATTCTCTGCGACTGACGGTGGCAGGATTATAATTGACGTTCGTTATGTAAACCATAGTTATGTCGACCTAATTTATGTTAACCAAATTATGTCAACCAAAGTTATGTAACCTAAATTTATGTAAACAATATTATGTAAATCAAGTTATGTAAACAAAATATAAAATTATGTAAACCAAAGCAAGAAAACATCCAAATAAAAGTGGGCAGGAGTATTTCGGTTATGTAAACCGAATGGAAATATAAAATGGGAATTATTTCAAGAATTAAAAAAGAAACAGCGATAATAAGAGAGCGGGATCCGGCAATTCATTCCAATATGGAGGTTTTTCTGTATCCCAGTTTTCGTGTGATGATGCATTATCGACTGGCGCATAAATTTTATCTTCACAGGCATTATTTTATCGCAAGACTGATTTCCCAGAGGGCGGTGCGCAAAACGGGAATTGAGATTCACCCCGGTGCGACCATCGGCGAGGGACTTTTCATTGACCACGGAAACGGCGTTGTAATCGGAGAGACGGCGATTATCGGAAACAACGTAACGCTTTATCAGGGCGTTACTCTGGGAGGTACCGGAAAAGAGCACGGGAAACGTCATCCGACGCTTAAGGACAATGTAATGGTTTCCTGCGGCGCGAGGGTACTCGGCTCCTTTACGGTCGGAGAGAATTCCAAAATCGGTGCAGGCAGCGTGGTATTGAACGAAGTGCCGCCGAACTGTACCGTGGTCGGCGTTCCGGGCCGTATCGTAAAACGTGATAACGTGGCAATCCCGAGAGAGACGCTGGATCAGATTCATCTTCCTGACCCCGTTATGGATGATATCAACCGTCTGTCGAAGGAGAATAAGGAACTGAAAGAACGGCTGGATGAGCTGGAAAAGTGTTTGTCCGCAATCGGAAATCAGACGGTTTAAACAGCCGGATAAACGACAAATGTAGTATAAAAAAGTTATAAAAGAGGATTCAACATGCAAATTTACAACACACTGAAAAAGAGAAAAGAAGAGTTTGTTCCCATTGAGGAAGGAAAAGTAAAAATGTACGTCTGCGGACCTACCGTGTATAACCTGATTCATATCGGCAACGCACGTCCCATGATGGTTTTCGATACCGTCAGACGTTACATGGAATACAAAGGATATGAAGTAAACTATGTTTCCAATTTTACGGACGTGGATGATAAAATCATCAAAGCGGCAAACGAAGAGGGCGTGGATCCTTCCGTCATTTCCGAGCGTTACATCGCGGAATGCAAAAAGGACATGGAGTCTTTAAACGTAAAAGCCGCAACCACACATCCGAAAGCAACCGAAGAAATCGACGGAATGCTTGATATGATTCAGACCCTGATTGACAAGGGATATGCTTATGTGGCAAAGGACGGCACCGTTTATTACAGTACCCGCAAGTTTAAGGACTACGGCAAGCTTTCCCATAAAAACCTGGATGATTTACAGGGCGGTATGCGTTCCCTTCTGGTTTCCGGCGAGGATCAGAAGGAAGATCCGCTGGATTTTGTACTCTGGAAGCCGAAAAAAGAGGGCGAGCCTTTCTGGGTATCTCCCTGGTGCGAGGGACGTCCCGGCTGGCATATCGAATGCTCCGTTATGAGCCGTAAATATCTGGGCGAAGAGATTGATATTCATGCCGGCGGAGAGGATCTGATTTTCCCTCATCACGAGAATGAAATCGCACAGTCCGAGGCGGCCAACGGAAAGCCTTTTGCAAAGTACTGGATGCATAATGCATTCTTAAACATCGACAATAAGAAAATGTCCAAATCCCTCGGTAACTTCTTTACCGTGCGTGACATCATCGAAAAATACGACCCGCAGGTACTGCGCTTCTTCATGTTGTCCGCACATTACAGAAGCCAGCTGAATTTCAGCGCGGATTTAATGGAAGCGGCTAAAAATTCCCTGGACAGAATCCTGACCGCAGCGGACCGTGCCAGGGATTTTGCAGCGAAAGCTACCGGCGAGGAACTTACGGATGCGGAAAAGGCAATGCTGGAGGAATCCAAACAGTACCGCGCCAAATTTGAAGAAGCCATGGATGACGACTTCAATACAGCGGATGCGATTGCTGCCGTTTTTGAACTGGTAAAATTCATGAACACAAACATCACGGAAGAGACATCACTTGCCTTCGATGCCGTTCTGATTGAAGAATTAAACGGCCTTTGTGATATTTTAGGCATTAAGACCGAGCGCAAGGCGGAACTGCTGGATGCCGATATCGAGAAGCTGATTGAGGAAAGACAGGCGGCAAGAAAAGAGAAGAACTTTGCAAGAGCCGATGAAATCCGTAACGAACTTCTTGCAAAGGGAATTGTTCTGGAAGATACCAGAGAGGGCGTAAAGTGGAAGAGAGCATGAACGGTAAAGTAAATACCGAAAGCATGTCTTTTCATAAAACGGTGGAAGATGTCTTTGCGCTTCCGAAACAGGATATCCGGAATGCGACTCCTCTTACCCTGGCTTTTGTGGGGGACAACGTATACGATCTTGTGGTACGGACCGCTTTGTATGAAAACGGAAACCGTAACTTAGATTCCATGCATAAGAAAAAAAGCAGCATCGTAAAGGCATCCGCTCAGGCATGGGTTGCAGACTATCTTTTGAATAACGGTCTTTTTACCGAAGAGGAAGCGGAGTATTACCGCAAGGGAAAGAATGCCAAGAGCCTTTCCCATGCCAAAAATTCCAATCTTTCGGATTACCATAAAGCCACCGGATTGGAATGCGTGATGGGGTATCTTTATCTGACGGAACGGGAACACCGTGCTGTTGAATTATGTAAACTTGGAATCGATGCATATATGGTAGTCAGCGGAAACAGTAAATAGATAGGACGAATAAAATGGGATTTCACGAATTTACAATCGAAGGCCGGAATGCGGTGATGGAAGCTTTTCGGAGCGGAAAGTGCATTGATAAGCTTTATGTTCTCGACGGCTGTCAGGACGGACCCGTGCTTTCCATCAAAAGAGAAGCGAAGAAGCAGGATACCATCATCCGTTATGTTGACAAAGACCGCCTGGATCAGCTTTCCCAGACCGGAAAACACCAGGGAGTCATTGCCTATGCGGCTGCATATGAATATGCCGAAGTGGAAGATATTCTGAATGCGGCAAAAGAAAAGGGAGAAGCGCCTTTTATTCTTCTTTTGGATAATATCGAAGATCCGCATAATCTGGGTGCCATCATCCGTACCGCACATCAGGCGGGGGCTCACGGCATCATCATTCCGAAGAACCGTGCTGTGGGACTGACCGCAACGGTGGCAAGAACTTCGGCGGGGGCTTTGAATTATATTCCCGTAGCGAAAGTCACCAACCTTTCCAAAACCATCGACGAGTTAAAGAAAGAAGGTCTGTGGTTTGCTGCAGCGGATATGGACGGAGAGGTGATGTATGACGCAAATCTTTCCGGTGCCATCGGACTGGTAATCGGCAGCGAGGGAGAGGGCATTTCGAGACTGGTAAAGGAAAAATGCGATTTTACGGTTTCCATTCCCATGAAAGGCCGGATTGACTCCTTAAATGCATCGGTAGCGGCGGGAGTTTTGTGTTATGAGATTTTAAGACAGCGCAGAGGATGAAATTTTAAATCATGTGTACAGGGGCGGAATATAACAACAATACGGACGAAGAACTGATTCTTCGCCTGCGGCGCGGAGAAGAAGATATTATGGATTATCTTCTGAACAAGTATAAAAATCTGGTCAGATCGCAGGCAAAATCATTTTATTTAAAAGGTGCGGACGAACAGGACCTTCTTCAGGAAGGCATGATCGGGCTGTTTAAGGCCATCCGTGATTACGATGAAAAAAAGGATGCTTCCTTCGCAACCTTTGCAAAACTCTGCGTTTCCAGGAACGTCTGCTCGGCGGTCGAGAGGGCGAACCGTAAAAAACAGGAACCGTTAAACAGTTTCGTTTCTCTGGAATCTTCGGCGGAAGAAGAAGGCTATTCGGAGGGAAATAATTATTCGGAGGCCGCCATGAGACGACTCGGCATGGATGATCCGGAATTTATTCTGATTGACCGGGAGAGTACCGACCGTTTAAAAAGCGATTTAATTCGGGAATTAAGCCCGATGGAACGCAAGGTGTTCGAGCTTCTTTTGTCCGGCTTCGATTATGTGCAGATTGCCGGAGCCCTGAACAGGGAGCCGAAATCCGTGGACAATGCAATCACCCGGATTCGCGGGAAAGCAAAACGTATTTGCGGATAAAGAAAAAAGTGCACTTTGTCGTTGACAAACAAAATGATAGTATGATATTATAGTCCTCGGCGTTAAAAGCGTGCTGATGTGGCTCAGGTGGTAGAGCGTCGCCTTGGTAAGGCGGAGGTCACGGGTCCGAGTCCCGTCATCAGCTGAAGGGTATCTGTTTGCAGGTACCCTTTTTTTGTGCTATAATTTATATGTGGATTTTTGGGCACGAAGCGATTGGACGGGAATGGATCCGAAATCGCCTGCGGACCGAAAAAGGGGGAGAATACAGAATGGAAAAATCAATAAAAATAACAGCAATTCTTTCGGGAGTTTTATACACGCTTTCATCTGTCTTTTCAAGCGTGCTGATGCCCATTTTTGTAATTTTTTACAGAGGATACGGAGGATTTGATTCGGAAGGAGCGGCAGTCATTGCTGCCCTCAGTGTTTTCAGAGGCTTCCTTGCAATTGTCGTTATGATTATATTCATGATTCTGATGATTCATGCGTCAGATTCCATGAATGAGGGAATCGGAGTGGAAGTGACGGGATTGGTTTTGATCGGCGGTCTGGGTTCTGTTTTTTCGCTGATAGGCCATTTCATCCTCACATATTTCTCAAGATTCTGGGGGGCAGAGATTTATGCCGGCATAGCAGCCGTGAACAATGCACAGTCTTTTGTTTCGCCGATTATTTCCGCCGCCATAACGCTTTTGATAGCATCATTTGTGATTTCCATTTGCAGAAAGAAAGTGGTGATTCCGCTTCTTTACGACAAAGGATTGGTTGAAACGGATGAGGATTCTCAGGTTTAAAGGAGTATAAAAAATGTTTTGCAGTCAGTGTGGACAAAAACTGAATGATGATGCGAAATTCTGCGCCCGTTGCGGCGCAAGGGTAATTACGTTTGACGATACGCCGGCACCCGAGGCTGCGGCATTGGAACCGGCAGCAGCACCCGAGCCTGCAGCAGCACCCGAACCTGCAGCAGCACCCGAACCGGCAGCAGCACCCGAACCGGCAGCAGCACCCGAGCCTGCAGCAGTAGCGGCACCTGAACCCGCAGTGGCAGCAACACCTGCACCTGCACCCGTTGTCATGGATGAAATCCCTCATACGGAGGAACCGATCAACGCATCGATACCGGTAGCGGCAGCGCAGGGCGCGGTTCCCTATCCGGCGCAGACATACGCAGCACCCGGCGCGGCACCGCAAAAACCCAAAAAGAAAAAGAAGAAAGTATGGCTCGTAATTCTGCTTGTTTTACTCTGCCTCTTCTTGGCATTCCTTCTGATTGCGCTTATCCTTGTGGCTGCTTTTATCAAGCCGATCAGGAGTTATGTGGAAAAGGTAAAGGATTCCGGTTTCGTGGAAACTTCGTTCTTTGAAGGAGACGAATCCGAAACGCCTTCGGAAGATGAATCGGAGAACCCTTCGGAGGAGATTACGCCTTTTGGCGGCACGGAAGATCCGTTCGGAAACAGAGAATCTTTGGGACCCGTATCCGATGAAGACATCTCCGGCCTTACCCTGAAAGGGAATGTGGCCATTACCAAAGTCTCCGGTGCGGAAGAAATGATTCGTTACATTCAGGAAGTGAACGGAAAAATGCTTACGGAAGAGGAGATGAACCGGGTACGCATGCCGGATATTTTCTCTGCCATGGATCAGTTTGAAATGATCATCAAGGATTATGATGATGTACAAAACGGATGGGCGATTACCTTCCCCGTGGCTTCCGGATCGGAATGCAAACCCGTCAGCCTGGGCATCCGCGATTTTATAAAAGACGGAGAAACGCTGAATCCGATTCGCATTCATCTTGAAGACAACAAGTTCTCGATTCAGAGACAGGTAGCGGACAAGGATGAGGCCTTTGCAAAACAGATTTTCCCCGAGTACAGTTCCAAAATGTCAAACGGAACGTACGGGATTATGTTAAGCGGTGATTTTGCGAGAACCGAAGACGAAGACGGTGAAGAAGTGTACTCCGTCAGCGGTTATATGCAGATTATGCTCTGGTATGATACCATGTCGGAGCCGTACACGATTATGTACCATTATGATGCTTCCACAAACAAAGAAGACGGGGATAAGAAATGAGACCGGTAAACCCGAATGCGACAAAGGAAGCCTGCGAACTTTTGGAATATCTTTATGAGAATGCGGGACGTGCCGTCATCAGCGGGCAGCATACCCAGACGGTTCCCATGGAGGAAGTTTCCTACCTGCATGAAGTAACCGGGAAATATCCGAAACTGCAGGGGTTTGAGCTTCTGGGCTATTCCCCGAACGTAAACTATGAAGACGCTTCCGAAGCATGCATTACCGAAGTAAAAGAGAATCTGAACACGGTCGAGACGGCAATTAAGTGGGCAAAAGAAACGGACGGAATCGTATCCTACTGTTTTCACTGGTTTTCTCCAATCGGCGGACATGATAAAAGTTTCTATCAGAAAAATACCGATTTCGACGCAAGACGAATTCTGGCAGAAGGTTCGGACGAAGAGAAGAGTTTTTATTCGGATCTGCGTATTATCGGTGATTTACTGAGAAAGTTTCAAAACGAAAACATTCCCATTCTCTGGAGACCGTTTCACGAAGCGGACGGAGACTGGTTCTGGTGGGGCTCGAAAGGCCACGAAACCGGGAGGGATTTATATATTAAAATGTATCATTTCTTCGTGGACGAACTGCATCTTAATCATTTGCTCTGGGTGTGGAATTCTCCGGCGCCGGAAGGCTACCCGGGAGATGAGTATGTCGATGTCATTTCAAGGGATGTCTATTTAACGCCCGGAACCAAAACCGATTACAAAAAGGAATACGAAGAACTGATCCAGATTACCGATGCACCGAAAGTTGCGGCTCTGGGGGAAGTGGGACTGATTCCGGATATGGAAATCTGGGAAAAGAGCAAAGTTCCGTGGGCTTATTTTATGACCTGGTCCAAGGAATTCTGTATGACGGAAGAATATAATACGAAAGAGGATTTTAAAAAGAACTATGCCTCGCCTTATATGATTACAAGGCAGAAGTAGGAGACAGACAATGAAAATCAACAAGAAAACCCTAAACGCCGTTATGTACGGTGTCATTATCGTTCTGGTAATCGGAATCGGCGTATCGGCCGTTAAGCTGCTTACAAGGCCTAAAATCGTTGAGCAGCCGCAATCCTCATCATCCGAAACCGTGGAAGCTTCCATTATTTTCTACGAGGAAAGTTCCGAGGCGGTAGACTTAGCCGACATCGTAGTCCGTGCGAGAGTCATTGATGACAATATCAACGTCCGCAGCGGACCGGGTACCGATTTTGAACGTTACGGAAGTGCATACTACGGAAATACACTGGAATACATTTCCCAGAGCCACAACGGATGGACGAAGATCATTTATGACGGGGAAGAAGCGTATATCTACAGCGAATATATAGAGCTGGTTCCCATGGTAGTCAACGTGGAAGGAGAATTCACCGAGTATCTCGGAGCGGATGCCCCGACGGCGGAAGAAATGATCAAGTGGTCCGATGCGGCGGAAGAACCCGCGGAAGGGAACGGAAACTAAAACAGGAACATTATTCCGGACAGAATAAACCAAAACAGAGCATTAACAGAGCATTGAAAAAGGCACGCAACCGCGTGCCTTTTATTTTGCATTTAAACCCATTTACGGGCTTTTTATCGCCTGCCTTAATTGCCCTGCTGTTCTGCCTGTAAAGCAGCTTCTGCGGCTGCCTGACGACGCTGTTCAAGTTCTTCCATCTGCTGCTGGATGATTGCCTGTGCATTCGGTTTAAGGAAGAATTCCGTGTTGTGAGGGCACATACGGGATTTTGCCAGCGAGTATTCGCTCTGGATGGTATTCAGGGTTTCGGAAGGATGAAGTTCCGTTACACCTTCCACCTTGAACGGACAGTTTGCACATGCGGGAAGTCCGCAGTATTCGCAAATGGATCCCACGTAGTGTACGTCGCAGGAAGCGGTGGGAACGGTTCCCGGAGCAAAATATTCGCTCTTTAAGCATCCGTCGCAAAGACCGGGAATCGGAAGCTTTCCGGACTTGGAACATACGGTTGCCCTTACAATTCCGGACGGAACAGGGAAGGACTTCTTCTCCAAATCGGAGTGGATTCTTGACATAACACCTCTCCAGAGCGTTTTTGCAAGGGTTCTGGAACCGTCGTTTGCAAGTTTTTCGTTGTTATCGAATCCGGCCCATACCGTAGCGGTATAGTAAGGCGTATATCCGGCAAACCATACGTCGTTGTAATCGGAAGTCGTACCTGTTTTACCTGCGATGGGCATTCCGCCGAAGTTAACCGCGGTACCGGTACCGGAAGTAACGGTGCTGACCATGGCATCGGTCAGAAGGAAAGCGGTGGTTTCTTTTAATACGCGGATTCCTTCCTGCTGGGTCTTGTCCAGGATGACGTTTCCGTCATGGTCAAGAACCTTGGTATAAAGGGTGGGTTTCATGTAAAGACCCTGATTGGCGATGCAGGCGTAAGCTCCGTTTAATTCCATATTGGTAACACCGTCGGTCAGACCGCCGAGTGCAAGGGATTCGTTCATATCGCCGAGTACACGTCCGTCTGCAGTGGTTCTTGAGTCAACCAGAGTGGTGAAACCGAATTTCTTTAAATAATCGTAAGAAAGTTTCGTGGAAATCTGCTGGATGGTTTTTACCGCCACGATGTTAATCGACTGCTCGATACCGTAACGAAGAGAGCAGATTCCGCGGTAGGAATTTCCGTACCAGTTGTTGACCGGACGTCCGTTGGAATAGGAGTGGGGTTCATCCACTTTCACATCCGCAAGGGTAAGTCCAGCGGAGTCGAATGCAGGGGCATAAACCGCAACGACCTTGAATGTGGAACCGGGCTGACGGTAGGTATTGGAGGCACGGTTTAAGGTTCTGGATGCAAGTTTCGGTCCGCGGCCTCCGACCATGGCTACCACGTAGCCGGTGGACTGGTCTTCAACGGTTAAGGATACCTGAGGCTGAATGGTTAAGGAGATGCTTTCCGCACGGACTTCATCACCGTCTGCCATAACGGCCGCTTTGTATTCCTCGATGGCGGCATTGGCATCTTCTTCGGTTTTATATAAAGAATTGAATTTCTTGTCAAACTGTTTAAAGTAAGTCTGGAACATCTCGGGAGAGTGGTTTTCCACGGTTCCGTCCGCCTTGTCGATGGTTAAGTTGTAGGACAGAAGATAGGAGAAGTTCTTGGGATAGTTGTCTTCGTTTCCGAATACTTCATCCGCAATGGCCTGAATCTGCGGATCCATGGTGGTGTAAACCTTTAAACCGCCGCTGTAAAGCATACGGTATGCCTGCTGGGAATCATAACCGGCGATGTTCTGTAAATCTTCGACAAGCTGTTCGGTTAACTCATCCACAAAATAAGTGTTTACGGAATTTACAATCATGGACTGGTTTACGGTCTGAATTCTGGCATAAACGTCATCCGCCATGGCTTCCTGATATTCCGCATCGGTGATAAAGCCCTGATCTTTCATGTACTGCAGGACGATGTCACGTTTTTCCTTATTCTTGTCGGGATGGGAAATGGGGTTGTAGCCGGAAGGGTTCTGGGTGATACCGGCAATTACCGCGCATTCGGAAAGGTTCAGCTGATAAACCTGTTTGCCGAAATAACGCATGGAAGCAGCCTGGACACCTAAGGTGTTCTGACCGAGGTTGATTGTATTCATGTAAAGTTCCAGAATTTCTTCCTTGGAAAGCTCACGCTCGATGGATACCGCAAGATACTGTTCCTGAATCTTACGCTTGATTTTTGCCATATTGTCGCTTTCCGTTACCCATCCTTCGAAAACGTTGTTCTTCAAAAGCTGCTGGGTGATGGTGGAAGCACCACGGTTTAATTTTTGAGTCTGTAACGCGTCCACGGCAGCGGCAGCGATACCTTCGATATCGATACCGTTATGATTGTAGAAACGTCTGTCCTCGATTGCCACGAATGCATCCGCAAGGTTCTGGGGGATTTTATCCATGGATACGTAGGTACGGTTGGAATTCTCCGCAATCAGCTTGGTCATCTCATGACCTTCGGCATCGTATACAAGGGTGGCATAGCCCTGGGGAACGACATCCAGAGAGGAGATATCGGGAGAGGAACTGATAATACCGTTGAAAGCTCCGAGACCGACGCAGACACCGCCGACAATAACGGCTGCAATGCTGAGTAAGAGGAGTTCCAGCAGGATTACAAGTCCCATTTTTTTAAATTTTACACCTCTTGAAATTAGCTCATTCTGAAGTCTGGAAACACTTCGTCTTCCGTAATTCATAATTTGCCTTTCCGGTTCCGCCTTTCGGAACCTGTCCGCATAGATACCGTTATTATATCGCAAAACATAGATATAGGGAAGAAAAAGTTACAATCCTTGAAACGGACACATTATGTATGATAGAATGGATGCGTTATGAAAATCTTAATTACCCCCGGTGTCGGGGAAATCGAAGAGAAGAAATCGAAATTCATTGCCCACTTAAAATCGGTTTCCACGGAAGAGGAAGCAGTGCGGTTTTTCGAGGAAATAAAGAAGCAGTACTGGGACGCAAAGCATAACTGTACGGCCTATGTCATAGGAAAGGATGCTTCCCTGACCCGCTGCAGTGACGACGGAGAACCCTCCCAGACGGCGGGAAAACCGATGTTAAATGTGCTTCTGCATTCCGAAGTGAGAAATGTGGCCTGTGTGGTGACCAGATATTTCGGCGGGGTCCTGCTCGGGACGGGCGGTTTAATCAAGGCCTATTCCGATGCCGTGACGGATGCGCTTTCCAAAAGCACCATCGGGGAGGAAACCGAAGGATGGGACATTCCTTTTACGGTGGATTACGTATCCTACGGGAAAATCAAATACGAATTCGAAAAACTTTCTTATGAAATCACGGATGCCGTCTTTGGCGAGAATATTACGGCGTCGGTAAAAGTTCCGAAGGACGAAAAGGACAGAATTTTAAAAATTCTGACCGATGTCACGAAGGGCGGTGCCGTAATCGGCGAAATTAAGGAATGCAGTATTCTTTCGGTGTTGAGCATAGAGTAACAACGGTTATTTTTGGGATAAAAGGAGAATCAAATCATGAGCATGGCGGATCAGATTTTTATCAATATGTGTAAGGACATTCTGGAAAACGGAACCTCCACGGAAGGCGAGAAGGTACGCCCTCACTGGGAGGACGGTGCTCCGGCGTATACGATTAAGCGCTTCGGCGTGGTTAACCGGTATGACCTTTCGAAGGAATTTCCTTTAATCACCCTTCGCAAAACGGCATTAAAATCAGCGACGGACGAAATGCTCTGGATCTGGCAGCAGAAGTCCAATAATGTGCACGATCTGCATTCCCATATCTGGGATTCCTGGGCGGATGAGAACGGTTCCATCGGCAAAGCGTACGGATATCAGATGAGTGTGAAACACCACTACAAAGAAGGGGATATGGACCAGGTTGACCGTGTTATTTACGATTTGAAGAACAATCCCTTTTCCCGCCGGATTATGACCAATATTTACGTGCATCAGGATTTAAGCGAAATGCATCTTTATCCCTGCGCATACAGTATGACGTTTAATGTTACCCAGAAGCCGGGAGAAGATAAGCTGACATTAAATGCAATCCTCAACCAGCGTTCCCAGGACGTGCTTGCGGCCAACAACTGGAACGTGGTTCAGTATGCGGTTCTGGTACATATGCTGGCACAGGTCTGCGACATGAAGGTCGGTGAACTGGTTCATGTCATTGCGGATGCCCATATTTACGACCGTCATATTCCCATCGTAAAAGAACTGATTGAAAGAACGACTTACGATGCGCCGACATTCTGGCTGAATCCCGATATTCATGATTTCTATGATTTTACAAGAAATGATGTAAAGGTGGAGAATTACGTTACGGGACCGCAGATTGAGAATATTCCCATTGCAATTTAATTCCCAAACCGGACAGAAGGAGAGACATAATGAGTACAATCACCTGCATTGCGGCAGTTGACGCAAACTGGGGAATCGGTAGAAACAACACTCTTTTGGTTTCCATCCCCTCGGATATGAAGAATTTCAGAACACTGACAAGCGGAAACGTAATCATCATGGGAAGAAGAACACTGGAATCGTTCCCGAACGGACTGCCATTAAAGAACCGCGTTAACATCGTTTTATCAAAGAACGCTTCCCCTTCCGGAAACGGGGAAATCATCGTACGAAGCATCGAAGAAGCTCTGAAAGAGGCGGAAAAATACGAAGACCGGGAAATCTACATCATCGGAGGAGAGAGTATCTACCGGCAGTTCTTACCGTACTGTACGAAAGCGATTATAACGAAAATCGATCACGCATACGAAGCGGATGCCTATTTTCCGAACCTGGATCGGGATGAAGAATGGGAAATTGCCGAGGAAAGCGAAGAGCAGACCTATTTCGATCTGCCCTATACCTTTACAACCTATGTAAGAAAATAAAAGAAATGTAAGAAAACAAAAAAGCAAGCAGGGCCCGACCTAGTAAATCACACGGTTGCGGCCTTCTTCTTTGCCCTGATACAGTTTGGCGTCCGCCTTGGAGATGACGGCCTCGACACCGAAGATTCTCGAGTAGTCTTCCAGACCGACTGTCAGGGTTACTTTTATGTTGTTGTCATTGTAGCGAAAAGCGGTATGTTCAATCTGTTTTCTCATGTTGTCCAGAATTCCGACTACCTGGCTTCCGGTGGCATTTTCAAATACGAAGAGGAATTCCTCGCCACCCCATCTGGCGATTTTACCCTTTCCGTCCATGGTATTCAGGAAAACCGCGGCTAACTGCTTTAGGATATAGTCGCCGGCATCGTGGCCGTAGGTATCGTTAATCCGTTTAAAATAGTCGATATCCGCGATTGCGATGACGAAAGGTGTATTGTCTCTTTCATGGTTGTAGGCAAGCATTGTCAGATCTTCTCTCATGACACGACGGTTGCAAAGACCGGTTAATGCATCCGTGGTCGCCATTTTACGCAGCCGGTTGTTGATGTCGCGCAGGTTCTCTTCCGCAACATTGAATTTGTTGGAATAGAAGTAGGCGATGACGTGGATGATGAGCATGTAGAAGATGGCGGAAACAAAATGGAAATAGATGGACCAGCCGTATTCCAGTTCCAGATTGTTCGGGAGAACGTGCGTCAGTACGGCAAGCAGAACAAAGTCTGCGGAAATGACCCAGAACAGACGCTTTTTCGTTGTGACGTCGATTTCCAGGGAAAAATACAGCACGAGAATTTCCACAATCAGGCACCACTGGAAATTGGTTTTCCAGCCGGTTACCAGAGTCAGGACCGTGGGCAGTGCCACAATGACGGCACCGAAGAAGGCCATGGCATAATTGGTGCGGTTGCGGTAAGTATAGATAAAGGCCATAAGGAAAAGTCCGGCGGCCATGAATTCCAAAAGGGAAATGATATAGTAGGTGGTTGCAAACAAAGCAATCGAAGTTAAGACGAAGTAGAAGAGGAAAACGACCGAAAGCGAGCGAATAAAGACCGCAAGATCCTTTAATTCCGCGCCCTCCCTCGGGGTAATATTCAGAAATTCCTTGAATTTTTTCCAAAGTTTCATGCCTTTATTTTATCATATCCTTCGGCGCTTATCCATAAAGAAAGTGCGAATCGTTCTTTGTTGACTTTCAGCGCGGTTTCAGTATAATATAAGCGAGAAAATAGTAATGGAACCATTTTAAGGAGGATACAAAGATGTCTTTATTTACAGGAGCCGCAGTAGCAATCATTACTCCTTTCAAGGAGGATTTAAGCATTGATTATGAGCGGTTCGCAAAGATTATCGAAGAACAGATAGAGGGATCGACCGATGCAATCGTAATCTGCGGAACCACGGGTGAGGCAGCAACCCTTTCCCACGAAGAGCATCTTCAGGCAATTGAGTTCTGCGTACGTCAGGTTGCCGGAAGAATTCCCGTTATTGCAGGTACCGGTTCGAACTGTACCGCAGAAGCCATTCACCTTTCCACCGAAGCGGAGAAGATCGGTGTGGACGGTTTGCTTTTGGTGACTCCTTATTACAATAAAGCAACCCAGAAGGGACTTTACATTCACTTCAAAGCGATTGCGGACAGCGTTAAAATTCCCTGCATCCTTTACAATGTACCCGGAAGAACCGGCGTGACCTTAAGTCCGGATACCATCGTAAAACTCTGTACCGACGTGGAAAACATCGTAGGTGTCAAAGATGCGACCGGAAACATCGCCGCATGTGCCCGTCTGATGAATCTGGCAAAAGGCAAAGTGGATGTTTATTCCGGTGATGACAATGCAATCATTCCCATTCTTTCCCTCGGCGGAAAGGGTGTCATTTCCGTTCTTTCCAACGTTGCGCCGAAGCAGGCACATGACATCTGCCAGTATTTCTTTGACGGCAATGTGGACAAGGCAAGAGATCTTCAGCTGGCAGCCATTCCTCTGATTGATGCGCTGTTCTCAGAAGTGAACCCCATCCCCGTAAAGAAGGCCATGGCTCTTCAGGGCAAATGCCTCGAAGTTTACAGAAGCCCGCTTTGTGAAATGGATGAAGCTCATGCCGAAGTATTAAAGAAAGAAATGATCAATTACGGAATTTTATAAGGAGTATTACAGACGATGATTAACGTTCTGATGTGCGGATGTAACGGACGCATGGGTCGTACCGTTACCCAGATGATTGCAAAAGACGAGCAGCTTCAGATAGTTGCGGGAATTGATCCTTTTACCGAAGTGGAGAACACTTACCCGGTATTTGCCGATATTAAGGAATGCGACGTAAAATGCGATGTCGTGATTGATTTTTCCTCTTCCAAAACAACGACCGATCTGCTTGACTACTGCATAAAAACAAAGACTCCCGTCGTACTTTGCTCCACGGGGCATTCCGAAGAGCAGTTAAAACAGATTGAAGAAGCATCCAAAAGCATTGCGATTTTAAAGAGCGGAAACATGTCTCTCGGAATCAATGTTTTGGAGAAACTTTTAAAGCAGGCGGTTGTGATTCTCGGAAATGAAGGATATGATATCGAAATCGTGGAGAAGCATCACAATCAGAAACTGGATGCTCCCTCCGGTACCGCTTTGGATATTGCAAACTGCATGAACGGGGCGGTGGACAATAAATATCATTATGTATATGACCGTACCGGCAGAAGAGAGAAGAGAGACGAAAACGAAATCGGTATTTCTTCCATTCGCGGCGGAAGCATCGTCGGCGATCATGATGTGATTTTTGCAGGACAGGATGAAGTGATTACATTCAGCCATTCTGCTTATTCCAGAGCGATTTTTGCAAAGGGTGCCGCAACTGCCGCAAAGTTCCTGGCAGGAAAAGAAGCCGGTTTCTACACCATGCAGGATGTAATTTAATGGAATTCAGACCGTGTATTGATATTCACAACGGAAAAGTAAAACAGATTGTGGGATCCACTCTGAAAGATGCGGGGGATTTGGCACAGGAGAATTTCGTATCCGAAAAGGATGCGGCGTTCTATGCGAAGCTGTATCGCGAATACGGCTTAAAAGGCGGCCATGTTATTCTGCTGAATAAAGAGGGATCTCCTTTTTTTGAGGAAACGAAGAAACAGGCATTGTCGGCACTTTGGGAATACCCGGGCGGTCTGATGATCGGAGGCGGCATCACGGATGAAAATGCATCGGAATATCTGGATGCGGGTGCTTCCCATGTCATCGTAACCTCGTATCTTTTTGAGGACGGGGCACTGAGTTTTGAGAAAATGCAAAAACTTGCGACCGCGGCAGGAAGAGAGCATGTGGTGTTCGATTTAAGCTGTAAACGTTTCGAAGACGGATATCACATCATGTCGAACCGCTGGCAGACAAAGACGGATGCGGTTCTTAACGCAAACCTTTTAAAGGATCTGGAAAAATACTGCGACGAATATCTGATTCATGCCGTAGATGTCGAAGGAAACGCAAAGGGAATCGAGACAAATCTGGTGGAAAGCCTTGCTTCCTACGACGGAAGTGCAATCACCTACGCGGGAGGCGTTCATTCCTTAGAGGACATCAGACTTCTGGGAAGAATAGGGCAGGGGCGGATTCACGTAACCGTGGGAAGCGCGCTGGATTTATTCGGCGGAAACCTTTCGTTTCATGAGATTTGTAAAATCGTAAGCGGGCAGGACGGAATATAAGAAGACCGAACAAAACAAAAGAGGACAGAAAAAAAGAGATATGCGTCTGCATATCTCTTTTTGAATCTCACTGGGTTATTAACGTGAAAGAAATTAAGAATCAATTTATCGAAAGAAAAATGATTTATAACTTGGTTACGTTTACTGCCTGAGGTCCCTTTTCTCCGTTAACTACTTCGAATTCAACGGCTGCGCCTTCTTCTAAGGACTTGAAGCCTTCGGACTTGATTCCGGTGTAGTGAACGAAAACATCATTTCCAGATTCGTCAGAAATGAAACCGTAACCTTTTTGGTTATTAAACCACTTAACTGTACCCTTGTTCATGAAAACATTACCTCCAAAAAATAAAAAATAATAATAGTTCTTGTTGCCCTTGCAACATAGTATAGGTTACCACATTTACACTGAAAAGTAAAGCGCTTTCGGGAGATTGTTTGTTTTGACTTTAAGGGGTGTTTGTGGTATTTTTTTAAGTTGAGGAAGTATGTATTGGGTGATTAAATTTTCATATTTGGAACGAGGATGAAAAGATGAAAAAGTTTAAAGAAATTCTGAAGGAAATTTTTATTGACGGTCTGGGAGGAATGGCCACCGGTTTATTTGCCACCCTGATTGTCGGTACCATTGTTGCACAGATCGGTACCTGGATTTCCGCAATCAAAGATCCCAACGTGGCTTTTGTCGGCAGCATGATTATTCTGATCGGTAAAATCGCCCAGTCCATCACCGGTGCCGGTATCGGTATCGGAGCGGCAGTGAAGTTAAAATCCAAGCCCCTGGTTATGGTTTCCGCGGCAGCATCCGGTATGATCGGTGCATTTGCCTCCAAAATGATTGCAGGGAGCGTTTTAAACGAAGGTGTTATCGTATATGCAGGCCCCGGAGAACCTCTCGGTGCGTTTATCGCTACCATGGTTACGATTTATATCGGTCGTCTGATTGCAGACAAGACCAAGCTTGATATTCTTTTAACCCCTCTTTGCTGCATCGCTTCCGGTGCACTGGCAGGACTGCTTCTCGGCAAACCCATCGCAACGATGATGAGTGCCATTTCCAATTTTATCGTTTATTCGACAAACCAGGCGCCGTTTATCATGGGTGTTCTGATCTCGGTGGTTATGGGTATGGCTCTGACCCTTCCCATTTCTTCGGCCGCCATCGGTGTTATTTTAAGCCTTTCCGGTATTCCCGCCGGAGCGGCAACGGTAGGATGCTGTGCCAACATGGTCGGCTTTGCGGTTGCAAGCTTTGAAGACAACAAAGTAAACGGCCTGGTTGCACAGGGAATCGGAACCAGTATGCTGCAGATGCCCAATATCGTTAAGAAACCGATTATCTGGCTTCCCGCGATTATTACATCGGCGATTCTCGGACCTCTTTCTACCATGGTCTTCAAATTTCAGAACAACGCAACCGGTTCCGGTATGGGTACCGCAGGTCTGGTAGGTCCTATCAACGCATACAGCACCATGACCGGTGCGGAAGTGGGTATGGCTCCCTGGCTGGCGCTCCTTGAAATCGCACTGTTATGCTTTATTCTTCCCGGAGTTCTTTCTTTCCTCATCGGATTCATTATGCGCAAGGCAGGGCTTATCAAACCGGGCGACATGAAATTGGAGAAGTAAAGCGGGAGAATTTATTCCGGATTAAAAAACGCCCGCGAATGCGGGCTGAAAAAGGAACATAAATGGAACGGTTTAAAAAAGTTGCCGTAGTCGGTCTCGGACTGATTGGCGGCTCTATGGCAAAGACAATAAAGAGCAGGACGGATTCAGTGGTTTATGCGGTAAACAGAAACCGTCTGGTAAGCGTAAAAGCAAAGGAAGAGGGCGTCATCGACGGAATCATCGGCGAAGATGTTTTGCTTACCGAAGCCGATCTGGTTATTCTCGGTCTCTATCCGGACAGCTGCATTGAATTCGTAACCACACATATTCCGGTTTTCAAAAAAGGAGCCGTGATTGTGGACTGCTGCGGAACAAAGAAGAAGATCTGTAATGCGCTTACAGAGTTATGTAAACAAAATGGCCTGTTTTTTATCGGTGGACACCCGATGGCGGGTATTGAAAAATCAGGATATGATGCATCCTTCAACGGATTGTTTGATAATGCAAGTATGATTTTATGTAAACCTGATGAAGGAACTTCCGTATTTGAGGAACCCTATCGGACGGAATACGAGAGTGTCTATGATGATTTAAAGAAATTCTTTTTAAGTCTCGGTTTTGGCTACGTGAAGGAGAGTACTCCCACGGAGCATGACCGGATTATCGCTTATACATCACAGATGGCACATGTGCTTTCAAGTGCCTATATCAAAAGCGACGCCTGCAAAATCCGCTACGGTTTTTCTGCAGGAAGTTTTAAGGATATGACCAGAGTGGCCTACTTAAACGAAACCATGTGGACCGAGCTGTTTTTGGAAAACAAAGAAGCGCTCCTTGCCGAAATCGAGGAGTATATGGGTCATGTAAAAGAGTACCGTGATGCATTGAAAAACAGTGACGAAGAGATGTTATGTAAACTTCTAAAAGAGGGCAGACTCTGCAAGGAAGCGGATATGGAAAAAGAGGCGGCTGCCCGAAAAGAGGACCGGACATGAATAAAGTGCATGTGAAAGCCAGTACAAAAGAATACGATGTGACCATCGGAACCGGCCTTGACGTCGGAAGCCTTTTATCGGAAGTTCATAAAATCTGTAAAATCATGCTGGTAAGCGATGACACGGTTTACGGACTGTACGGAAAGAAGACGGAAGATTCATTAAAAACTGCCGGATTTGAGGTATTTTCCTTTGTTTTCGAACACGGAGAGAAGTCCAAGAATATTTCCGTGGCTGAGAAACTGATGATTGAGATGACGGAAAAGGGCATTACGAAAATCGACCTTCTGCTGGCACTCGGCGGAGGAGTGGTCGGTGACCTGACCGGTTTTGCAGCCAGCGTTTACCTGCGCGGAATGGATTTTGTACAGGTTCCCACAACCCTGCTTGCCGCAGTGGATTCGTCGGTAGGAGGGAAAACGGCGGTGGATTTACCGAACGGTAAAAATCTGGTCGGAGCCTTCCATCAGCCGGTTGCAGTATTCTGCGACGTGGACAGCTTTCAATCCCTTCCCGCGGAAATCTATTCCGACGGAATGGCGGAAGCAGTAAAATACGGCATGATTTACGATTCTGACCTGTTCGGTCAAATTGAAAACGGAACCATTTCGGATGAAGATCTGGTAAAACGAAGCGTTGAGATTAAGGCTGAAGTCGTGGAAAAAGACGAATTCGACAAAGGCCCCAGACATATTTTAAATTTCGGTCATACCCTCGGCCATGCCATTGAGACTTTAAGCGGTTATTCCATCGGGCACGGCAGCGGCGTTGCCATGGGAATGGCGGTTTTGGGTGCCGTTTACTTAAGCGAAGAGGATTCCGCAAGGCTGAACGCCGTTTTGAAAAAATACGGTTTGTACAATATTCCTTCGTACGATATTCACGAAACGGCAGTCCTTGCAAAGGTGGATAAAAAGGCGCACGGCAATCTGATCCGTGCCGTGCTGCCGGTTGCCATCGGTGAAGTGAAACTTCAGGATGTTACGGTGGAAGAATGGGAAGAAATACTTCGGAAAGGAATCGGTCGCTTATCATGATAACGTCGAAATACGGAAAAGAACTGCAGATTGAAGTAACCGGCGCCTCACATGCCCCGCAGATAGAAATTGTAATCCACGGACTTCCCGCCGGAGAAAAAGTGGATCTTGATAAGGCACAGGATCTTTTAAACCGCAGAAAAGGCGGTCAGAATGCCTATTCCACAAAGCGTGCCGAAGCGGACTGCCCGGATGTTCTTTCGGGTCTTGAAAAAAAAGAGGAAGGGTTCGTGACGACGGGAGAACCGCTGAAGGCTGTATTTTACAATCAGAATACCCGCTCATCCGATTATGAGCAGATGAAATATATCCCGCGCCCTTCGCATGCGGATTACACGTCCTACATGAAGTACGGCGACAGCCTTGACCGAAGCGGCGGCGGAATGTTTTCCGGACGCATGACGCTGCCGATCTGTTTCGCGGGAGCCATCTGCATGCAGCTTCTGGAAAAAGAGGGCATTTCGGTTTTTGCACATATTTCGGCCATCGGTAAAATTAAGGATGATAAGTTTGATCCCGTGAATCCCGATGTGAAAGCGGTCCCGAGAAAAGCGGGTCTTTTGCCCGTCATCAACAAGGCAGCAGGAGATAAAATGGTCGAATTCATGACCGCCTGCGCAGGAGACGGAGATTCCATCGGCGGCGTAATCGAATGTGCCGTAACCGGCCTTCCCGCAGGCGTGGGGGAACCGCTGTATGACAGCATGGAGAGTACCATCTCCCATATGATGTTCGGTATCCCCGCCGTAAAAGGTATTGAGTTCGGCAGCGGATTTTACTGCGGAACCATGAAGGGAAGCGAGTGCAACGATCCGTTTATCATCAAAGACGGGAAAGTAGCTACGGCTACGAACCATTCCGGAGGAATTCAGGGAGGAATCAGCAACGGCATGCCGGTCATTTTCCGTGTATGCATGAAGCCGACTCCGAGTATTTATAAAGAGCAGCGCACCGTAAACATGAAGGAACTGACGGAGACGACGTTAACGCTCGCGGGCCGTCACGACCCCTGCATTGTACCGCGTGCCGTTCCCTGCATCGAGGCAGCCTGCGCCATTGCGGTTTATAACCTGTACGTGCGGTACCGGTCTGAGCGGAATGCGGATTCTTTAACCGCAATCCGTACCGAAATCGACGAACTTGACGGGGAGATTGCAGAACTTATTGCAAAGAGAATGGATCTGGCCGGACAAATAGCCGGTGAGAAGGCAAAACAGGGCCTTGAAATCCGCAATCCGAAAAGAGAAGAGGAAGTGTTAAACCACGTATCGAATGTGGCGGGAGAGGCAAAAGGGGAATACGTAAAGGATATTTACCGCAAGCTGATCGATAAAACCTGCGAATACGAGGAAAACTGCCAGTAAGGAGTGTTACTTGAACTACGGATTAATCGGTGAAAAACTGGGGCACAGTTTCTCGGTGCCCATTCATAATGCATTCGGAAATCCGGATTACGTATTGAAAGAAATTCCGCGGGATGCGCTTGCGGGCTTTCTGAAGGCCGGAGATTTTAAGGGGCTTAACGTCACCATTCCGTATAAGCAGGATGTGATGCCGTTTTGCGTTCTGGATGAAGCTGCGGCCAAGATCGGAGCCGTAAACACTTTGGTTTGTAAAGAAGGTAAAATCTTCGGCTACAACACCGATGCATACGGTCTGTCTTCCATGATGGACCTTGCGTACGGAGAAAAGAATACGGATTTTATCGGGAAAAATGCAGTGATTTTAGGAGCAGGCGGAACCGCAAAGACGGCTCTTTATGTGCTCCGAAGCAAAAAGATTGCGTCGGTAACGGTTTTAGCGCGTGACGTAAAGAAGGCAAAAGAAAACCTGAACGATGAGGCAGTTGCATTTGAATCCATTACCGAACCGTCCCAAGACGTCTGCCTTAGGACGGATATTATCGTAAATACCACACCTGTCGGCATGTTCCCGAAGGCGGATGCCGTACCGGTGGATTTATCCCTGTTTCCGAATCTGAGCGCCGTGTTTGACGTAATTTACAATCCGCTGACCACGAAACTGATTGCGCAGGCAAAGAAAAGAAATCTGATTGCCGCAAACGGACTATACATGCTTGTGATGCAGGCATACAAAGCGGAACAGCTTTTCGGACTGACGAGCGCACAGCCGGGACAAAAGGTATATGAGGATTTGAAAAAACGTCTGGAGAATACGGTTTTAATCGGCATGCCGGGAAGCGGAAAAACCACAATCGGAAAGCGGCTGTCTCAATCCTGCGGCAAGGAATTTGTCGATACGGACGAAGAATTCACAAAGACTTACGGCATAACGCCGGGAGAGTGCATCAAAGCCGAAGGGGAAAAGGCATTCCGGGTTAAGGAAAGCGAAGTGGTCAGGGCTGTATCCGCAAAGACGAGCTGCATTATTGCCACCGGAGGCGGAGTTGTTACCGTACCTGTCAATATGGAGTATTTAAAGCAAAACGGAACCGTAGTCTATCTGAAAAGGGGAACAGAGAATCTTTCTTCCGAAGGAAGACCCCTCTCCCAGGGAGACGGTGCCATTGAGAATCTTTTCAGGGTGCGTTCTCCGCTTTACGAAGCCGCTGCGGATAGAATCGCGGATGTGGCGGAAGGAGATATCGATAAGACGCTTAGTATGGTTTTAAGCAAAGGATGATTTTATGAAAATTCTGGTGATTAACGGACCAAACATTAACATGCTCGGCATTCGCGAGAAAAACATTTACGGAGCACAGACCTACGATGACCTCGTGGAGTTTTGCAAAAACGGTGCAAAAGAACTCGGAGCGGAAGTTGATTTCTTTCAGTCCAACCATGAGGGAGCTCTGGTGGATACCATCCAGGCGGCATACGGTAAATATGACGGCATTGTCATCAATCCCGCAGCCTACACCCATACCTCCGTTGCCATTCTGGATGCACTAAAGGCCGTTTCCATTCCGACGGTGGAGGTGCATATCAGCGATGTTTCCGCCAGAGAGGATTTTCGTCAGATTTCGTATATTCGCCCGTACTGCGTTGCAACATTCGCAGGACTCGGTTTTAAGGGATACACAGAGGCCATGAAAGTACTGATACAGGGAAAGGAGACACATGGAGAATAAACTTCATATGCCGAAGAAACTTCTGATCATTCATATAGCGGTCGGATGCGTGGTTCTTTTGACGGAAATCGCACTCGTCGTTACGATTGTTCAGTTAAGACGACTTTCCGCCGCTACGGATCTTCTTGCTTCGCAGAAGGAGGAGATGAGTATCGTCATGACCAGAGAACAGAATGAGATGCAGGAGCAGATTACACTTCTTTCCAATCAGCTTGCGGAGAAAATCGCAAAGGAAGAAGCGGAAGCGCAGTTATTTTATCCCAAAGGACTCCCGGTTAGCGGAAAGGCGACAATCCTTTCGCAACCCTCGAATGCGGTACCGGATCCGGACGAAGAAGGCCAGGTTGAGGAAGAACAGGACCCGATTGTGGTGTTCAATGTCCAGCACGGGGCAAAGGTCATGGCAGCCGGGAAGGGAACGGTAGTTAAGGTGGAAGATGATGATGAGTACGGAAGAAGAGTGACGATTGATCACGGCAACGGCTATCTTACCGTTTACCGCTATAACGACAACCCGAAAGTAAAAGAAGGAGATGACGTCTCTATCGGTCAGCTCCTCTTTGAAGTCAATTATGTATCCTCAAAAGTCGGTTATCAGATGATGTACGACAAGGATTTTATCAATCCCATGGATGTCATGGAAATCAACGGTTAGTTCTCTTTTTTATCCATACGCTTAAAGATTAATTCGTATCCATCGCTTCCGTAGTTTAAAGAGTGGTTTACTCTGGAAATGGTAGCGGTGGATGCGCCGGTTTTCTCGGCAATTTCAAGATATGTCTTTTTCTCTTTCAGCATGCGGGCAACCGCGAATCGCTGAGACAGTGCCAGAAGTTCGTTCACGGTACACAAATCCTCAAAAAAGTTGTAGCATTCTTCTTTGCTTTCGAGACATAAAACAGCATCAAAAAGCTGATCGACGGCAGCAGTTTTTAATTTGTTGTTCATGATTTTATCCTCCGAATATCATCACACTGTGAAGCATTCACGCTTTAAAATTTTCACGCTTTAATACTTTAACACGCGAATATATTATAACATCCCGGAAGCGATACGTAAAGGGCGTTTTTTGGGGTACATTTGGTTTACAAGGAGAGGATAATCGACTATAATATTATGGAATGTGTATTACAGACGGGGGAAAGGGGTTATTAGTCGAATGAAGAAGGTTGTTATCATCGGAGCGGGTCCTGCCGGAATCACGGCCGGATACGAATTGGTGAAAAAATCGAAGGATTACGATGTAACCATTATGGAGGCAACCGGCGTTATCGGCGGTATTGCCAGGACCGTAAATCACAACGGCAATTTGATGGATCTGGGTGGCCACCGTTTCTTTACGAACAGTGAAGAAGTGAAGAACTGGTGGGAAGAAATCCTGTCCAAACAGGGGCAGCCCGCAAAGGATGACCGTATTCTGAAAAGAAGCATTCCGACGGCGCCCGGCGGACCGGATCCCGAATTCGAAGATGATGTTATGCTGGTCAGAAAACGTGTCAGCAGCATCCATTACAATGACAGTTTTATCGAATATCCGGTTCGATTCAACAGCAACACCGTGAAAAGCCTCGGTTTCGGCCAGGCTGCAAAAGCCGGATTCAGCTATCTGGAAAGCTCCGTTTTCAAGAAGAAGGAAGATAATCTCGAGAATTATCTCTTAAATCATTTCGGAAAGCAGCTGTATCAGTCTTTCTTTGAAAAATACACGGAGAAACTCTGGGGACGTCATCCGTCCCAAATCAGCGCGGAGTGGGGTGCCCAGCGTCTAAAGGGGCTTTCCGTCTCCTCCATTCTCAAAGACAAATCATCAAAAAGAAAGAATCCGAATGCGCAGGAAGATGCGGAATTCGGAGAAGAATTCTTATACCCTAAATTCGGTCCCGGACAGCTTTGGGATTTGGCGGCAAGAAAATTCACCGACAACGGCGGAAGAATCCGTTTCCGTTGCAAGGTTACAGGAATCGAGACCGAGAACAATGTCATCAAGGGCGTTCGCTGCGAATTTGACGGCCAGGAGTTCTTTGAGCCTGCGGACATCATCATTTCCTCCATGCCGATCAAGGAACTGATTCTTTCCATGAAAGGTGTTCCGTTCAGTGTCGAGGACGTGGCAAAGGGACTGCCGTATCGTGACCTCGTGGTTCTTGGTATTCTGGTTCCTTCTCTGAAGATCAAGAATACTTCCAAAATCAAAACATTAAATGATATCATTCCGGAATGCTGGATTTATGTTCAGGATTCCTCTGTTAAGGTGGGAAGAATCCAGATTTATAACAACTGGTCCCCGTATCTGTTACAAAAACCCGAAGAAAACGTATGGATCGGCCTTGAGTACTGCTGTTCCGAAGGCGACTATTACTGGAACCAGAGCGATATCCAGTGGCAGAAGCTTGCGGTGGAAGAACTTGCAAAACTCGGCATTATCGAGAGCAATGTGTCTGTGCTTGATTTTAACAAGGTTATGGTTCCGAAAGCTTATCCGGCATATTTCGATTCCTATAACCGTTTTGACGAGATTAAGAATTATCTTGATAATTTCCCGAATCTGTACTGCGTCGGACGTAACGGACAGCATCGTTACAACAACATGGACCACTGCATGATGACGTCCTTTGAAACGGTAAAAACCATTCTTGCGGGAAAAACCGACAAGACCAAGGTCTGGGCAGTGAACCGTTCGACGGTTTCCTATCATGATTCCACATCACTTGGTGTAACACCTCCTGCGGAGCAGAGAAACAGAACGCAGGCTGCGAATGTAGCAAACGGAGCAACCATGGCACCCAATGCGGATCTGGCAGCAGCATCTGCGATGGCAAAAGAGAATGCAAAATACGGTCCGATGATGTCCATTCGCGACCGTTTGAGTCTGCGCAGCATGCGCAAACCCAAAACAAACACGGTCAATTATGCGTTGCTTGATGAAAGCAGTGATTCCAACGAGCGCAATTCGTATCGGAATGCAAACGTTCCGATTCGTTCGAATTATCAGGCACCGGCGGCAGAGGATATTTCCGAGCCGAAACAGCAGTTCAGACGTAAGCCCAGCGGTGTGCATTCCGACAAGACGATGCCGGAGAATACGTATGTGGTTAATTCCGCACCTGTGAAGAAGGAAACCGTATTTTCAACTGCGAGCACGTTTGCGGAACCTGTTGTACCTGCAGCACCGGCAGCACCTGTTGCAGAAGAACCGGTAGTGGCGGCAGTACCTGTAATGGAAGAATCTGTGGCAGCGCCTGTTATTGAAGAACCCGTGGCAGCAGCACCTGTTATCGAAGAACCCGTGGCAGCAGCACCTGTTTTCGAAGAACCCGTGGCAGCAGCACCTGTTATCGAAGAACCCGCTCCTGTATTTGAGCCGGTATCCTGGCTTGGTATGGGCGATGTTTCGAGGGGACCTGCCGAGGAGCCTGTTGCAGAGGAAGCAGTTATTGCCGAGCCTGTCATTGAAGAAGCTCCGGTGGAAGAGGCAGTCATCGAAGAAGCTCCTGCAGAAGAGCCTGTAGCGGAAGAAACTTATGCAGAGCCTGTAGTTGAAGAAACCTATGCAGAACCTGTTGCGGAAAAAGCAGTTGTTGAAGAAGAAGCAGCTATTGAAGAAGCAGTTATCGAAGAAGCTTCTGCAGAAGAACCTGTAGCGGAAGAAACTTATGCAGAGCCTGTAGTTGAAGAAACCTATGCAGAAC
>ODAJ012142456.1_pt1 | contig 38486 bp, 28 predicted proteins | sample 1539241 | NCBI WGS metagenome assembly ODAJ01 (sample SAMN02144231, study PRJEB22623) | gut metagenome | biome: sheep rumen | host: Ovis aries | place: New Zealand
CAGCAGGCCCGAATGTTTTTTCAGAGACCTGAGTCTCTGCTCATTGAATTGAACGTTCGAGGTTGTTTTGTTATTCAGTTGTCAAGCTGCATCCGCTTTCGTTTCACGCGAAAGCTTCATTAGAATACCACAAGGGTTTTTCAATGTCAAGAATAAATTTCAAAAATATTTCAGCTTCCCCGGGCCGGCTTATACCGGTCTCCAGACAGGCTCAGTTTCCCTTTGCCCAGATCTTCATGTGCATCTCCACCGTCTTATCAGAGAAGATCACCCGGTAGGCCCGCCATCCCGACATGGGGAAGACTGCCTGCAGGGTCCCTCCCTGCAGAGTATTCTGGAAGAGAATATTCCCTTTCCTGTTTAAAATGGTACATTCATTCTCATGTATGGCGATAATCTGTCTGCCCCACACGCTGACGCTTTCATAATTCATATCCACATAGCTTCTGGCCTTGCGGTTACCCTTGCTGCTGTAGAGCTCATAGATATATTTTCCCTTTTCAGGCTGGTCTACATTATCCAGGATAAATCCCAGATTACTGCCTGACGTAAATACCGATTCGATCTCCTGGCTGAACTTGAGAGTCCTGGTCTCCCTTGTCTCATCAGACACCCTGAAAAAATGTACCTCCCCGTCCCCCACAGCTGCCAGCTGCTTATCATCGAGGAAAACGAGCTTGGGAATCATCAGATTCTCATAATCGAAACCACCCTCCATGGAGATATCCTCGTCGCTTTGCAGCTGCCTGGTCAGGTCGTAAAATACCAGGGAATTCTTTGCCTGCATTCCTTTTACGGAATAATAAGAAACCACCAGAACCGTCCCGTCCGGGGACAGGGCTGCTGCCAGAGGATAACCGGTCACATCAACAGTAGTCTTCATCTCGGCAATCAGCTTGCCTGTCCTGTCATAGACCTGGATATAATTGCTGTCCTCTCCTTCGAGAATCACTTCAACCATGCCTTCTCTGGAGAGACCTGCCTGAATCAGGGGAAAGCCAAGGGTCAGGGAGGAGACTTCTCCCTTCTCGTCAAAGACTGTGAGCACATTACCTCCCCGGTCGCCCATAGCCGCATAGGAATCCGACTTTACAATGAAAGGATGAGCGTAGGATACGGGAGTATTCCACTCGGAGACCCCGTATTTTTTCTGGTATTCGATACCATCCCCACTGTACTTGAGGAAACCATCTTTAAAGGGCTCATATTTTACATCGCCCCGCTCTTCCGTGTCCTGCTCATTGCGGTAGACATAGTCGTAGAGCCGGCTGTTATTGCTTATATAAAAACCCACAATCACAGCCAGCAGGATGACGATGCCTGCCGTAATCTGGGCCCTTTTTTTCCTGGCCCTCTTTTTCTGGATCCGCATCAGCTCTTCTTTTTTAGATGAAAATAATTCATAATTATATATCTGTTTAGCCACCGGAACTCCCCTTGGTATTATGATGCAGCCATCCCTGCTTTAAAAAAATGGCTTCCACAAGTCATATCGATGAGGAAGCCATCTTTAAAATCCCTGCATAAATCATATCAGATCAAGTCTGCCAGACACAGGACACCCTATCCCATGACGCCCTGTCCCCGGACAAGCCTTTTTTAAGAGCGTCCGGGATGGCCGTCATGATGGTTCTGCCCAGGTCAGGCAGTCCTATGCATTATTCTTTTCAAACTCGCGCATAAAAGCGACCAGCTTTTCCACACCCTCGATAGGCATGGCATTATAGATGGAAGCTCTCATGCCGCCTACAGTTCTGTGCCCTTTGAGATTCACAAAGCCCGCTTCCGTCGCCTCTGCCACAAACTTAGCGTCAAGGTCCTTGTCCCCTGTTACGAAAGGAACGTTCATAAGAGACCTGTCTTCTTTGACAACAGTTCCTTTAAAGAGCTTGCTCTCGTCAAGGAAATCATAAAGGAGCTTGGCCTTCTTCTCGTTATAATCCTTCATGGCTTCAAGTCCACCTTGCTTCTTAAGCCACTTAAATACCTTGCCACAGATATAGATACCATAGCAGGGCGGTGTATTATAGAGAGAATCCTTGTCAGCGTGGGTCTTGTATTTCAGCATGGTAGGAGTTCCCTCAAGTACGTCGTCTGTGATCAGGTCCTCGCGGATGATCAGGATCACAACTCCGGCCGGCCCTACATTCTTCTGGACACCACCGTAAATCACACCATACTTCTCAACATCTACCGGCTCTGACAGGAAACAGGAGGACACATCTGCCACCAGAGTCTTGCCCTTTGTGTTGGGCAATGTCTTGAACTTGGTACCGTAAATCGTATTATTCTCACAGATATATACATAATCTGCGTCTTCGTCTATGGGCAGGTCAGAGCAATCCGGAATATAGGAAAATGTCTTATCCTCAGAGGAAGCCACCTTCACTGCCTTACCATATTTGGAAGCTTCCTGCCAGGCCTTCTTGGCCCACTGGCCGGTGACAATATAATCTGCCACACCATTCTTCATCAGATTCATGGGAATGGCCGCGAACTGCTGGGACGCTCCGCCCTGAAGGAACAGAACCTTATAATTATCAGGAATATTCATGAGATCCCGCAGATCCTGCTCGGCCTCTTTGATGATATTATCAAAGACTTTGGACCGGTGGCTCATCTCCATGACTGACATACCGGATCCCCTGTAGTCCATCATCTCATCTGCGGCCTCTCTTAAAACCTCTTCCGGAAGCACTGCAGGCCCGGCCGAGAAATTATATACTCTTCCCATCGTTATATCCTCCTTATATAGATATCAGTTGAAAAACTGGTACATATTATAAACCTGAACCAGTCTTTTTGCAATTACATTTTAATATCCCAGGAGGCCGGGCCCTGCCAGAAGGCTATTTCCGGAAGAGATCCGTGCTGAAATACCGCTCCATACGATCCGGAAGAATGGTCGCTACGACCTTATCCTTGCCGTATTTCTTTGCCATCTGTATGGAAGCCCATACATTTGCCCCAGAGGAGGTTCCACAGAGCAGGCCCATCTCGGAAGCCAGTCTCCTGGTAGTGTCCATGGCATCTTCATCGGTGACAGTCACAATCTCATCGATGAGGGAGGTGTCGAGAACCTCCGGGACAAAGCCGTCTCCGATTCCCTGGATCTGGTGAAGTCCCGGCTCATCCCCCAGGAGGGCAGATACATTCTTCGGCTCCACGGCAGTGATGATGATATCAGGATTCTTCTCTTTTAAATACTTGCTGATACCCTGGAGGGTTCCGCCGCTGCCAAGTCCGGACACAAAAATATCCACCTTGCCGCCCAGCTGCTCATAGATCTCCGGACCAGTGGTCAGGTAATGGATCTCCGGGTTGTGAGGGTTCTCAAACTGCTGGGGCATATAATATTCGTCAGACTGGGAGGCAATCCGGTTGGCCTCCTGGACACAACCGTCCAGACTCAGATGGGCAGGTGTCAGCACCAGCTCCGCGCCCAGGGCCCGGATAATCTTGCGGCGCTCTTCACTCATATTCTCCGGCATGACAATAATGACACGGTAGCCCATCCGGACACCGCAGAGAGCCAGTCCGATTCCTGTATTGCCTGAAGTGGGCTCAACGATGGTCATGCCCTTCTTCAGCTTGCCTTCTCTCTCAGCCGCCTCGATCATATTCTTTGCCACCCTGTCCTTGATGCTGCCGCCCAGGTTCAGGAATTCCGCTTTGGCATAGATCTTATAACCTGTTCCCTTCTCAAGACTAACTATTGGTGTATCCCCAATCATCTCTAAAACATTTTCTACTATCATAATTATCTCCTTTTCACTTCAATATCCTGCCCCCTTATAGGTCTGCCCCTTTGGAAAGTCTGAAGGCAGTCACCGGGATTGAGAGCACATATTAAGAAAAAGTATACCATATTTTAGGTCTTGTGAAAACTTATGATTATACTTCTTTTCCTTGCCGGCCTCATGGTTTTTCCCCTTGTTGACAGTACTGCCTGCTCTTATGTAAAATAGGTAGCGGAGGTAACCAGCATGAAAATATGGTGCAAAGTCATTTCAAATAATCATCTGCTAAAAGACCTGGTCATGGAGAACTATGACCTGGCCATGTCCAGGACAGCCAAGGTCTATGACTGCCTTGAGCGGGCCTGCTACGAGCTGGACCTGGAAAAGCCCCTCTGGCTTGACCGCAACAAAAGAGACTTTATCCGGCATGCCAGGACCCGGTTCGACCAGGACAGCTTTATCGAAGAGATCCCCTTTGACTATCTGGATTTCCAGGTAATCGAAGAAGACTACTGACATTTGCGGCCCGGGGCCCGGCCGGTGAAGCTGTTTCTACTATATAAAAAGGTATTTCTTATAAATATTTTTAACTAATAATAAAATGTTGACTTTTCCGGTCCTGTCCGGCCTTTCATCCGGACCGGGGCCCGTGACGGATATAGGCTGTCACATTTACAGGAGGATGAATCATGAAAAGAATAATCCTGACCGGCGGCGGTACAGCCGGCCATGTCACACCAAATATGGCACTGATCCCTGAATTGAAAAAAGCCGGTTACGACATCCATTATATCGGTTCAAAGAAGGGAATCGAGCGCCGGCTGATCGGGGATATGGATATCCCCTACTACCCCATCTCCTCAGGCAAGCTCCGCCGCTATTTTGACCTGAAGAATTTCACGGATCCCTTCCGGGTCCTCACGGGCTATTTCCAGGCTTCCCGTCTCATGGGAAGACTCAAGCCGGACATCCTTTTTTCCAAGGGCGGCTTTGTTTCCGTTCCGGTTGTGATCGCAGCTAAAAGAAAGAAGATTCCCGTGATCATCCATGAGTCTGACATCACGCCGGGCCTGGCCAACAAGCTTTCTTTTGGCTCAGCGTCGAAAGTCTGCTGTAATTTCCCGGAGACGGTCAAGTACCTGCCGGAAGGCAAGGCAGTGCTCACCGGATCACCCATCCGGGCCCAGCTCTTCTCCGGAGACAAGGATAAGGGCCTTTCCCTGTGTGGTTTTAAGGCCGGCAAGCCGGTTCTGCTGGTCATGGGAGGCAGTCTTGGCTCCGTGGCCATCAACCAGGCCGTCAGGGCCAGCCTTGACAGCCTGCTGGAATCCTTCCAGCTTATCCACCTCTGCGGCAAAGGCAATCTTGACCAGAGCCTGGCATCCAGGCCGGGCTACTGCCAGTTCGAATATGCCAGCCAGGAACTGCCCCACCTTTTCGCCGCGGCAGACCTTTTTATCTCCAGGGCCGGTGCCAATACGATCTGTGAGATCCTAGCTCTCCGGAAGCCCAATATTCTAATCCCCCTGACCGCTGCTGCCAGCCGGGGAGACCAGCTTTTAAATGCCGCCTCCTTCGAAAAGTCAGGCTACTCCTACGTTCTTCATGAAGAGGATGTAAGCAGGGACAGCCTTTTAAAGGCAGTTCACCATGTTTATAATAAGAAGGACCAGTATATCGCCGCCCTCAATGAAGGATCTGAAAACAGCGCGGTAGACCTGATTATGGACCTGATCAACAAGTATGCCGGCAGGAGATCCTGACCTGGCTCTCACACCAGTTCCATGGTCAGCCGCAGCCGGTTGCCCCTGGTCTCCAGACTTCCCAGGCTGCCGCTGATAAGAGGCATCATGGGCGGGTGATGACCGATGTCGGCATCCATAACAATGGGCAGATTATATTTTCCCAGGATGTCTGTCACTGCCCGGTACTGGTCCAGACCCATAATCTCCTCACCATACATATAGGGACGTCCGATGATAAAGCCCCTGGCCGTGGAAAACCAGCCTGCCTGGTCCAGATGCCAGAGGGCTCTTCTTATGGAGAGAACATTCAGGTCACAGGCCTCCAGAAACCAGAGGATTCCATCTTTTTCATACCTCTTTGAAAACTCCTTAACCTGGTCAAAAGCTGTCCCACAGAGATTAACCAGGCTGTCCAGACAACCTCCCAGCAGCCTGCCCCTGGCCCGGACATCACCCTCCGGCCAGGTCTTCAGGGCAAAAGGTTCAGTGATAGTGTAGGGCTCCAGGGGATGGTCCGCATCCTTCTTACCCTCCAGTTCCCACCCCTTATAATTGGATACCACAAGTTTCCTCCCCTGCAGCATATCAAGGGCGTCCCCTATGGCCGGATGCCAGGGCTCCATCCCGAAGGCCGGTCCACAGGGACCGTAGATGGCCGCTGTGTCACAGAGGGTTGCCAAGGTGAAAACCAGATTGCTGTTATCGGAATAACCCATAAACCATTTTGCAGGCGCCTTGGCAATCTTTTCAAAGGGCAGAAAGGGCAGGATCTCACACATAAGCTCTCCGCCTCCGCAGGAGACCAGCACATCAGCCTCTTCTCCTATGTACCAATCCTCGAACTCCTTGGCACACTGATCGGGTGTATTACTGATACCCAGGCCTTTTCCCTCATAGACGTTGGGTCCCAATGCTATCCTGAAGCCTTTTTTCTTCAACACTTCAAGGGCGTGGTCAAAGGATGTCCTGTAGGGTTCAATCACACACCCAAAGGAAGGGGCAATGAAACCGATTCTTCCATGATCTTTCAGAAAATTACCATATTTCATATCGTTTTTCCTTTCCCAATCCATCATCATATATTGACAGATTTTTTCATAAATTAATTTGAACTCTCAGAATATTATATAATTATTACATATTTATTTATTCATTAATTTTTTGGATCCATACTTGTCCTTCCAATACTAAATTTTGTACTTTTTTTCATAAATACTGTTAAAAAACCACAATTTATTACAAATAAATTATGAAGCTTCTCGTAAATATTACAAACTTGTTAACATTCTCTTGACTTCATTTAGCTTTTACGGTAACATAATTAATGTGCAATTCCCAAACTAAGCAATTAGATAAGGAGAACTACATTGATTGAATCAAAAAACCTGAATAAAACAAGATCTTTCTTTCTATTTTTAGCCCTGTCAATGATTATTACGGCTTATGCCTTTTCATCTAAAATCACCACTGAAGCAGCTACAGACAGCCGACAGGCTGTCAGCGAAAGAGAACAACTGCGCCAGGCCCGCGTGAAAAGATGGTATGCAGTCTGCACCAACGTAGGCCGGATTATGGCCCAGAAGAATTTCCGCTACAGCAACGGAGGTGTTTCAAAATCATTCAGAACCGCTCTGAAAAAAGGCAAAAGGCGGTGCAACTGCGCCCGCTATGTCAGCTGGTGCGTTCAGGAGTTCGGTGCCATTTCCCGGAATAAAACCTTCTATGCCACCAGCGGGGGCGGAATCCATAAGAGTTTCAAAAGCTGGGGCAATCAGGTGTCCGTCCACCGGGTCTACAGGAGTCCTTCCAACGCCGGTCTCAAAGAAGGGGATATATGCTTCTGGGATGGTGTTCCCCATGTCTGCATCTATGCAGGCAAAAGTGAAAAAGGAAACACCCTCTGGTTTGATGGAGGAAAAGTAGCCACAAGAAGTAATTCCGAAGGCAGCACCTACAGCAAGTACGGCCGCCGCCACCTGGGTTATCTTGACGGCCGCACCATCTCCTACATCGTCCGGATCAAGGCCCTTCAGTAGTCTACGGTCATCACAAGCTACATATAATTATTTTAACAGATAGACTTTCTGCTTGAAAGAGGTCACAGCCGACTTCCTGCAGAAAGTCTTTTTTAATTCCTAATGGAAATGTTGGGCTTTCCTTCTGGTATTTAATAACCCTCCAATAAATCCGGAATTTTTCCTGACCCTTTTCTGAAAAAAAATAATCAGCCTCTACACAGATTGGCCCGGGATGAATATAATAGAGACTATGATTAAGGAAAACACAATGGACAATATAAAAAATATAAGTGAGAACTTCCACCCGCAAGGAACCTGTATCCTCTGGCAGCCTGCAGAGGAAGGCCTGCGGATTATCAGGGTTTACAGCAGCCAGGCCTGCCTCAGTCTTCCGAAGACCCTTGGAGGAAGACTCGTGACCGAGATCGGCGCCTACTGCTTCTCTGCTTCCCTGCCCAGATACACCGGGCCCCTGTATTACAGCCAGAATATGAACCCAGACCTGGAGAAAGCATGGACCAGCGGCAGTTTCTCTTCTGACCTGTCCCAGCTGGAGAACCGGCTCTTTCCTTTCTGCGGCAATGCCATAGAAGACTTGCGTCTGCCGACCGGAGTACAGATCCTCCACAACGGAGCCTTCTATAACTGTAGAAAGCTGGCCCGTCTATCCGTAGGCCCGGACATCCGGGGAATCGGCAGTGACTGTTTTACCAATAACCGGCTCTTTCACCAGCTTATAATGAGGGCTGACCCCCACAGCAGTCGCGGTCTCAAGCTGCTTCTGGAACGGCTGGCCCAGGACCTGACCGTCTGTTTCACGGACCAGGAGGGCACTGACCTGGGCTCTCTCTATTTTCCTGAATACTACGAATGGCTCGATGAGATTACCGCTGCCCACATTTTCAGCCGGTCCATAAGGGGCGCCGGCTTCCGCATGAGAAAATGTTTCCAGGACAACCGGCTGGATTTTGAAAAATATGACCAGTGCTTTGAGGCCGCTGTCCGGGAGGAATCCCCGGAGACCTTATGCCGCATCTGCCTCGCCAGGCTGACGAGGCCTATAGATTTAAAGACCGGCGCCAGAAAGATTTATGAACAAGCCCTGGAAAAAAGGCTGGGTCCGGCCCTGTCCCTGGCCATAGAAGAAAGGGATTCTGATACCCTTTCCTGGCTCTGCCGGACCTTTTCCCCTGACAGAAAGCTTCTGGCCGACAGCCGCAGCCTGTGTCTTGATAAAGACTGGAGCCAGGGAGCGGCCCTGCTCATGGAAATGAGTGCTCCGGCAGACATAAAAAAGCGCTTCAGTTTTGACTAGCCCCGGCAGGCAGTTTTGACCAGGTCCACCAACTGACTTTATTTGGATTCACCAATTAGTTTTGATTAGATTCATCCATTTGCTTTAACGAGTTTCACCAATTAACTTTAGCTGGTTTTATCAATTAGACCAGACTTCTGAAGGCAGGAAAGGAGGCAAACGCTGATGGCCTCAGTTCTCAAACAATACGAATGGGAAGATTCCATGGCCGCGAGAATCCTGGCCCTGGTGGAAGATGAGCTTTACATGGACTTCCGCTACCTTGACAGCTCCCTGGCCGCCCTGGAACCGGTCTGCCGCAGGGAACTTGTCACCATGGCTACCGACGGCATCCACTTTTTTTATTCTCCCGACCAGATGCTGAGGGTCTTTCCCGCCAACCCGGTTTTTCTAAACAGAGCCTGCCTCCACCTGCTCTTCCACTGTCTTTTCCGCCATCTCTTTTTCAGAGGGCGAAAAGACCCCCGCCTGTGGAGCCTGGCCTGTGACATCACCGTGGAATGGATTATAGATTCCCTGGACAGGCCCACAGTCCGCCGGCCCCTCTCAGGCATCCGGGTCCGGCTCTACGACCAGTTCTCGGACCAGGGCATCCCTGTCACGGCTGCTTCAGTCTACCACTGGCTCACAGGAGAAACTGATGAGGAAAGGCTTCTCACTTACCAGAGGGAATTCTATGTGGATGACCACCGCTACTGGCCTGGTGACCCTTCCGCTTCCCCCTCTGCCGCCAAGGCAGGAAAAAAATGGGAGGAAACCGGCAGAAAAGTATCCCAGGAAATGGACCTTAAGGGGGATGACCCCGACCAGGGCCTGGAATCCCTTACCACCCAGATCAGGGCTGGCAAATCCAGGCGGAGCTATCGGGATTTCCTTAGAAAATTTACAGTGTTGAAGGAGGAAGTTCACAACGATGACGACAACTTTGACCTGTCTTTCTATACCTATGGTCTGTCCCTCTATGGCAACATGCCGCTCATAGAGCCTCTTGAAACCCGGGAGATTACAAAAATCAGGGATTTTGCCATCGTCGTGGACACCAGCTACTCCACCAGCGGCAGCCTGGTCCGCAGCTTTCTGTCCACAACCTTTGCCCTCCTGAAAAGCAGGGATAGTTTCTTTTCCGAAAGCCGTATCCACATTATCCAGTGTGACAATGCAGTCCGGGAGGATCATCTGATCCGGCGGCCGGCTGACCTGGACCGGCTTTTAGAGCAATTTGAATTGACCGGCGGCGGTGGAACCGACTTCCGCCCTGCCTTCTCCTACATAGACCAGCTCCTTGAAGAAGGAGAGCTTTCCCAACTGAAAGGCGTCCTGTATTTTACGGACGGCAAGGGAATTTACCCCCGCCGGCCTCCGGCCTATACCACCGCCTTCATCTTTGTGGGCAGGGACCCGGAGAGACCGCCGGTCCCGGCCTGGGCCATAAAACTTGAATTGGAAGAAGAGGATTTATTATGAATATAAGAGATGCGAAAAAAGACATCATCCATACCGTTAAGGCCTATCTGGCCAAGGACGGTACAGGCCAGTACCTGATTCCCCGGCTCCGGCAGAGGCCCATCCTGCTCATGGGCCCGCCCGGCATCGGTAAGACCCAGATCATGGAACAGGCGGCCAGGGAATGTGACATAGGCCTGGTTTCCTATACCATCACCCACCACACCCGGCAGAGTGCTGTCGGCCTCCCTTTTATCAGAGACAAGGTTTTCGACGGCCGGGACTTTCAGGTGACCGAGTACACCATGAGCGAGATCATCTGCAGTATCTACCAGTATATGGAAGATACCGGCTGCCGGGAGGGCATCCTTTTTATCGATGAGATTAACTGTGTCTCAGAGACCCTGGCTCCCACCATGCTGCAGTTTCTCCAGTACAAGACCTTCGGCAACCAGGCTGTTCCGGAGGGCTGGATCATTGTCACTGCCGGCAATCCGCCGGAGTACAACCGCAGCGTCCACGACTTTGACTATGTCACCCTGGACAGAGTCCGCCGCATGGATATCGAAGCTGACCTGGACGCCTTCAAAACCTACGCCAGAGAGGCCGGACTCCACCCCTTTATCCTCAGCTATCTGGAGCTGAGACCCCAGAATTTTTACAGGACAGAAAATGATGTGGACGGTATCCAGTTTGTCACAGCCAGGGGCTGGGAGGACCTTTCTGCCCTGATCAGAACCTACGAGTCCCTCTCCCTACCTGTGGACCGGTCCCTGATCCGCCAGTTTCTCCAGCATGATGATATTGCCCTGGATGTGGCTGCCTATTATGACCTCTACCAAAAGTACCGGAAGGAATATGATATCAGTCTCATTCTCCAGGGCAAGGCTCCCACAGACATCCACAGACGGCTCTTTTCCGCCTCCTTTGACGAGAAACTCAGCTGCGTCGAGCTTCTGGTCAGCGGTCTTGGCAACTATGCCAGGGAGACTCTGGACCAGGAGGCTGTCACTGAACAGGCCTTTTCCTTCCTCCAGGACTTCCGCAGCCAGCTGAAAGAGAGTGGCGCCAGCCCGGCTTCTGCCGGCCCTGCTTCCAGTCCGGACTCCACTGACCTGTCAGCTGCCTTTTCGCCGGCCGACCTTTATGACAATCTGCTGACAACCCGCAAGGAGACTTTGAAGACCAGAGAGAAAACCGGTCTGGTAACCACTGAAGAAAAAAGTCTGGAGACCAGAGTCTTCCGCCTGCTGACCCAGTGGACCCCCGACAGATCTGCCGGAGGACAAGAAGCCTTTGAAACTTTAAAGAATCTTTTCGCCCTGGAACGGGACAAGCTGGAAACAGCCGCGGCCCGGACCTCCCAGGCTCTGGACCATGCTTTCCTTTTCATGGAGGAGGCCTTCGGCGAAGGCCAGGAGATGGTGATTTTCGTCACAGAACTGACCCTGGACCCCCGCCTGTCTGCCTTCATCAGCCAGTATGGCTGTGAAAAATATTTTGTCTACAACAAGAGGCTTCTGACCGGAAGCCGACGGACGGAGATTCTCAATGAATTGAAGAGGGATAAAATCTACGAAAATGTTCTGGAATATGATTTTTAAAGAGCCGGGAAAGCTTCCCGGTAAAAAAGGAAGCGCCGCAATTACAATCTGCCCATTTTTTCTGAACGGGCAAGAACAATACTGCGACGCTTCCGGTCTCTCATTATCAAATTGTTTTCCTGTCCAGGATCCAGACCCGTTTCAGGCCCCGGTCTCTTTTGCCGCCGGCTGCCGGACAAAAACATAAGTGTCTTCTTTAGACAGTTCCTGTTCAAAATGGTAGTCCAGGCCGGTAAAGCTCTTCATGTCTTCCGGCTTCTCCATCTGGGTCTGGGCCATATAACGAACCATCTCCCCCCTTGCCATCTTCACATAAACACCCTTTTGCACCAGTTTACCCTTCTTCTCATCTATCTCACAGAAATTACAGGTGATCATCCTGTCCCCCTTCTGCAGATGGGCAGAAATTGCCCTGGAATACTCCTTGGATGCCAGATTGATGATAACCCGGCTCTCGTCCATCACCTGATCATAAAGACGGTCAGCCCAGAACTCATAGAGATTCTTGCCCTGGATCCGGGTCCTGGCCTGCATCTCCAGCCGGTAGGGCACCACCCCGTCAAAGGGCCTCAGCACACCGTAAAAACCAGACAGAATCCGCAGATGGTCCTGCAGATAAGTATACTGGTCCTCTTCAAAAACCGCCGGTGCCATATACTGGTACTGGATCCCTTCATAGGCCAGGATGGCCGGGGTCAGACAGGACCGCAGGTCCATATTTTTAAGCCGGTCTACATTCTGGGCAGCGATGGCATCACTGCAGGCCCAGAGTTTCTTCAGTTCTTCATAGCTTCTCTCCTGCAGCCAGCCTTTAATCTCTTCTGTATCCTCAAGAAATACCGGTAGCCCTGCTGCCGCCAGGGTATCAGGATCCTGATTCATCTTTTTTGCCGGGGATATGATGATTCTCATAGTATTCCCTTTCTTTTCACAAATAACATCTGCCGCCAAACTTCCTTAATCCACCGGTCCCATCTTATTAAAGGGGAAGATCCTGACCCAGATTTTACCCTGCAGCTCCTCCCTGGATATGGGACCGAGATCCCTGCTGTCATTACTGTTATTGCGGTTGTCCCCCATACAGAAGTACTCATCCTCACCCAGAGTCAGCGGCAGATCCACCATGCCCGGGTAGATTATGGGCTCCCTTCCATAGACATCAGAAGTCAGTTCTTCCCCATTGATATAGACTTTCCCGTCCCGGATATCTACCTTTTCTCCCGGCAGTCCGATCACCCTTTTAATGTAGTAATCATCTTCCACAGGGAAGACGACGATGTCAAACCGTTCCGGATCGGAAAAACGGTAACTGATCTTATTTAGAATCAGATTATCACCGTCATAGAGGGTCGTCTCCATAGAAGCCCCGTCCACCACTGTCCGCTGACCCACATAATGAATCAGCAGGTAGACGCATATAAACATCACTAAAAAATACAGTATGGTTTTCATCCATTCTTTGTCAAGCATATCTCTTAACTCCCATCCGACCTGACCAGGTCCATTCTCCTAAGCCATAAAAATGTCCGACACAACGCAGCTTACCCGCGTGTATGCCGGATCAATCCAGACCCTTCTTTCCCTAAAACAAAGCTGCACCAGGCAGATCTACAGAAGAAGGGTAAAATATTTAAGAACAAAATGCATGGCAACAATCACAGCCACCAGGAGAATAGAATATATTGTCGCTCTTCTCCAGTTCTTCTGTTCGATTTCCTTTACAATAAAAAATAATGCAAAAACCAATACGGCAAAGATAATTACCGTCACGACTCCAGTAAATCCCATCTCTCTTGTTCCTTTCCTTTCCAAATATCCATAACTGGCATGCTATATTATAGCACAAATTTAATAGAATGGAATAAACAAGATGCTTTTTAGAATAATCTTACGGATTTTCCGCCATTAATGCTCCAAAAGCTCGCTGCCCGCAAGCCGGCACCGGCTGTATCTGGCTGTCTCAACCGCCCCGCGGAGGAAGGCTGCCGCCGGACTGTTCTCCAGGTTTGGCACACCGGCCATAAGAGAGGCCGGATCCAGATCAGCGTCACCCCGGGCTACCATCCGGTCGTTAAGGGTATCGATAAAATCCTGGGCTGTCTCAGCAGTAACGCTGTTAAGCTCCTCCTGGTCATAGAGAGACGGATCATAATGAGTCCTGATAAAGTTACGCAGGAAGAGGAGGAAGCCTCCATTGTAGCATTCCTTGGTAAAGTGAAGAATCTGGTCTACATCCACCTTCTTAAGGGCGTCATAGAGCATCAGGTAATTGCCGTCATCAATCCGCAGGACCCTTAAAGTCTGCTCTAAGGTCTGGATATCATTTTCAAAATGGGAAATGTAACCATAGAGATACATCAGCTGTCTGAAACTGTTGACGAAAAGATTAGGCAGGGTGGTCACATAGAACTCCTCATAGGCGATCTTTGTCCGGAAAAGGCCCTCCTCCAAAAGTCTTCTTATGGAAATCTCCCGGAAGGGTGCCGGAATCTGGTTTTTATTGACATAAACCTTTTTCTCCGGCTTTCTCTCCTTGGTCTTATCCCTGTTAAAATAGGAGATATCCTCAAGGAGATACTCTAAAGTCAAACGACAGGCATGGTATTCTGAATAAGCATTCATGTAAAGGAAAAGATTCTCATGGTCATCTACCGGGAAAGGACAGGTCAGGAAATCATATAAATGAGTGAATTCATGGGTCACGATAAAAAGGACAAAGTCAGGCCTGTAAAGATGGGTTCTCCTGGTCATATGCAGGATATACTTCCCCTGCAGCAACTCAATCAGGTCAAAGAAGGCCTCCACATTATCAGGAGCATCATAGGCCACCTCTTCAATCATGACCGGACTGTCCAGTCCATATTTCTCTTTATAAGTTTTCCATAAGGCATTTACCTGCTCTAACTTCATAGCTTTAATCCTTTCCTGGTCCGACACACCGGTCCTCTACAAAGGACCCACTCCTCCCTTTTATATTATTCTATCATCCCACAAAAGAAGCTCTTTGAAAATGTAAACCCCTGGCTCGTAATATTACGAACGCAGGCACATCCCCCGGAGCATTTTTTATTCAGCAGAAATCAAAGAACTTCTTTTGAGGGACCCGGAGAAGTTCCTATGAATTAAAAAACCGGCAGTCTGAAGGCCTTATAAATAAGGCATTCCCGGCTGCCGGTTTAAAGTCCGTATTATTCCATATTATTTTTTCAGATAATCTGTCAAAGCGCCATAAAGCCGCCAGGATTCGATAGGCTTGATCATATGAAGATCAATTCCCGCCTCGTGACTGAGGTCAATATCTTCCTCGGTAGCATTGGCCGACATGGCGATAATAGGCACCTTGCTGCCTCCAGGCACAGAACTGGTCCGGATTCTTCTGGCCAGATCCAGACCATTGAGACCCGGCATACGGATATCCAGAAGCACCACATCAAAAGCTCCCTGGGCATCTTCGTAAATCTGCAGTCCTTCTTTGCCGCTGGAAGCCCCGCTGACCTCAAGACCTGTATTCTGCAGCAGCCTGACACCTACCTCCAGATTGATCATATCATCATCTACAATCAGGGCCTTCATGCCGGACAAGTCCGGAACCACCTTTTCCCTGCCTCTATGGGATACCTGTCTCTCTTCCCCAAAAGCCGGGACACTCATACTCACGTTTATGGTCAGGGTAAGTTTCCCTTCCTCTGACTCCTCACAGGAAATGGTTCCCCCAAGAGCCTTCAGGTAGCGCTTCACCACTACGAGACCCAGGTCAATCTCATCCCTCTTCCGTTGAATCTCCCCTGAAATCTTGTCATAGTGCCGCAGCATCTGCTTCATCTGCTCCAGACCGATGGCACAAGGATCCGCCTGAAAGCTTATCACTGTCTTAAAGGAATCTCCTTCCTCCTCTTCTTCCTTCATGGCAATCATCAGCATACCGCCCTCTGCCATATTACGGACCAGGAACCTGCTCATCCTGAGAAGAACTCCGTAAAATAACTGTTCATCCACCAGTGCTTCCGTGTGTCCGATCTCCTCAGTCTCCACCGAGAGAGTGATTCCCTTTAAGGCAAGCCTGTTACTCAGATCATCCTCCAGGTTAGCCAGGATCTCAAAGATAGACACCAGGTCCCTGCCCGGTTCTTCATCCCCCTGCATAAGATTTCCAATCTCAAGAGTATCATCAAGAATATCCATAATCTGATTCTCAGACATGAGCATCTTTCCATAGAGCTCCCCTATCTGATTCCTGTCACTGACATCTCCATCCATATAAATCTCTGTAAGACCAAGGATCGAGTGCAGCTGTGTCCGGATATCCCTTCCCAAAAGAGTCATGAGCCGGTATGACACCCCCGTTTTTTCTTCCAGGGTCATATCATCCTTCAGGACAGCCCCTGCAGCCTCCTGCTCTTTTGAATAAGCCTCTGTATTGGAACTGGCAGTTTTTTTGTCTTTACTTACCAGCAAGTCAGCTCCTTTAGCCATAATCATTACCCCCATATTAGCCACGCAATTAAAATCAACAAAAGCCGTTTACTCAATATTATACTTTTGAAACTGATACCCTTCTTTGTCTCTCATCTGCATTTTGCTTCAAATGATAGTCAAATTACCATTAACAACTCCTGTCTACAATATTTTACCACAGAGTTACCTTCTAATAGTAGCATATTTTTAAATAATATTATATAATATTACTAGCAAAATATCTCAAATTTTTATATCATATTAATTATTTTTAATATTCCTTCTGTTTTCATACAAAAGAAAAGCATCCCAAAGAGGGAAAATATTCCACAAGGCACATCATTGAACAGGCAGCAACTTTTTAATCCCTGCATATGTGCCGGTGCACAGGCAAGTAGAAAGGTAGTGGTAGACTTGAAACAGAGACTTGATATTATGAGAAGCCAGGGATACGATGTGGACAATGCCCTTCACCGTATGCTTGACGACGAATCCTTCTACCTGAAGCTTCTAAAGACATTTTTCGAGGATTCCAATATCCCTGTACTGGAAAAAGCCATGATTGAACAGGACTACACAACAGCCTTTGAAGCATCACACAAATTAAAAGGATCCGCCGTCACTCTCGGCCTGACGCCGATTGTAGCTTCCTTCTCCAAGATTCTTGATGACCTGCGGACCAGCCCGCCGTCACCCTCCCTGCAGTCCCATTACAGACAGGCACGGACGGCACTATATGACTGTCTTCATCTGCTGCAGGATAACTAATAAGCCAGGAAACCATAATTCGCTGCAAGGGAGGAATCGGAATGAGCTACGAATTTAACCCAAAAACCAGAAACCAGGATGTCCATCACCCTAACTGTGTAGTGGGAATCGGCGCTTCCGCCGGAGGTCTGGAAGCACTTCAGCAGTTTCTCACTTTTCTTCCAGGCAACACGGGGATGGCCTTTGTGATCATCCAGCATCTGGCTCCCAACCACAAGAGCATGCTGGTTGATATCCTGGGTAAATATACAGTTATGCCCATCACTCAGGTAAGAGATGGCATGGTTGTTGAGAGAGACCACATTTACATGATCCCTCCCAAATATAACGTGGAGATCGAAGGGGATACCCTGCACCTGAAGGAGTATGATTTCAGCAAAATCAACCACCCGGTTGATATTTTCTTCCGGTCCCTGGCCGACTCCTACGAAAACCGGGCAGTGGCGGTCATTCTTTCCGGAACCGGCTCTGACGGTACCAACGGTATCCGGTCCATCAAGGAAAAGAACGGTGTCATCATAGTCCAGACTCCGGAAAGCGCTAAATTTGACGGCATGCCCCGGAATGCCATCTCCACCGGATTTGTGGACCTGATCCAGAACCCGGACAGCATCGCCAGAGAGATGGCCCACATCTCTGCCTCCCTGATTACCGCTGAGCAGAGACTGCAGGTCCAGGACCATGATCTTATGTCACAGATTTTCTCTATTTTAAAGAGTGTGACCAACATAAATTACGCTTATTACAAACAGACCACAATCCTCCGCAGGATTGAAAGACGCCTTGTGGTGACCCACAACCGTAATCTCAAGGAGTATGTTAATTACCTGTCTAATAATCCCGACGAAGCCAAGCTGCTCTCCAAGGAGGTTCTGATCGGTGTTACCAGCTTTTTCCGGGACCAGGATTACTTCGAGGTTCTGAAGAACACCGTAATCAAGTCCCTGATTAAGGACACACCGGCGGGAAGGGCCATCCGTGTATGGGTAGCCGGCTGTTCCACCGGTGAGGAAGCTTACTCCATTGCCATCCTTTTCATGGAGGTCATGGATGAACTGGGCATCCGCCGGGATGTCAAAATCTTTGCCACTGACCTGGATATGGACGCCATCGGTGTTGCCAGCAGAGGAATCTACGGCGACAACATCATCGATGATGTCAGTGTCAACAGACTCAGCCGCTATTTCAACCGCAAGGGCAATAAATATATGGTCCGCCACGATGTGCGCAAGATGATCATCTTCGCCCAGCACAATGTATTCCAGGATCCGCCCTTCGGCAAGCTGGACCTGATCAGCTGCCGGAACATGCTGATTTATTTCCAGGCTGTGCTCCAGCGCAACCTCTTCGGCATCTTCCACATGGCCCTGAATGACGGCGGCTACCTTTTCCTGGGCAGGTCTGAATCTGTCATTGATTACGATGATATCTTCCGCCTGCTTTGCGCCAATGAGAAGATCTTCATTCATAATATGTCAGGAAAACTGCCGACCACCCATAACTACAGCTATTCCATCCGGACCATGGACAACAATTTAGATGTACTGAATGTGCCTCAGTATGAGGAGGTAGAGGTCCAGTATAATTCCAACGACATCGACACCCATGTACTGGAATCCCTCATGCCGGCCACCATTCTGATCAACGAAAAGAATGAGGTCTGGAGAACTTATGGTGACTGCAAAGACTTCCTGTCCATTCCCGTGGGGGTCCTTTCCACAGATATCTACACCCTGATCCGGACAGATTTGAAGATTGCCATCTCCACCCTGATCAAGGATTCAAGGGCCAACCAGAGCAAGATTATCTATGACTCTGTTCCCATTATGCTGGGTGACAGTGTAGAGAAAATCTCCATCGTGGCCCAGCCCATCTATGACCGCCATGACACCTTGACAGAATTCACTTCTGTATCTTTTATCAGGGATAACCGGGTCATCGAAGGAAATGTCAGGGAGTACCAGATAGACACGGCAGCCGCCCAGCGGATTGCCAACCTGGAGCGTGAGCTCAATGTCTCCCAGGATAATCTGAGCCAGACGGTCACTGAGTTAGAGTCGGTAAATGCCGAGCTCCAGGCTGCCAACGAAGAATTGCTCACTGCCAATGAGGAACTGCAAAGTTCCAACGAAGAACTGCAGTCAGTCAATGAAGAGCTCTACACAGTTAACTCGGAATACCAGTCCAAAGTAAATGAGCTTGTGGGTGTCAACAATGACCTGGCCAACTTCCTCTCCACGACCCTGGTGGGAATCCTCATGGTAGACCGGGACTTAAATATCAGGAAGTTTACAGAATACATTTCCTCGGAATTCAAGGTGGCAGACCAGGATGTGGGCCGGTCACTCCGTTACCTGTCCTTCAACTTTGCCACCATAGACCTGCTGGAGTTGTGCCGGACCGTACTGGCCGAGGAGGAAGCCCTGGAGAAACACTGTGCTTCCATCAACGGCCGGACCTACCTGATCCGTATCGCCCCCTACCGGCTCCAGGAGAAAAATGATGTAGAGGGCCTGGTACTTACCTTTGTAGATACAACCAAGCAGATTGATGATCAGCAGCAGATTGACGAGATGGCCAAGGCCCTGCGGCTGGCTGTCCAGTCAGGCCGGGAAAAAGAGGCTTTTCTGTCCCACATGAGCCATGACATGAGAACTCCTATGACAGCCATTCTGGGCCTGTTGCAGCTGAGTCTGGAAAAGGAAGAGATGTCCCCGACCATGAGGGATAACCTGGAGAAGATCCAGATGTCCAGCAAGTACCTGATGAGTCTGATCGAAGAGATTCTCGAGACCAGCAGGATCAACGCCGGCAAAGTGGTATCGGTCTGCAAGGCTGTCCGGGAGAAGGTCCTCCTGGAAGAAATCCGGACCATCATTGGTGAGCAGGCACGGGAGTCAGGCATCATCTTCCAGAGCACCATTCACCACTGCGAAGACCGCTATGTCCTGATGGATACGGAACATGTAGAACGTATTCTCATGAATCTGCTGAGCAACTCCATCAAATTCACCCCGTCAGGCGGCACCATTACCATGGATACCTACGTCGAATACCTGTCCGACGGCAAGGTCCGCCACCGTTATATCATCCGGGATACGGGTAAGGGAATCAGTGAAGTCTTCCAGCAGCGGATGTACCACCCCTTCGAGCAGGATATCCAGGACAACGAGGAGAGAGGCGGAACCGGCCTGGGTCTCTTCATCTGCAAAAACCTGGTCTCCCTGCTGGATGGAGATATTTCCTGTGAGAGCAATGTGGGCGAAGGCACTGTCTTCACCGTTACCCTCACCTACAATCTGGCCTCACCGGAACAGATCCTGCTCCTGAAAAATAATATCACCACCTACGAGGACAGGTTGCTCTATGGCAAGAATGTCCTGGTGGCTGAAGATAACGAAATCGTCGCTGAAGTAATCCTTCGTCTCCTGGAGGCCAAGGGCATCCATGGAGAGCTGGCCAGGGACGGACGGGAAGCGGTTGAATTATACCGTAAGAAAGGCCCCTTCCATTTCCAGGCTATTATCATGGATGTCCGTATGCCCATAATGAACGGTCTGGAAGCGACCAGTGAAATCAGGATTTCCGGTCTGGAGGACAGTGAGAGAATTCCAATCATAGCCCTGACAGCCGACCTGCAGGAGGAAACTGAAGCCAGCTGTCTTGAAGCCGGAATGGATGCCTGCCTCACCAAGCCCATTTCCCAGGAACAGCTTTTCACTCTTTTAATAGAAAAGTTCGACGAGTAATTATGACAAAGCATCCTTCTGATCAAAGAAAGCAACATTTGAATAGTACCCTTGATCATTCTGATAAAAAACCTGATCACTTTACTAAAGCAGATTATCATTCTGGTAAAAGAGGTTATCATTCTGGTAAAACAGATTATCAATTTGATGAAGCAAAGCATGAGGAGGCGGATTTCCGCCTCCCTATCTCTATGCCCTTTTACAGGAGAATGGTTTTCCTCATCATCTTTCTGGCAGCCGCCTGCCTGGTCTTCCTTTACGGCTCCTCCCTTCATGGTTCCTTCCATCATGGCTCTTTTTTTCATGGACAGGGAGGACCCCTGACCAACCCATATAGGGCAAGTCTCTTTATCATGGTTATGGCCCTCTCTGCCCTGGCAGTTGTCTCGGCAGCATCCTTTTTGAGCTGCCTAAAAAAAGGAGCCTTTACCAATGACCTGGTCTGCTCCTGCGGCACTGCCATCTTTTTTATCTACTGGACTGCCCTCCTGCTCATGATTCTGGAAAATAAGCAGGCTGCTCCTCTGAAAGCCGGGTCCTTGCTGGAGACCTGTGTCTTTCATTCCTTAAAGGCAACAGCCGCTCCCGCCCTGGCCGGAATCCTCTTTCTTATTCTTTCTAATATTGTGACCATATCAAGAACCGGTCTGTCCGAAAACCTGCCCAGTCTGGCCTTTGGCCTCCTTGCCATATCAGGCCGCCTTCTTTTCATGGCTACCTGCAGCCTGAACGGCCCGGATATGATAAAAAAGCTGGTCTCCCTGCTGGGCCCTGGCACTGGTCTTTGTATTCTCTATATAGAGACCTTCTTTTTAGCCTGCCTGGTCTGCGGCCTTCTGGCCCTCAGGCAGAAGCCGGAAAAGGCAGCCGGCTATATCATCATCCCAGGTTGTAAGGTCTGGCCTGACGGAACCATGTCCCTGTCTTTAAAAAACAGGGTAGCTACAGCCTGGCTTTACGAAAAAAATCAGTACAAGACCACAGGCTGCCATGCCCTTTTCCTCCCCTCCGGAGGCAAGGGCAGCAACAGGATTCCTTCCGAAGCCCAGGCTATGAAGGATTATTTAACAGCCAGGGGAATACCGGAAAATGCGATTCTGGTCGAGGACCGTGCCCTCAGCACCTACCAGAATTTCCTTTATTCCAAGGAACTGCTGCAGGCCCGGAAAAACCAGACCGGAAAGAAACAGGCCAACCCTTATATTATCTTTTGCAGCGACAACTACCACCTGCTCCGCTGCTTTATCACGGCAGACCAGGCCGGCCTTCCTGTCCGTGCCATAGCCTGCCGGCCCTCCTGGTACAACTATGCCAATGCCTGCCTGAGAGAATACCTGGCCCTGATTTATATCAACCTGGGCTACCACCTGGTCCTTCTGGCTGCCATACTGGCAGGAAGCACTTTACTCTCTCTCATGCAGGGCTCTTTATAAAGTCCATGCCAAAAAGGCCCGGGAAAGGTCCTGCAAGCAGGTTACTTGTTACTGCAGGGTCAGGAAATATTTCCGTTAAAAAGCCATCCGAAAGGAATCATATAGTCCAAATAATAACAGGTCTGAAATAACAGACTTGAAATTGCGGGCTTGAAATAACAGTATTAGAATAATAGACTCAAATAACAGACTTAAAATTACCGTCTTAGAATTACAGCTTTAGAATAACAGACTTAGAATTACAGACTTAGAATTACAGACTTAGAATTACAGTTTTAAAGAAACGCATTCAGAAAGGAGTCCGCCATGCTCACTATCGCTTATGTTGGCTTCGGGGTCAGCGCCCGGGAATACCATATCCCCTATGTGGAAAATGATCCCCGAATCAAGATTAAATATGTCTACAGAAGAGAAGAGGACATCGCCCAGAATGCCCCCTACGAACCCTTCTATCCGGAAATACAATTCACCACAAACTTTGAAACCCTGCTCCAGGATCCTGACCTGGACCTGATTGTGGTCTCCGCCCCCGATGCCTTCCATGTCCCCTATGCCAGACAAATTCTTGAGGCCGGCAAGCATGCCCTGATCGAAAAACCCTTCGCACCCACAGCTGCCCAGGCAAGGGAAATCTTTACCCTGGCCAGGGAAAAAGGCCTGGTCTGCATGCCCAACCAGAACCGCCGCTTTGACGCCGACTTCCTGGCCTTAAAAGAAGTAATCGCCAGCGGGAAAATCGGAGACATCGTCCGCCTGGAAAGCCATTACGATTATTATAGGGAAAATGGCTGGTACGACTATTTCGGCACCCTCTATAATCTGGGCGTCCACACCACAGACCAGATCATCAGCCTCCTGGGCATACCCGACCAGGTCCGCTATGACGTAAGAAGCATCCACCACCCCGGCAAGGCAGACGACTACTACGATCTGGAATTCTTCTACGGCAACAGCAAGGCCTCCGTCAACACCAGCATGTGCGTCCTCATCGACTACCCCCGCTTCACCCTCCACGGCACCAAAGGCAGCTTCACCCTGCCCCCCGTCATCCACAACTCAGGCAAGAAAAAAAACATAGGCCGCCATGTCATCAACCAAAGCCCCGCCCCCCAGGACCGCTGGGGCAGCCTGGTCTACAAAAACAAAGCGGGCCAGACCATCAAGGAAAAAATCCCCGTAGACTGCGCCCACTATGAAAAAATATACGACAACCTCATCGACGCCATCGAAAACGGAGCCGAAAAATGCATCAAAGACCAGGAAGTCATCAAAGTCCTGGAAATCCTCGAAACCGCCACTAATGTAGCCAAAAGCCATGCCAAATAGCAGCGGAAGAAAACCCGAAGCTATAGCATGTCTTTTAGGGACCCATTAGCATCTTAACCTGACTTCTACAACTTCATTGCCAAAAGCCCATGACTCACCCTAGCTCAGCTGCCAGCTGGCATGACTCCCTTCCTCATCTTTTTTGATGACCAGCTGGTCATCGATCTGCTGCTGGAGCTCCGTCACATGGGAAATGATACCAATCATCTTGGATCCTTCAGCCATATCCTGCAGAACCTTGATGGCCTGGTTTCTGGCATTCTCATCCAGGGACCCAAAGCCCTCATCCACGAACATCACATCCAGGTTAATGGCGGCGGAATCCTCCTGGATCTGGTCCGCCATACCTAGGGCCAGGGCCAGGGCAGCCATAAAGGATTCCCCGCCGGACAGGCTTCGGATTTCTCTTACCTTGCCGGTCACCGCGGAATAAACCATGAGATCCAGGCCCTTGTTCCTTCCCTGACCAGCCTGTTCAGAATCGACCATACGAAGCTCAAACTGGCCTGCGGACATCTCCCGGAAACGTCGGTTAGCCGCATAGAGAATCTTCTCCAGGTAATATCTCTGGACAAAGGTCTCCAGATCCATCCGGCCACCCTTGACATTTCCGGAGAGGACCTGGTAAAGCTTTCTGACTGCCTCATACTCTTCAAGAAGCTTCTTTCTTTCCTCCATTTTAGAAGTAATCTTTCCGGCTACCTGTTTATTGACACGGAGCCATTCCCTGCAGCGGTTTCTCTCTTCTTCCGCCTGACTCCATCTATTATCAGCCATCCTTTTCGCCTCTTCGAGAGCCTCCATATCCGGCCTCTCCCTGTCACCGATCGTTCTCTGGGCTGAGTCCATTTTACCCTGGGCCTCTGCCTTACGGCGGCCAAAGCGCTCCACCTCTTTTTGCAGCTGGTCCGGCTTCTCCGGTCCATAAGTCCTTGTCAGTTCCTTCCACTGGTCCTCTGTCAGTTCCTTTTCTGCCATCAGGGACTGATAGGCAGCCTCCCTCTCTTCTAAGAAAGTCTCTTTTTCCGGAATCTCCTTCTTATAGCGGTCGATCAGAGTCTGGGCCTGATGGAGACTGGCCCTGGCCTGGTCCAGCTTTTTCTTAGCCTCCAGATAAATCTCCTGGCTCCTGTCCCTCCGGGTCTGGGCCGTTTTACGGTCCTGGAGAGCCTCTTCCTCCGTCTCATAAAGCTTGCTTTTTTTCAGATTATCAAGGGACGTTCTGGATCCCTGAAGGTCTGCCCTGGCCTGGGTCACCCGTTCCCCTGCTTCTTCTATCTTTCTATCCAGCAGGGACTTCCTTTCCCTGCCTTCGGTCAGGTTTTTCTCCAGCCTCTCCTGGTCCTTCTTTTGCTTTTTCAACTGGTCCTCTTCTTCCCGGATCTCCTTAAGCCGGTCCTCCACCAACTTCCCAGCCATGGAAGGCGGTATTTTCTCCGGAATATGCTCCAGTACCTCATCCAGTCTTTTGCGGAGCTGCTCTCCCGCCTCTTTGTAACGAGTGTACTTTTCTTCATACAGGGTTTTAGCTTCTCCGGCTTTTCTGGAAGCCTCATTTTCTTTATCTTCCATCTCCTTCTTCGCTTTTTCCAAGGCTTCCACTTGCTCCTGAGTTGGTTTGACTCCTCCTTCTTCTATGAATCTGCAGGGATTCGGATGATTCCTTGACCCGCAAACGGGACAAGGTTCCCCTTCTTTCAATTGCTCCGCTATATAGCCTGCCTGGTTGTCCAGAAAAATTTGCCGCACTTGTGAGTATTCTCTCTCTCTTTCCTCACGTAGTTTGCGATATTTCTGATATTGCTGGGCTTCCTGTTCTACTTTTCGCTTTTGACTGCCGGTCTCCTTGTAAATGCGGTCAAAGTCCCCGACCTCTTCCTTCAGGCGAAGGGCCTGCTCTTCTTTAGCCTTACAGACAGCCAGCCTCTGGTCAACATTTCCCAGGGTCTCCAGGTCTTTCTGCCATTCCTGCTCCTGGACTTCAAGCTGCTTTTTCTCTTTTTTAAGGGCCTCTGCCTGGCCTGAGGCCCGGGCAAGTTCCTTTTCATGGCCCTTTAGGGTCTCCTCTACATCTTTAATCTGCCTGAAAAGCTGGAGGGCCTTGTCCACTCTTTCAGAAATCTTGCTGAAAAGGGAGATCTCTTTCTCATTCCTTTCCTTTTCCTGCTCTTCTTGTCCTGCCGCCTGACCGGCCCGGGCTGTAAGGTCCGGCAGGTCCTTTTCCTGCAAAGCCAGGGCTTCTTTTAACCGGGCCAGCTCCTGCCTGGCCTGGGTCAGGTGCCTGTATTCCCCGGATATGATTCCAGCATCCCGCAATCTGGGAATCAGCCGGGTCCATTCCTGGATCTGGGGCTCTTCCAGCCTGCAGGCTTCCAGCTCTTTTCCTGCCTGGTCCCTGAGACGGAAGGCCTCCAGCAGGGCCCGGGCCTGTTCCAGCAGGGCACTTTTCTCATCCCTTTCCTTAATGGCCTTCTTATAAGCCGCCTCAGCCTGACTCTTCATCTCCTGCAAATCGGCACAAAGCTCCTCTAAAAGTCTGGAAAACTCCTCCAGGGCAGCAAGATTATCATCCATGATGTCTTTTTTCCTGTCCCTGATAAGCTGGTATTCATCTTCGTCAGGGATAAGTACATGTCCAGCCTCTGTCTGACACTCTGTTTTAATGATCGCCAGGTCCTTTTCCTTTTCTCTCCGTCTGTCCAGCAGGTTCTGGGTGATATCCTGGTAGAGCTCCGTCCCGAAAAGGCGGCGGAAAATCTCCTTTTTATCATCGGATTTAGCCCGGAGCAGTTCCACAAACTCTCCCTGGGCAATCATGGCAATCTGCATGAACTGGTCTTTGGACAGCCCTACAATCTCCTCCAGCTTACTATCCGTCTCCTTGCTGTTATATTCAGTCCCATCGGGCATGATCAGGGATACTTCGCTGCTGAGTGCTTTCGTCTCCCCCTTGTTTTTACCCTTGCTGACAATTTTCAAATGTCTGGGAACTCTCCGGACCGTATATATTTCCCTGGTCTCCCCGCTGCCCTCAGAAAATGTCAACTCCACATAGGGCAAGGTATCATAACCAATATATTGACTCTGGAGAATGACACCATCCTTTTTATTAGCGGTAGAACTGGCTGCTCCGTAAAGAGCAAAAACAATGGCATCAAAAATAGTTGTTTTTCCTGACCCTGTGTCGCCGGTGATCAGGAATAGATTCTGGTTGGGCCTGGTGAAATCTATGGTGGTCTTTTTTCCGTAAGATCCGAAGGCCTGCATGGTTAAGCTGATTGGTCTCATACTATTGCACCCCCTCTACCTGATGGATGACATCCTGAAGAATCTCCTTCTCCCGATCACTGATATCCTTGTAGAATTCGCAGCACAGCTCCATGGGATTGAGATTTCTCTCTACGATACCCACATCACTGTAATCCCCTTTACTGATGGTCTCCCGGCGGATCTCCAGCAGTCTGGGAAAGGCCAGTCTCAGCCTCTCCTGCATGTCAATGACATCCAGGTCCACCTTGTCTGTAAGCAGGACAGACACATAGTCCTGGCAGGACTGGTCCAGAACCTGCTTCAATTCTCCCTTGATTTTACGGATCTGACGAAGGGGTCTTAAGGGAAGGGTCCGGATATTGATCTGCGCCACTCCTCCCTCTTTTTCCCCCAGTTCTACCACAAGAATCCCTTTCTCCTGGCCGGCCTCACTGACCGAGCAGGCCAGGGGAGTACCACAATAGCGATAGTGGTCATCTCCCACCTTCATGGGTTTATGGATATGGCCTAAAGCCGCATAATCGAAGGGCTTCAGGACCGCTGCCGATACCTGGTCTATATTTCCTACAGTTCGGATCTCCGACTCCATCCGTTCCACATCATCTGCCTTTTTTCCTTCCGGCAAGTAAAACTGATGGCTGACCAGAACATTTCTTTCCCCTTCTCTGATATCCTCCCTGTCCAGCAGCCTGCGGACTGTGGCGTCATAGGATAAATTATTACCCTTCTCATCCACACCGGTAATCTGCTTGACCATGGAAGGCTTCACAAAGGGAAGCAGGTAGAAATTCACAGGACCATACTGGTCTTCCAGCACGACCTTTTCTATATATTCCCCCTCCAGCCTTGGTGGCTGACCTACCATATGGAACTGCTGCCTGGACAGGAGCCGGCGGAAGCAATTGACCCTGGAAGCACTGTCATGGTTGCCGCTGATCATCATGACTACCGTGTGAGGCAAGGCCTCCGCCAGATCAGATATAAACTGGTCGAACACATCCACTGCCTCTGCCGAAGGAACTGCCTTGTCATAAATATCCCCGGCGATGACTATGGCATCAGGCTCTTCCTGCCTGGCCGCCTTTACGATTTCTGCCAGTATATATTCCTGGTCCTCCCGCAGGTCGCGGTTAATCAGTTTCAATCCGATGTGCAGATCGGATAAATGAAAAAACTTCAAAGCTTCTTCCCCCTTTTTATATTCAAATTTTCTAATCCTATAATCTTTTCCTGGTGTCCTTCTATTTATAAGTATCCCACAGGACACTATTTTGCCCAAAGAGACTCGTATCCAATTTTTTCTATCCCTGGTCCCATCCTTATCATGAATGCTTGTTTACCTATTGTACCACAAAGGAAGCATATTTTTTGCCTAAAAACAAGAGGACACCGACCGGTCAGTCTTACTGACCTGTCGATGCCCTCCTGTGCAACATATGTCACCAGAATATTCACATGTTTTTTCAGAGGACGCCATTGGGGGACGTCTCTTCTGATGACATATTTATTATCTGCTTTTTTTGTTCATATTGCTATATAATATTTTTTTAATATAGGGTAAATTTTTTAACGGAAACCAGGCTCCATGATGGAATATTTACCCTATGACTATCAAAAAGCTGGTAGCATAACACATGGACCTCTTTTTTAAAAACACAGATTTGTCACAGGTCGAACAAATATCCTTCACAGATGAAAAGTATACTTACGGTCAAACAAGATACATTGTTTTTTTCATACTTTTCTCCTCATGAAATGGCGGCCGACGGGCCGCCATTTTTTATGGATTGCTTTTTTACCAGAATTGGGGGAGATCTCACCTCATCGTCTGATTTATTAATTCCCTGGAAAATGCTATAATATCCCCAAAACATTTTCCAGGAGGAAAAACCATTGAGAAAGCAGCGAAAAGTTTTTTTCTTTACCCTAGCGAGTCTGCTGCTGATTGGGCTGATCGCCCTGTCAGCTCTTTTCTATATTCATAAGACCCAGGAAAAAAGATACCAGGTCCTGCTGGCGGTGGGAGAAACCAGTCCTTTTACCCATGGCCCGGAGGATTTCACCTGGGAGGACGGCCATGTCCTGGTCCGGGACGGACAGATCACCGGAAAAACCCCAGGTAAAAGCTTGATCTTCCAGGAAGGCCTGGTCAACACTTATATAGAAGTAAAAGTCTGCCAGGTCCTGGAAAAGCAGGTGACCATGGTCTGTAACTCCTTTTATTTCCTCCACAGTTTCGGGGCTCCCACCCTGTGGGTCTCCACCAATCCAGCCGTTGCCCAGGTCTTCCCCGACGGTACAATCCACAGCCGGTCCTGCGGCCTGGCCCAGATTCTGGGGATTATCGGCACTGGCTCTGACCAGAAACGTTTTTCCACCCAGATTATCGTCTATAAGTTTCCACCAAAAACAATTCAGATTAAAGCCAATGAGACTGCCAGGATTGATTGGGGCTTCAAGGGCCTGCCTGTAAGCTACGACCTGGATGAAAATATCGCTGTCATGAAGGGCAGTACCATCCAGCCCAAGGGGACAGGGAAAACCGACCTGGTCTGCCGGGTCCTGGACAGGACATATGTCATCGGCCTGGAGGTAACGGCCCCCGACAATCTGATTAATAAAGAGGCCAATCTGCCAAAAACTTCCCAGGTCAGCCGGATCAAGGTTAAAATCAACAGTTACCCCAAAGACCGGACCTACACCGTCTTCCACCAGTCCAGTGGCAACAACAGCAGCCTTTTCCCCAGCTATATGCCCTGGCACGGCTGCGCGGCCTGCAGCACTTCGGCTGTCCTGACTGGTTTCGGCATCGATACCACGCCGGCAAACACCATAGAAAATATAGAAAAGAAAGTCCTGGACGGCTGGTACCATAACTATTATGAGCGGCAGTCCCAGATGCCTGCCACCCTCTGTGGAATCAGTCAGATTCTCAATTACTATGACATACCCAACCGCTACGTCATGGCCTTCGATGACACCACCGTCAAAGATGACATTTTTACCCATTTAAAGACAGGGAACCCTGTGATCTTTGAAGTCTGTAAATACAACCGTTATAGCAAAAAAACCGACAACAAGTGGTCCGGCAGCTACCACACCCTGGTCTTCTTAGGGGTGACCGACAAGGGCCATGTAATCGTTGCCGACCCGGCCAACAGCAATGGCTGGAACGGCATGGCCAGACTCAAATACATCGATTTTGAAGACATCCTCCCCTACATGTTCTCCTGCACCAAGATGCCCGGCGCCCACTACTTTTCAGGTAAGTCCACGGCCGGTGGTTATATCCTGGTTAACTGAAATACGTCCCTGCCCTGTCTTACATCCCGGGCATTCCGACCTAAACCACTACTACAGTTTTTATTTCGGACAGACTACCATGGGCCTCTGCTGCAGACTTTATCCCGGGCAGGCAAAGCCTGAGCTTCTGCTGCAGACTTTATCCCGGGCAGGCAAAGCCTGAGCTTCTGCTGCAGACTTTATCTCGGGCAGGCAAAGCCTGAGCTTCTGCTGCAGACTCTAATACAGTTAGCGGAAACATAAATTTTCCAGAAAAAGCCACCTCTTCATCTTTAAATAAGAAAAAACAAATTGCAAAAAGACCGGGAATTCTGTAAACTGAGGATTGTGTAAAATAGTCAGGGTCAAACCAAGCTGACATAAGATAGGATAATACTTCGACCGGGTTATAGAATCCCAGACAAGATGAAATGAGGAAATAGCTATGAGATTAAGAAATGTTCCCGGCTCCAGGGACAAGATTGCCGCTGATGACCACGTCATCAAAAATCCGGAAGAAATCCGGGGCCACTGGGCCGGTTATTTTGGGGACGGACTCCCCATCCACCTGGAAATCGGCATGGGCAAGGGCCGTTTTGTTATGGATATGGCCGAACTCCACCCCCATATTCACTATATCGGCATAGAAATGTACTCCAGTGTCCTGGTCAGGGCTCTGGAAAAAATGGAAGAAAGAAGTCTGGAAAATGTCCATTTTATCCGTATGAATGCCGAGTATATCTGCCAGGTCTTCGGCCCCGGCGAGGTAGAGAAGATCTACCTCAACTTTTCAGATCCCTGGCCCAAGGAACGCCATGTCAAAAGAAGACTCACTTCCCGCCAGTTTCTGGAAAGATATGAAAACATCCTTTCTGACAAAGGCAGCCTTGCCTTCAAGACAGACAACCAGGGCCTCTTTAGCTTCTCATTAGAAGAAATCGAGGACAAGGGCTGGATCCTGGAAAAAAATACCTTTGACCTCCATCACAGCAACTTTCTTGAAGGGAATGTGATGACAGAATACGAAGAAAAATTTGTCGGCCAAGGCAAGCCCATCTGCATGCTGGAGGCCCGGCCGCCACTGGGAAAGGCCAAAAACAGTGATCATGTAAAAGCTAATAGGATAAAAGCTAATAAAGTAAAGGTTAATGAGCTACCGGCTAATGAGGAAAATGCTATGGCAAAAACAGAAACACCTGTAAAAAATATAAAGGACAATGAGGGCCATAATAATGGCCATGACAAGAAAGCCTCCTGGCTGGCGGCCATAGACTTGGACGGCACCCTGCTCCGGTCCGACAGCACCCTGTCAGACTACACAAGAGCAGTTCTCTCCCAGGCCAGGGAAAACCAGGTTCTGGTAGTCCCCGCCTCCGGCCGGTCCTACCGAAGCATTTCCCGCCTGGTCCAGGATATCCCAGGCATCGATTATATCATCGGCGGCAACGGTAATATTGTCACAGAGGTAAAAAATGAGGAGATTCTCCACAGTGTCGAAATCCCCAAAGACACCATGTACCGGCTCTACCAGCTTCTCCGGGACCATAATGGTTTCATGGAATTGTACTGCGGCAACGACTCCTATGTGGAAAAGGACCGGATCCATGTTCTCTACGACTCACCCCTGCCCGACAGCTTCTGCGACAGCATGATGGCCACAGCCATCCCCATGCTCTCTACAGGCCTGCTGCTCCGGACCGGTGTCATGGTCGTTAACAAAGTCCATACCGCCTTTGCAGATCCCGACCAGTTGAAGGTCTTTGAAGAAGTTCTTGAGAAAGAATTCGACGATCTCACCGTGACCCATCCCAGCCTATATAATATGGAAATCTTCCCATCCTGCAGCAATAAAGATGAGGCCATCCGTGTTGTAGCAGAAAAAGAGAACATCCCCCGGGACCACATCATCGGTATCGGCGACAGCCACAATGACCTGGCCATGATCCAATACGCCGCAGTAGGCATCGCCGTGGAAAACGGCATGGATGTCCTCAAGGAAGCAGCCGATTACATCTCCGCCTCCAACGACGATGACGGCCCCGCAAAGGTCCTGGAAATGGTCTATGCCGGAAAACTAAACGAACTCCTGGCAAGCCAGAAATAAAGCACCCGGCTACTCGGCTTTAAAGAACCGCTTCCTGCCCCAGGAAAAAATGTTCAAAAATATTGAAAAAAATACTTGCATTTTTCGAATGGATACTATATAATCAATCTTGCGTTGAAAAACACGCAAGAAAATGCGCGCTTAGCTCAGTTGGTAGAGCAGCGGACTCTTAATCCGCGTGTCCAGGGTTCGAGCCCCTGATCGCGCACTGAAGCATCGGTTTGATGAGGAATCATCGGGTCGGTGCTTTTTCTTTGTTTGCGGGCTCGAACCCTACGGGTTCTCTCTCGCCTCCCGGCTCGGTCCTTGCTCTTGGGTTCTTCGAACCCAAGGTGGTCCACCGGACCACCGCAACCCTGATCGCGCACTGAAGCATCGGTTTGATGAGAGATCATCGGGTCGGTGCTTTTTTCTTTGCTCGCAAACCTGAAGAGCGTGTATTTATGCGGGTTTTCAGAGCTTCGATACAGCCGGATTAAAGGCGGGTGTCAGCCATTTTTAAAGAAGGATAAGACAGGGGTGCCCAGTAACCGTGGTTACATTTTGCCCTTTCTGGTAACACCCCTGTCAGAGGGCTTATTTATGCGCTTTTAGCCAATTTGCCATGTTATCACATGCTTTCATACACTGAGCGCGGCTGCCATGATGAAATCATAACGGGGCTTACATAAGGTTTGTTTGTATTCATCATCGTTTTCATCCTTTCTTTACATACTGTGGGTTTGCAATGTTCCCTGTAAATTCATTAAATGCTGCCGTTCTATCTGGCTGGTATGGTCAGGACCTCCAATATAGACTGGAGCGGTATTCCTGCGAAGGATCCGGAAAACCTTCTCTTCCAGATCTGTCCGGGGATGCCTCAGTTCATCTAAAGTGTATCCGGTAGTAATGATAATAGGTTTGCTGCTGTGATCTACCCGGTTCATGAGGTCAACGGCCAACGGGATCGTGAGCTTTGTCAGATACCGTAGGTCGAGATCATCCAGACAGATCAGACTTTTACTGAAGATACCGGCAAGATGTTTCTGACGATCCTGCAGGTTCATACCGGATAATTCTTCCAGGAGTTGGCCAAAACAGGTCATGATGGCAGGCTGACAGGATTCCAGAATCTCATTGACAATACAGGCGGCGGCGAAGGATTTCCCACTTCCCGGAGGCCCCCAGATGAGGAGACCGGGAACGGTTTTTTCACTAACCTGCGAGCAATAATTCCTTAAAGTGACAAGCACCTTCGGATCCAGGCTCTGAGCTTCTTCAAAACGGTAGTTTTGTAATTCTTTCCATCCCAGACCATCGGCTTTCAACCGGTTGACATGTTGTTCGAGCTCTTCCTGCTCTCTTTCCCTCTTTTCTGCAGCTGCCTGTTCTTTCTGGCAGTCGCATGGGATCGGAAAATAATGCTCAACACCGAAAAGTACGCCATATCTTTGTTTTGGTCTGCCGCATACCCGACAGTGGATCAGGCCGTCTGCCGGGTCGATGTATTCATCTCGTTCCAGAATAGCCCGCCGGCTGTCCGGAGGTCTTAACCGCGTTTTCCCTTTCATTCTCACTGATATGGTCTGAAGAGGCTCCGTTCAAAGGGCCTCTTCAGGCAGATGTATTAATATTCACTTTTCGAATCCAATCATCCTCATCTCCATTTGACAGGGCCGGAATGTACTTCCACCCAGTTTCGGAAGTCTCTGAGTTCTTCTAAGATTACATCGAGCTGAAGATGTCTTTTATAGGACAGGACCGCTTCAGAGATGAAATCTCTCTCCAGAGGAATTCTGTTTCTATCTCTGTCCCGAATGATGGAACACACTTCCTCTGTCAGCATGAAATGTTTGTTGATTGTTGGCATTAATATTTTTCCTCCTTTCCTTGTCGTGTTCTGATATTTGTCTGACTATGAAAAAATGACAATTCGTACGACCCGTTCGGTGTAGAGTTATCTGAAAAAAAGGATTGTTCGTCTCGTTCGAACGTCAGCTTTATGGAAAAATAGGTTGTTCGTCTCGTTCGAAAGCCATCCTTATGGAAGAACTAGCCGTTCATCTCGTTCGAAAGCCGTTCATCAGCCTCAGATTAGCTGATTTTCCTGTTCGAAAGCCGGTTATCGTCCCTAAAAAGGCTGTTCGGCCTGTTCGAAATACGAGCATCCCGTCTTCCTTGCGTACTTTTTCTGTTCGGATAGTAGACATCTCCCGTTCGTTCTTCGTCGGATTATCGTATTCCAGAAAATTTTTCCTGAAGCAAGATACACATTTTGTAAGACAAATGCCTCTTGTCAGGGAGCCCCTGAGACCCCTTTAGCACTTGTACCGTGGAGGGCCACGGATCCTGGGAATAAAAAAGGCTCCCTCAATGCTGTTATTATCTGCATTCCTTTCTGATAGGAAATGCAGCGTTTGTACAGCGCTAGGGAGCTTCATATATTTGGGATATTCAATTGTTCTCTTATTTTCTGTTCTGCTGTCCAATCAGCCACCACCTCCTTTGATAAGGGCCATCAGAAAAGGAGCAGCCCAAAAAGACCACTCCTAAAAACTATAAAAGTATTGAATTTCTAAAGAGAATTAAAAAGCCTGTCTTAAAAGGCAGACTTCTCCTCTGTCGGGGTTTTACGTTAACGTCCAACTATATAGTCAGGAAATAACGGGATTCCTATGATCCGTTGTATATATTGTTACACTAATATGTTCAAATGGACAGACTTTTCCTCTGCTAGGGTTTAACGTCCACCATCCAGTCCTGGACTAAAGGGTTGATTCCCTTAAGCCTCCTGCTGGGAAGATACGGGATCCTTGTGATCCTGGATATTATTAAGCACTTCCAGAAAGGAACATTTGTTCGATAGTTACTATAGCATACTTTTCTATACTTGTAAAGAGGCAAAATAAGAATTTGAATACTTCCTGAATTGAAAATTTAAATTCCACTCCCGAGTGGGTCTGCGGGATTTAAATATTCAATTTACGTACTTTTCTGATATTATGCCACCCATATTGTCTTCGCAATTATAATTTGGTAAAATGACCTTATACACTTGAAAAAGTAATATGGAGGATATACAAATGGGTCTTCTTTTAGATTTATTTGCTTCCAAAGCACAAAACAAAGCGCAACGGAAGGTTGATAAACGTATGAACAAAATAAAAAAAGAAGTGGCAGCACTTGATCCCTTGCAAGAACTTGAACAGTTCAAAGTGGAGTCTCCAAACATACGTCTTTCTAAAGGTGAGATATGTTATTATGCAGGTGAGGTGCACCCTTTTAAGCTGAAACAAAGATACGCTAGATCATCCAGTTCAAAAGGTATAAGTGTAAAGATAATGAATGGTCTGTGGTATCATACCGGTGGAGGACAGTCATCTCCAATTGTCCAAGAATACTGTGATTCTTGTGACGGTACGCTATTCATCACGAACCAGAGATGGGTTTTGACTGCCCCCAAATATGGATTCAATATAAAAATCCAAAAGATAATTAATCTTGAAATCCATGATAACGGATTCTCCTTATACGAAGGCAATCGATGTCATATGGTCAATGGAATTGGTGGTGAAAGTCTTTACCGTCTGATACAACTAATGAATGCTGCCGATAAGATTCGCGTGGAACAAGAGGAAAAAGAAGAAGCCAAACAAATCACAAAAAACAGTGCTAAGAACAAGCATAGCCCAGATAAATTTGATGAAATTAGAGAGTACAAAAAACTTTTAGATGACGGAATCATTACGCAAGATGAATTTGAGAAAAAGCGAACGGAATTATTGTCTTTATAGGCAGGAGGATTAAACTTATATAAAATGTGCGATATCGTTTGGGGACACTCAGGGACGACGTGCAAAAACCTCCTATCTATACGGATTTTGGAGGGGTGACATTATTCGAGCCCCTGATTGAGCACTGAAGCATCGGTTTGATGAGAGATCATCGGGTCGGTGCTTTTTTGACTTCCGGAATTGTGGAAATCCTTTATTTATGCAGGTTTTCAGGCACATGTTTGCCTCTCATGATATGAAAACGCGAATATCTAGAGAAGAAAATTATGGTAATTTTTCTCTCTTTTTCAGGGCTGGTGGATACTTCTCACTTATGGAGTATCCACAGTCTCTTCCCTGTTTTTTGTCTTTAATTATCTGGCTAGTGCAGGTGTCATATTCAGTGCATTCTCAACCAGAAGTTCTTTTTCCCTGTCAAGGGACTAATCATGACAATAATACTTGAGAATGGTCTGCTCATCCGCGTGTCCCATCATCTGTCTTACTGTATTCAGCCTGACCCCGCGCAAAGATAAAACCATTAGAATCATATCCATGTTTTGTCTGATATCTCCTGGCTGCATTAATGTTGTCTTTGACGGCCTCTGTAAGATATACCTGCCGGTCACCATCCTGGCTTTTGGTATTCTCTACAATCTCCCTGGCGTCTCTGCGGAACATCCTCTGCATGTGAATGTAGTTGGGCGTTTCGATATTTTCATACCAAAGAGTGACCAGTTCACCGATCGGGATTCCGGTTTGATACTGAAACATCAGAGCCAGAGGGCTCAATCGGTATTCCTTGACTTCTTCATAGAAATCTTTCCAGATCAGCTCAGTGCTGAATCTGATCTCCTCCGGGGTGCAAGTGGTGAGCCTCTTGACATGTTTAAATCATTTATTCTATGAAACAATTACGGGCAGAACAGCTAATATGCCATTCTGCCCTATAGTTGGTTCTATCCTTAAAAGTGCTGATCCTCTTTTTCTATTTCTCATATTGATTCATCATTATTGAAATTAAAATTTATAATCCCAACTGTCTGTAAACCGTTCTTTGATATCATAGATATTTGCTACATATCCGAATATATTTATTTCTCTCATATTTTCATCTTCCACAAGAATAGATACACATATATCATAATTGCTTTTGTTGTCTTTATATAAGATAATATATGATTTTCCGTCATCTTCTTCTATTCCAGAAGCAAAAAAATCATAGTTATCATTAAAAGAAGCCGGAAGATAGCTTTTTGCAATTTTTAAAGCTGACTTTAAATCTACTTCTTTATTCACTTTATCTCCATTTATTGTGACATTCAATATGGTATTATCAAGTATTTCAAATGAAAGAGGATGGTCTAATGACTCTTCAATCGAATAAAAGTTTTGTTCTTCTGAATAAACACGTTCATCATTTTTATACACTTCATCTATCAAACCACTTTTATCAGCAATTTTTGGGTGACCTTTGACATTAAGCAAGGCAACATCATCCACAACAAGACCATCTTTATGTTCAGTATCAGAATCGGCAACTTCCTGCTGTGTTTCATTATCTATAACATTATTTGAAGAGTCATCTTCCCCAGAACACCCAATCAAACAAGTTGCACACATCAATATTAAAAAAGTGACTACAATTATTTTTTTCATACCGCTTCACCTCATGCTACAACAATATATGTTTTACAATTTTTTAATTATTATACCAAGTCGCTAGCGCGATAGCTAGCGAAATGTACGTAAAACAATTTTTCTCAAAAATAGTAGCAGTTGTAGTATATATGTTGTATTGTTAAATCGCCAAACCCAACAACCAGCATATGACACCACCTGCTTTATTTAGTTTATCACGGATTTCTAAACGATACAATTATATATCTTTTTTTATGATAATGTCATAAATGCGAGATGTCATTGGTTATCATCTGCATTAAAAAGCATTACATCCATTAATCTGAAAACATGGTTATAACGGATTTAATATGATATTTGCAGACAGCCATATTTCACGGCCGATAAGGCCGTGTTCTCCGGCCAGTCAGGGCCGTGTTTAGCGGCCACCCAAATATGACACGATATGCTCATATGTGGATTGTTATGTTCCTATATAGATATATATATGTGAAGAGATTTCCGTAGCCGCAGCCGATGCTGTGGAGCTTGTGGGTAACCGGCTATAAGACGGAGCTGTGGGTAAGGTGTAGGCAGGATGTGGGCAGTCTTGCTGTCCATAGGCTGTCCATGGCTTATCCACAGTGGAGTGCCGGTTATCCATAAATCCACAGCTCCGTCTTCATTTGGCAATCTTAACCGTACTCTCTTTTAGACAATATGTAATGACCTCCGATTTGTAGGTTCGTGGATTTACCTGTATACTATAAGTCGGAAAAAGACAATGGTAACAGGGATTACCGCATACAAATGGAGGTCATCAAATGAATTATAGCACAGTCTACGTAGGAATGGATGTACA
>ODAJ014744407.1_pt1 | contig 38486 bp, 38 predicted proteins | sample 1539241 | NCBI WGS metagenome assembly ODAJ01 (sample SAMN02144231, study PRJEB22623) | gut metagenome | biome: sheep rumen | host: Ovis aries | place: New Zealand
ATTTAAAAACAATTTAATTAGCTTGCTTCGCCAGAAGAATTTGACACAAAAAGAATTGTGCACTGCTCTTGGTATAGAAGAGAGTGTGGTTAGTCGCTGGCTTACGGGTAAAACTCAACCGACAACTAAATCTATTGAGAGAATAGCAAAGTTCTTTTGTGTTCCCGTTAGCTTCTTTTATAACGACAATTCCCTTGTAGAAGATAGTCGCCTGTCTAAAATAGTTTACAGATTAGACCTGTTAGAAGAGAAAATCAAAAGATTAGAATTAGAAATAGAATTGTTGAGGCGAAAATGAAAAAGGCTCCCTATTTATATAAGCGTGGCGATGTTTGGTGGTGTGATTTTGTTTATCTTGGGGTTAGATACCGCAAGGGTCTTGATACTAATAAAGCATTTGCAACCGAAAAATTGTTAGCTTGGAAGCGGGCTCTTAAAGATAGACGCTTCACTCCTACTAATTGGGATAGTTTCAAACAACGGTATATTGAGTGGGGAGAAGCTAATAAAAATAGGCTGACCGTAAACAAAGACCGTTTAGCTTTTAAATATCTTGACGAATATATCAAGATAAAAGATGTGAACGACATAACAGTTCTGGTTCTGGACGGATACAAAACGTGGCTTATTAAGCACGGGAAGCAACCTAAAAACATTAACCGTATGTTGTCGTGTATCCGTGCTTGTGTATCCAAAGCGGAACAGTGGGGCTTGGTAGAACATAAAAACTTTAAAGCTGTCAAAGATATTAAGACAACAAAAGGTAGGGTTTTGTTCTATTCGCCTGAGGAGATAAAAAAGATTTTAGATGTGTCGCCTGATAACTGGAAGCTCGTTGTCCTCTTAGGGTGTCGGGCTGGTTTACGACGTGGCGAAATAGTAAATTTAGACTGGTCGGACATTGATTTAGATAAAAGAATAATAACAGTTCAGCCCAAAGACAACTGGCAACCTAAAGATTATGAGTGTCGCGATATACCCATAGACGATTTACTGTTCGGCTTCTTAAATAATATAAAAGATAAAACGGGTCGCGTTGTTAAAACGATTTATAATAAAGATTTTTCTTTGGACGGTATATCACAATACTTTATTAATAAGATACTAAAAAAAGTGGGTTTGCGTGGCTCCTTGCATACGTTAAGACATACCTTCGCAAGCCATTTAGTCCAGAACGGTGTTGATTTGTATACTGTTTCTAAGCTGTTGGGTCATAGTTCTATAAATACTACTGAGATATACGCCCACTTGTCCCCAAATAGTTTTAAGTCTGCCCTTTGTAAACTGCCTAAAATTTAAACGCACTGTGGGGTCTTTTGTGTGGAGTTTTAAAACTTTTAATAACTATCAACTGCCTCTTACTGTTGTTTACTGTTTTAATTTTCCGACGGTGCCGTAAAAACGGTGTGTAATTTAAACTGGTTCTTAAGTTATATATAAAAAGCCCATTGCCCGCTCTTGAATATAAAATCAAAATTCAGTCGAAAGGCTGAATTTTTTTTGTCTTAATGTTTGTAGTTTAAGATTTTTATTGAAAGTTCGAATGAATTATTTCTTGAATAGTAGGAAAACCTTTTTTATTAAAAGGAATATAATACAAAGAGGCAATTCTATTAATATTGCGAAATACATATAAATATTTGTCTTATAATCTTTTATAAAATTGAAAAAACTGTTTACTTTAAAGAAATGATTTTTAGAAGTTAAATTAAGAGCCAACATAGGAATTAAAACTTTAATCAATACTTTTCTTTTTTCCTTTTCATAGGACTTTTTTGATATCAATCCCTTGTTTAGATAATATTCATATATTTCTAAATATTTTTTTCCGTGAACATTAAAAGCATCTACGGTTCCTTCTTTTTTTATTCTGAAAGGATTATAAAAGTTTTTAATATAAACAGTTGCCATTTTATGCTTGTTTAATATATCTAATGTCCAATCCACCTGCATAAATTGGTTGTGTAAAAATCTATCTTTGTTTTCTATTAATTCAAAATGTTCCTTCCAACAGCCGAAGTTTGCAATCCAAGTGGAAGCTGTTGAAATAGAGTTAATAAAATTATCAATACTGTTAAAAGAAAATTCTTTTAGCGGATCTTTTAAATTAAATAACTTTTTTATATTCTTAGAAATTTGATTATGAATCAAAGAGTGAAAAAAAATAGGAGTTTTTTTGTCGATATTTTTTTCTATTTTGTTTAATATAATTTTTAAAGTATCCTGTTTAAAACCTACTATATCGTTGTTCAATTTTAAATATTCACCCGAACCTAAAGATAATGCTTCTATAAAATTTCTATCTGCAAAATCTGTCGGTGTCGTTCTTTTAAAATAATAAATGTTTTTATATTTGTTAGTCCATTCTTTTATAATTTCGGATGTATCATCTGTTGAACAATTGTCAGAAATAACAATTTCAACATCTCTTTCATTAAATCCGTCACTTTCAACAATAGATTTAATTGTTTTAATTAAATATTTTGAACGATTATATGTTGGAATACAAATTGACAATAACGGTTTGTCCGGCATAAGAAATCTCCATCTAATATTCAAGTAAGATATATGCTATAAAAAATATTAACAATTTACAATTTTTTATATATAATTAAGTAATATTATTATAATATTCCTGGAGATAAAATGAAAGTAGTTATTTTGGCCGGTGGTTTTGGAACAAGATTATCGGAAGAAACAACTTTAATACCTAAACCGTTAGTGGAAATAGGCGGGAAACCTATTTTATGGCATATAATGAAAATTTATTCCTATTACGGGTTCAACGACTTTATTATTCTTACCGGATATAAATCACATTTAATAAAAGATTATTTTATAAATTATTATAATCGTTATTCCGATATTACGATAGATATGTCGACAAATTCCGTTGAAATTCATAAAACATATACGGAGCCGTGGAAAGTTACCATTTTATATACGGGTCAAAATACAATGACCGGCTCAAGAATTAAAAAAGCTCAAGAATATATCGGCAAAGAACAATTTTTGTTAACTTACGGAGATGGTGTTGCCGATATTAATATACAAGATTTAATAAAAGCGCATAATAATTCGAAAAAAATAATTACCATGACGGCAGTTCAACAAACCGGCAGATTCGGTGCTTTAGTAATAAAAGATAATAATATGATTACATCTTTTATGGAAAAGCCAAAGGGCGAAGAAAGTTGGATTAACGGCGGCTTTTTTGTTTGTCAACCTGAAGTTTTTAATTATATTCCTAATAATGATGATAATATAATTTTTGAAAGAGCTCCTCTTGAAAATTTAGCAAAAGATAATCAATTAAATGCTTTTAAGCATTTTGGTTTTTGGAAACCTATGGATACGTTAAGAGAAAAAGAAGAATTAACCGATATGTGGCAAAAAGGAAAAGCTCCTTGGTCGGTTTGGCTTAACAAAAAATGACGATGTTTAATAATATATATAAAAATAAAAAAGTTTTAGTTACAGGTCATACCGGTTTTAAAGGCACTTGGCTTTGTTTGTGGTTGGAAATGTTAGGTGCAAAAGTCATAGGTTATTCAATTGATATTCCTACCAAACCTTCATTATTTGAATTAACAAAACCGAAATGTGTTGATATCAGAGCAGACATAAATGATTTTAAAAAATTAAAATCCGTAATAAAAAAATATAAACCGGAAATAATATTTCATTTGGCAGCACAACCGTTGGTAAGATTATCTTACGAAGAAACTCTAAATACTTTTAACACAAATGTCATAGGAACAGCAAATGTTTTAGAAGCAGTAAAAGAAAATAAATTCATTAAAGCCGTAGTTGCGATTACAACCGATAAAGTATATCTTAACAACGAAACAGGAAAAGCATTTAAAGAAACAGATTCTTTAGGCGGTTACGATCCTTACAGTGCATCGAAAGCAGCTTGTGAAATAATAATTTCTTCCTACAGAGATTCTTTTTTCAATATAAAAGATTACGGCAAAACACATAAAACACTAATAGCTTCGGCAAGAGCAGGAAATGTTATCGGTGGCGGAGATTTTGCAAAAGACAGATTAATACCTGACTTTATTAAAGCCGTGCTTTTCGCTAAAAAACTGGAAATAAGAAGTCCGCAGGCAATAAGACCATGGCAGCATGTTTTAGAGCCTATTAGCGGTTATTTGATGTTAGGGGCGAATTTATTAAATGGTAAAAAACAGTTTGCAACCGCTTGGAATTTCGGACCCGAAAAGAAAGATACAAAAAACGTGGAACAGATAGTTAGAATTTTATGCAAAATTTTTCCCGGTGCTAAATATACTGTAACCAAAACCAAACAACCTCACGAAGCACATTATTTAAAATTGGATATATCAAAAGCAAAAAAAGAGTTGAAATGGGTTCCGAGATGGAACATAAATACTACTCTAAACAAAATTGTAGATTGGACAAAATCATATCAACAAAAAAAAGACATGAAAAAAGTTTGTGTTGAACAAATAAAAGAATTTTGCAAAACAAAAAAATGTTGAAAATTTTTGGAAAAAAATATGAATAAAAACGATACATTAAGAAATTCGGTAAAAAAAGCAGCAGGTTGTTATTTTAAATTTAATAAACCAAAAAGAGATTTGAAAAAATATATTCCCGTTTCCGGTAAAGTTTTGGATGAGAAAGACTTATGCAATTTAATAGATGCTTCTCTCGATATGTGGCTTACCACCGGCAGATTTAACGATGAATTCGAAAAAAGTTTTGCAAAGTTTTTAGGTGTAAAGTATGCACTTACAACAAATTCCGGTTCAAGTGCAAATCTTTTGGCACTATCGGCATTAACATCTTATAAACTTGGGAAAAAACAAATAAAAAAAGGGGATGAAGTTATAACAGTCGCTTCCGGTTTTCCTACTACAATAAATCCGATAATTCAGTTGGGACTTGTTCCTGTGTTTGTAGATTGCAAATTGGAAACTTGTAATATTGATGAAAATAAAATCGAAGAAGCAATAACAAAAAAAACAAAAGCAATATTTGTTGCTCACACGTTGGGTAATCCTTTTAATTTAGATAAAATTTTAAAATTATGTAAAAAATATAATTTGTGGCTTATAGAGGACAGTTGCGATGCTTTGGGAGCATTGTATAAAAAACAAAAAGTCGGGACTGTAGGTCATATAGGAACTTTCAGCTTTTATCCTGCACATCATATAACTATGGGTGAAGGCGGAGCTGTTGTAACTAACGATTCTCTGTTGTATAGAATAATAATGTCTTTCAGAGATTGGGGAAGAGATTGTTGGTGTAAACCTGGGAAAGATAACAGTTGCGGAAAAAGATTTTCTATGCAATGCGGGAAACTTCCTTTCGGGTACGACCATAAATATACATATTCTCATATAGGTTACAACTTAAAAATAACGGATTTTCAGGCAGCGGTAGGTTTAAGTCAATTAAAAAAATTTCCTAAATTCTTACAGAAAAGAACACAAAATGCAAAATATTTAATGCAAAAATTAAAAGATTTGAAAAATTATTTTATATTTCCGAAAATTGAAAAAGGAACAGAACCGTCTTGGTTTGGGCTTTTGCTAACCGTAAAACAAAATAATAAATTTACGAAACAACAACTTGTTGAATATTTGGAACAAAACGGAGTAGGAACAAGGCATCTTTTTGCAGGGAATATTTTGAGACAACCGATGATGACGGAAAATAATGTTCCTTTAAAGATAGGCAAATCTCCTTTGTTGATGTCAAACAAATTAACAGAAAAAGAATACAAAAAGTTACCCAATACGGAATACATAATGAACAACACTTTTTGGGTAGGTGTATTTCCCGAACTCGGTAAAAAAGAAATGGATAAAATTTCGGAATTGATACACAAGTTTGTAAGAGAAGGAAATTAATAAAAAATATTTAAAAGTATATAAAAAAAGTGTTTTTAGAGAGTTAAAATGAGTATAAAAGATGATTTAGAGTTGATAATTATTACATATAATAGGGCTGAAAGTTTAAAAAAAACACTTAAGGAAATTTTATCTAATAGTTGTCCTGTAAAAGATTGTAAAATAACAATATTAAATAACAACTCTACGGATAGCACACAAGATATTTGTAATGAATTTAGTAGTAGATACAAAAATGTTTCAGTTATTAAAAATAAATATAATGTGGGTGGAAATGCTAATATTGCCAAAGCCATTGAATTTGCAAATAAAAAATATTTTTGGATATTAGGTGATGATGATTACTATGATTGGCAAAATTGGAAAGAAGTTGAAGATGCCATGATTGAAGATCATGATTGTATAGTCATTGCTCAAATATTTGTCAATCCAACATTCGAAGATAGAATAAAACAATGCGTTTTCTTATCTGGTTGTATTTATAAAACATCAATTATAAATAGTGAAGTTATGAGAAATGTATATGATTCAATAAGTAGTTATTGCCCGCATGCACCACTTTTTTGCAAGGTAATAAATGATAAAAATAAATCGTTCTATTATCTAAAAGGAAATCCTGTTGCAATTTATGGAGGTTGGGATGCTGGAGTTGATTCCTCTTATACAAGAGGAAATATTCCAAGCGAATTATACCCTGTAAAATCCTTTTTTGCTGCGATTTTTAATTGTATGTTATTAATTAAAGATGATAAATTGAGACTTAATATTGTTAAGAGTTGGTTGACAGAAGATTCAGATAAATCTCAGGGTGTAAAACATAAACATACCGATCCTATAGTAAACGTTGTTTTTCGTGAAATTGCACGTGGAATTATAAAGGAGAATGGCTTTTTATTACAGAATATTATGAGTTATTTTTGCTTTTGTTCAAGTTTTATAATGAGACTTGAAATTATTCTGTTTGTTTTAGTAAGTTTTATTTTTCTATATTTGCCTCTTAAGATAATAAGTATGTTCAATGGTAAGAAAAAATATAATTTTTGGAGAATAAAGTAAGTAAATGTATTTATTATATATGCATAGTCTTGTATGTAAGCAGAAAAATTTAGGATATACTTATGCAAATAAATATTTGTTTTGCTACCGATGAAAATTATTTGAAATATATGGCGACAGCAATGGTTTCCATATTACAAACAGCAAATAAAGATGATGAATTACATTTTTATATTCTATGTGATAAAGTTTCTAATAATTCAAAACAATATATTAATTCATTAAAAAAATTCAAAGACTTTGGAGTTGAATTTTTAGATGTTGATATAAAAGATTTTATTTCTTTTCCTGCTGGTGGAAAACATATTTCAAATACAACATATTTTCGTTATAAAATATCTGAGTTATGCCGTGATATTTCAAAAATAATATATCTTGACTGTGACGTTATCATAAAACAATCTCTTGCAGAACTTTTTGAAACAGATATAAAAGATTATTATTTAGCCGGGGTAGAAGATATAGGATATTATTATTTAAGACAATATAATCCCGAATTTATATATAAGAGTAGTTTTTATATTAATGCCGGAGTTCTTTTAATAAATCTTAAACGCTGGAGACAAGATAAACTATATAACAAACTGATGGAATTTACAATTAAAGATGGAGATAAAATTAAAATCGGTGATCAGGATGTGATAAATGCTGTTTGTAGTGGGAAAATAAAAGAACTTGATTATAAATGGAATGTCCAAGATAGTTTTTATCGCTCAACTCCCGAAAGAAGATATAATCCTAATCGTAAAAAAATTATTCAAGCAGCTAAATTTCCGGCTATTATCCATTATACTTATAAGAAAAAGCCATGGAATACTATGTCGATGCCACGAACCAAAGATTGGCTTTATTTTGACTATTTAAGAATTGATAAGGTTTGGAGTTTAAAATTTATTAATGATTATTTTATAAGCACTGTGTGTTGTTGTTTCTATTATTTAAAAAATTTTATTAGATTTATTTTAGATATAAGAACAATAAAATATGAAAATGATTATAGGAAAGTTAAAATTTTATTTTTTAAAATTAAAAGGAAAAAATGAAAACAATATTATTAACCGGTTCAGGCGGATTCATAGGCAAGAATTTAAAAGAATATTTAAAATATAAATATAATCTTTTAACTCCTCGCAGCTTTGAACTTAATTTAACAAATTCGAACGAAGTTAAAAAATATTTTGAAGAAAATAAAATCGATTTTATAATTCATTGTGCATCGGTCGGCGGTGTAAGAGATGTTCAAGATAAAAATACAACCATTGAAGATAATCTTGCAATGATTGATAACATTTTAAAATATAAATCCGATGATACTCGAGTTATTTTGTTCGGTTCCGGTGCAATGTACGATAAATCAAGAAATTTACACAAAGTTAAAGAAGAAGAAATAGGTAAAGTTATACCTGAAGATTTGTATGGTAGATCGAAAATGTTGATTGCTGAAAAAATTAAGGAAAGAAGAGATTTTTTAATGTTAAACATTTTCGCTTGTTACGGATACGGAGAAAAAGAAACCAGATTTCCTACCTATGCAATTAAAAGTGTTATTGACGGTAAAAATATAGAAATAAATCAAAATGTTGTTTTCGATTATCTTTGGGTTGAAGATATGGAAAAAATTGTTTATTACTTTATAGAAAACGATGCTAAAAACAATATAATAAACATAACACCATCGCAAAGTATAAGTCTTTTGGAAATAGCCGAAATAGTTAATGCTTTTGAAAATAATAAAGTAAATATAACTATAAAAAACAAAATTATGAATAATGAATATACCGGTGATAATTCTGTTTTATTATCGGAAATACAAAATTTAAAATTTACCGACATTAAACAAGGTTTAAAAAAATTATATAATTATTATAAACAAATAAAATAGAATAGGATATAAAAATGAATAATTTAGAAAAGAGAATGGTTCACACGTTAGAAAATTTAAGGCAAGAACACAATGTTATCGGTGTTAAAGCGGAATTTGAGGCTGAAGGCACAAGAATGGAAGAAGCTTTAAGGTTAAAAGAAGTTGTAACAAAAGCGGGCCTTGAATTAACAATAAAAACAGGCGGATGTGAAGCTATAAAAGATATGTATGATGCAAGAACTATAGGTGTGAACACGATAGTTGCTCCGATGATAGAAACCGCTTATGCTGCAAAAAAATATGTTCAAGCAACAAAATTTGTTTTTCCGGAAGAAGAAAGGCAAGACATATCTTTCTATATGAACATAGAAACAATAACCGGTTTTAATAATTTGGAAGATATATTAAAATCGAAAAATTCCGGTGATATAAGCGGTATAGTTTTGGGTAGAGTAGATATGACCGGTTCCATGGGATTAACCAGAGAAGATATCAATTGTGAAGAAATATTTGAAATTGCAAACAAGATGGCTGCATTGTGCCAAAAATATAATAAAAAGTTTATTATCGGCGGCGGGGTGTCTTTCCATTCAATGCCGTTTTTCAAAAGATTACCTAAAAATTCTTTATATAAATTTGAAACAAGAAAAATAGTTTTCGATGCACAGAAAGCATTTGAAGATAAAAACATAGATAAAGGAATTTTAAAAGCTGTAGGTTTTGAGTTGATGTGGCTTAAGAATAAAAGAAAATTCTACGAAATGATATATAAAGAAGATGAAAAGAGAATTGTTATGCTTGAAGACAGATATAAAAAGTTGATAGAAGAAACCGGAGTAAATGTTGAAGCGATTTAATGAGTACGACAATTTTATTTTCGATTTTGACGGAACTTTGGCAGATACCGCAGATGAAGTTTTATCTTGTATAGAAAAAGCTTTTAACAAATGCAATGTTTCTTTTGATAAAGAGAGATTAAATCCGTCCGTTATGGGACCGTCTTTAGCGGAAATAGCAAAAATAGTAAAGCCCGATTTAACGGATGAAAATATTGTAAACAACATAGTTTCGGAATACAGAAAAATTTATGATTATGATGAAAAAGATATAACGAAATTATATGACGGTATTAGGGATTGTCTGTTATATTTGAAACAAAATAACAAAAAAATATTTATTGCCACAAACAAACCGAAGATTCCTACATTGCGATTAGTAAAAAGTTTAAATATAGATTTTTTCGACGATGTTTATATGGTAGATAAATACGACGATAAAAAATTGACAAAGCAACAAATGATAGAAGAGATAGTTTCAAAATATAATCTGCCAAAAGAAAAAACTATAATGGTTGGCGATTGTTTAAGCGATATTGAGGCTGCAAAGAAAGCAGGAGTTTTATCGCTTGTTGCTTTGTGGGGATACGGAGCAGATAAAAAAGCATTGAAAGATAAAGCTGATTTTTGTTTAGAGAAGATAACAAATGATTAAATTGTCCGATTATGTAGCTAAACGATTAAAAGAAGTTTATAAAGTAAAAACTGTTTTTATGGTTTCCGGCGGCGGTGCCATGCACTTAAATAACAGTTTCGGTAAATATATTCATTATGTTTGTAATCACCACGAACAGGCATGTGCGATTTCTGCGGAAGGGTATGCAAGAGTAAACAGAGAACTTGCGGTTGTAAATGTTACAACAGGTCCTGGGGGACTTAATTGTTTGAACGGAGTATTCGGACAATGGACAGACTCTGTTCCCGTTTTATATGTTTCCGGGCAAGTTAAATATTCAACAACGACGGCAAGTTGCCCTAATATAAAATTAAGACAGCTCGGCGACCAGGAAGTTGATATTATAAGTGTTGTTAAACCGTTAACAAAATATGCCGTTATGGTTACCAATCCCGACGAAATAAAATACCATTTGGATAAAGCAATTTACGAAGCGACTCACGGAAGATTCGGACCTGTGTGGCTTGATATCCCTATGAATGTCCAATCTGCTATGATAGATGAAAAAATTTTAAAAGAATTTAAAGAACCTAAAATAAAAAACGAAAAAATAAATATAGATAAAATAATTGAAAAAATAAAAAAATCCGAAAGACCTCTTATTGTCGCAGGTCACGGTATAAGATTGTCGGATACACAAAAAGAATTTTATAAGTTAATTGAAAAATTAAAAATTCCCGTTGTTACAACATTTAACGGCTTTGATTTGTTGGAAACAAAAAATAAATATTATATCGGGAGAATAGGTACTGTGGGGCAAAGAGCCGGAAATTTTGCATTACAAAATGCCGATACGATTTTATTTTTAGGGACAAGAAATAATATCAGACAAGTAAGTTACAATTGGGAAAATTTTGCTAAAAATGCTTTTAAAATAGTTGTTGATATTGATAAAGACGAATTAAGAAAGCCTTTTGTAAAACCGAATTTAGCAATAAATACCGACTTAAAATTTTTTATGCCGCAGCTTTTGGCAAAAACAAAAAATATTAATTCTTCAAAGTATTTGAAGTGGTTAAGTTTTTGCAAAAACTTAAAAAACAAATATTGCTTTGAAAATTATAAAGAACAGAAGCAAAAACCGAATATAATAGAACCTTACCGTTTTGTTTATACATTAACAAAATGTTTAAAAGAAAGAGATATTTTTGTTATGGCAAACGGTTCTGCTTGCGTATGCGGTTTTCAAACGGCAGTAATTAAAAAAAATCAGAGATTTATCTTGAATGGAGGAAATGCATCCATGGGTTATGCATTACCTGCAAGTATAGGCGCAAGTTTATCTTCAAAAGGACGAAATGTTATTTGTTTGGAAGGTGACGGTTCGATAATGATGAATATACAGGAACTTGAAACCATAAAATATAATAAGTTACCGATAAAAATATTTGTTATAAATAACAGCGGATATTCTTCAATAAGACAAACTCAGAGAAACTTTTTTAACGGTAAAATGACAGGTTCCGGTACAGATAGCGGAGTAAGTGTTCCCGATTTTACAAAAATAGGGAAAGCCTTCGGACTAAAAACAAAAAGAATAAAAAATCCCAAAACAATGGAAAAAGAAATAAAAGAAGTTTTAAAATTTAATGGTCCTGTTTTATGTGAGGTTATGGTAGAAAAAGAGTATTCTTTCTTACCGAAACTTTCATCAAAAAAACTTCCCGACGGAACAATGGTATCACCCACACTTGAAGATATGTTTCCTTTCTTGGACAGAAAAGAATTTGAAGAAAATATTATAAATCATAAAATATAACAATGAATAAAAATTTTGCCGATAAACTTTTTATTGAACTAAACAAACAACAAGTTTTTTCTTTTGAAGATATACAAAATTTTCAAAAGAAAATAACCGACGAATTTGTAAAAGAAAAATGTATAGATTATTACGGGTGGTTCAAAAATAATTACAACAGTTTGGAATATTTTTATAACTTGTTGGAAGATGAAACAGAAAAACAATTATACTTAAAGATGATAGTTTCAAAACTTTTGGGACCCGTATATGTAACCGAACAAGAAAAAGAAAAATATATTCATTCACGAGATATTTTTGATAGTTTATTGGCAGATAATTCTATCAGACAATTACAATCCGTTACAAGAAAATTAAAATTTTATAATTTGTCAAAACTCGGATACGATATAAAAGTTTACGGGGCAAGAGCTTTGCTCGATAAACTTATAATCCATAAACAATATTCTTATAAAGATTGTAAAGTTGAAAATGGAGATTTTGTTATAGATGCCGGCGCTTGTTGGGGGGATACTTCATTAATATTTTCGTCGATTGCCGGTAATGAGGGGAAAATTTTTACATTTGAATTTTTTGATGATAATTTGAATATACTTAAAGAAAATTTTTCTCATAATAAAAAACTTGCCGACAACATTATTTTAACCGAACAACCTGTATATAACAAATCAAACAAAATTTTATATTTAAATCATGCTTGTGCCGATATTACAACATTAACGGAAAACAAAAATAATTTGCAACAATATAAAACAATATGTATTGATGATTTTGTTGAAGGTAAAAAGATAGAAAAAACAGATTTTATTAAAATGGATATAGAAGGTTGTGAACTGAAAGCCTTGCAAGGTGCGGTAAATACATTAAAAAAGTATAAACCGAAACTTGCAATAGCGGCATACCATAAATACGAAGATTATTACGAAATACCGAAATTTTTAAATGAATTAAATTTAGGGTATAAATTTTATTTTGCTAATTATACTTTAGGTTTTACGGATACTGTTATTTATGCAAAATAAATTTGCTATAATATAAAAATGTTATTGATTTTTGAAGATATTAAAAATAATGAAGAACTTTTAACATACTTGAGATATGCCGACAGCTATTTTGAAAGTATCGGATATAAAGAGCATGGTTTATCTCATGCTATGTTTACCGCGGAAAGAGCAGCGGATGTTTTGAGACAACTCGGTTACACCGCAAGAATACAGGAACTTGCAAAAATTGCAGGTTTTTTGCACGATATAGGTAATCTTGTAGGGAGAACAGATCATGCACAAAGCGGTTCTATTATAGCAATGCATATTTTAAGTAAAATGGATATTGCCGAAGAAAGATATAACAGCGATATATTTGAAATTTTCGGGGCAATAGGTAGCCATGAAGATAAAAATATGACACCTCCAACGGAAATTGCGGCTGCTGTTGTTTTGGGTGATAAAACAGATGTAAGATATAAAAGATTAAGAAACGAAGAAAGAAAGTTTACGGATTTCCATTCTAAAGTTATAGCCGCATGTAATAATACAAAATTGGAAGTAAATAAAGATAAAAAAGAAATTTCATTAAATATGGATATTGACACAAAAATATGTTCCATAATGGAATATTTTGAAATTTTTACACAAAGAACTGTATATTGCAGTAAAGCTTGCAGTGTTTTAAATTGCGACTTTTCTTTATATATCAACGGGGACAGGTTCTTATAATGGAGTGCGGTTCATTTCAATTATTGAAAAAATCAAGTCAGTGTAATGCAAGACTCGGTAAATTATACACGACACGTGGTATAATAGATACTCCTGTATTTATGCCGGTAGGCACACAAGGCTCCGTAAAATCCGTTTCCACGGAACAATTAATACAATCAAAAGCACAAATAATACTTGCAAATTCGTATCATATATATTTAAGGCCCGGACTTGATATAATTAAAAAAGCCGGCGGTATACAAAAATTCAATTCTTGGAACAGACCAATGCTTACCGATTCGGGCGGGTTCCAAATATTTTCACTTAACGATTTCAGAAAAATAAAAGAAGAAGGAGCTGAATTTAAATCGCATATAGACGGTTCAAAACATTTTATATCACCGGAAATATCAATGCAAATACAAAAAACCATAGGTGCCGATATTATAATGTGTTTTGACGAATGTACTCCGTATCCTTCAACTTATGAGTATGCGAAAAATTCCATGCTTATGAGTTTGAATTGGGCAAAAAGATGTAAAACGGAATTTTATAAGGATGATGCATGTAATACACAGGCATTGTTCGGTATAGTTCAAGGTTCGGTATATAAAGATTTAAGAAAAGAAAGTGCTTTAAGAATGCAAGACATAGATTTTGTAGGTTATGCTATAGGCGGTGTATCTGTAGGTGAATCAAAAGAAGAAATGTTGGATGTTATAGAAAACACGGTTCCTTTTTTACCGGAAAACAAGGCAAGGTATCTTATGGGTGTAGGAATGCCCGAAGATATTTGGGATGGAATAGAAAGAGGAATAGATATGTTTGATTGTGTAATTCCTACAAGAAACGGAAGAAACGGTCAGGCATTTACGACTTACGGTAAGATAAATATAAAAAACGGTGAATATAAAGATAAGTTCGAACCGTTGGACCCTGAATGCGATTGCCAAACTTGTAAAGGGTATACTAAGGCATATTTGAACCATTTGTTCCGTTCGCAAGAGATATTGGCACTTACTTTGTTATCTTTACATAATATTAATTTTATGTTAAAATTAACGGATAAAATTAGAAAAGCTTTGGTGGAAGATACTTTTTTGGAAACTAAACAGGATTTCTTCAGAAAATATTATTCAAATAAAAAATCCAACAGCTGAAAATACGGAGTATATTAAGATGTCAAAAATTAAATTTTTGTTGTTATCTGTTTTATTTTTATCTCAAAATATTTATGCTGATGGTGCGGCAGCGGCACCTGCGGCAACACCCGGCGGTGCTTTCGGCGGTTTGATGCCGTTATTAATAATTTTTGTTTTTTTCTATTTGTTTTTAATAAGACCTCAACAAAAACAAAGAAAAGAACTTGAAAGACAAATAAATGCAATAAAAAAAGACGATACAATACTTACTTCCGGCGGAATATATGCAAGAGTTATTGCTGTAAAAGAACAAGATGTTGAAGCTGAAATTTCTCATGGCGTTAGAGTAAAAATTGCTAAATCTGCAATAGTAAGTGTTTTAGATAATAATAAACCGGTTACACCGGAAGTTGTTAAAAAGTAAATGAATACGACAGAACTTAAATTTTCAAATGTAATGCTTGAAGATGTTAAGGCTAATGAAACCGTAAACAGTTTTATTCAAGCAGCAAATGATTATTTGGGAGCAATTGGCTATACCGAGCATGGTTACAGGCATGTAAGTTTGGTATCTTCGGTTGCGGAAAGTATTTTGGCGTCGTTGGATTATCCGAAAAGATTACAGGAACTTGCCGCAATTGCAGGATATGTTCATGATATAGGTAATGTTATTAACAGACAAGATCATGGTCAGTCTGCCGCATTAATGGCAATGCATATATTAAAACAAATGGGATGTACTCCGGATGAAGTTTCTTTGATAGTTTCGGCTGTCGGGAATCATGAAGAAGAAATCGGAGATCCCGTAAATCCGGTAGCGGCGGCACTTATAATTGCGGATAAATCGGATGTTCACAAAACAAGAGTAAGAAACAAAAATATTATTGCGGCTGATATACACGACAGAGTAAATTTTGCCGTTGACAGATCTTTTTTAAAAGTAAATAAAGAAAAAAAAATAATATCTTTAAATTTGAATATAGATACAAAAGTTGCTCAGGTTATTGAGTACTTTGAAATATTTATGTCCAGAATGGATATGTGTAGAAGAGCTGCAAAATTTTTGGATTGTAAGTTTGAATTAATAATAAATGAGAGGAAATTACTTTAATGAACAAACTTGGTTTCAGAACAGTAGTTACAGCGTTGTTAATCATTCTTTCAGGGTATTTTTTATTTCCTACCTTTGAATGGTACAGAATGAGTGACGATGAAAAAGCACAAGCAGAAAAATCAAAAGATCCTATTATCGGCAAGACATTAAATTTAGGTCTTGATTTGAGAGGCGGTACACATCTTTTATTGGAAGTGGATGCTTCTAAGTTGGATGAAACGGTCAGTGTAAAAGATGCGGTTGACAGAGCAGTGGAAGTTATAAGAAACAGAATAGACCAGTTCGGTGTTGCGGAACCTTTAATTGCAAAACAAGGTGACAGATGGATAGTAGTTCAGCTTCCGGGTATAAAAGATCCGGCAAGAGCAAAAGAACTTATCGGTAAAACGGCATTGTTGGAATTTTGTTTGGTTAGTACCGATAACGATGCATTAAATAAAATTCAAGATAAAATGAGAGAAAAAGATTTGTCTAAAGCTGAAGAAGCTTTAAACGATGAAGAAATAAAAGCTTTAATTCCGGAAGGATACTTCATTGCAGACAGCAAAGAAGACAGCAGAGTGTATTTATTGAAAGAAGCATCTCTTACCGGTGCATATTTGGTTAATGCAAAAGTTGAACTTGCTACGGGCGGATTCGGTTATCCTCACGTATCATTAGAGTTTAACAAAGACGGCGGAAAAATATTTGCAGATGTTACCGGTGCAAATATAGACAGAAATTTAGCTATCGTGCTTGACGGTATAGTTCAGTCCGCTCCTGTTATAAGGTCAAGAATTCCGGACGGAAGAGCTATAATTGAAGGAAACTTCAATGCCGATGATGCAAAATTATTGGCTACCGTTTTAAGAGCCGGTGCTTTACCTGCTCCCGTTAAAATAATAGAAGAAAGAACTGTTGGGCCAAGCCTTGGAGATGATTCTATTAAGAAAGGTTTTTCATCTGCTTTGATTGGTGTTGGAATTGTTCTTTTATTTATGCTTATATATTACGGTTTTTCAGGCTTAATTGCAGATATAGCTTTATTATTAAATTTCTTTATTCTTATGGGAATAATGTCTTATTTCCAATTCACATTAACATTGCCGGGTATTGCAGGTATTGCTTTGACACTTGCTATGGCGGTTGATGCTAATGTTCTTATATTGGAAAGAATAAGAGAAGAGTTGAATATCGGTAAAACGGCACGAGTTGCGGTTGATGCCGGATACGATAAAGCTTTTGTTACGATATTCGATTCAAACGTAACTACATTAATAGCTGCAGTATTCTTGTTCCAATTCGGAACGGGACCTATAAAAGGTTTTGCCGTTACATTAACGATAGGTTTGTGCATCAGTATGTTTACGGCTATTGTTGTTACAAAATTGATATATGATTTCTTGTTTAAAGAAAGTTTTATAAATAAAATAAAATTATAATAATTGGAGGCATACCGTGCAATTTTTTAAGACACCTAAGATAGATTTTATAGGTAAAAGATATGTAGCATTTACGATATCGATAATATTAATACTTGTTGGTATTTGTGCCGTAGCAATTAAAGGACCTAACTATGGTATAGATTTCAGTGGCGGTATTTTGATGCAATTTTCATTTGATAAAGAAATTCAAATGGATGTTATAAGACAAGGTTTGGCTTCACAGGAAGGGTTAAACTTTGAGTTGCAATCAACAGGTAAAAACGGAGTAATAATAAGGGTTAAAAAAACAAATCAATCTCAAGATGAAATGGCAAAAAACATATTATCCGTATTGCAATCCAAATATTCGGATTCTCAAATAACAACAGACAGAGTTGAATATGTAGGCCCGGCTGTAGGTAAACATTTAACAAAACAGGCAATGTACGCTTTCAGCTTTGTATTTATAGGTATTATCGTTTATGTTGCTTTCAGATTTAAATCCGCATTGTGGGGGGTTGTCGGAGTTCTTGCTTTGATTCACGATACATTTATCACATTCGGTTTAATGGTAGCTATGGATAAACAAATAGATTTAACATTAGTTGCCGCACTTTTGACTATCGTCGGTTACTCTATAAACAATACAATCGTTGTGTTTGACAGAATCAGAGAAAATTTAAGACTCATAGCAAAAGAAACTTTTGCAACAACAATAAATATAAGTATCAACGGTGTTTTAGGCAGAAGTGTTATTACATCGTTAACTGTTGCATTTGTATCCATAATTATATTGTTTATGGGCGGAGAAGTTATAAGTGATTTCGGTTTAGCATTATTTATAGGAAACATAATAGGATTTTTCTCCAGTGTGTTTGTATGCGGTCCTTTAACTTATGAATGGGAAAAAAGAAAGAGAGACAGATTTAAAAAGAATATGGGGAAGAAATAAGTTTTGATGTATAGTTTAAAATAATATTAGCTGAGGGGTTTTAGGTTAAAAATATTCAATATAATACCGAAAATTTCTCAGCTAAAATTTTTATGGAATTATAATAAGGTTTTTCATCATGAGAAAGATAAAGAATTTTAAAATCAGTATACGAACAAGGGAAATATCAAGAATTATAAGAAAACTTCTTAATACGGAAGATTTGCCGATAGAAGTTGAAGAAGCTGTTCAAAAGTCTTGTTTTGTTTGTGAAAAAGTCATAAAACCGGCAGTAGTTTATGATACTTTTTCAAAAGAGGCAATGATTTTTCCCGTTGAGTTTCAAGCTCCCGAAAAATGGATAGCCGTAAGCCCGTATATTTTGACTATAGGAAATGTTTTAGAGGAAGAATATAATAAAAATAAAGAACTTTTTGGCGAATACGGTATTCAAATAGTATCTGCAATTTCAGCGGATGCTTTAGAACAGGCAAGGAACTTTGTTCAAAAACTGTTAGCTGCGGAAGCAATTGATGAAAATTGTGAATTATCGCGAAGTATAGAATTACCTAAACAATATAATCAAGAAATTATAAATTTCCTGCCGGCAGATAAAATAAATTTGTCTTTAGACGACGATGGAAATTTTGTTCCAAAAAATTCAATGTCGGGATTGTATTATTGGATTCCCTTAAAAAAACGTGGCAGAAAATAAAGGTGTTATGAAAGAAATAAAAGAAATACTGATAAAATTAAAAACAATTTATAATAAGAAACAGCAGATAAATTTTGCTTTTTTATTTGTTTTGATAGTTATTTCCGGATTTTTAGAACTTATAGGAATATCTTTAATTTTACCGTTTATAAATGTTGTTATTAATCCCGAAATAATAGTCACAAATAAATATTTATCTTTTGTTTACAATTTGTTTCATATAAGCGACACTACAAATTTTTTAATTTTTTTGGCATTTGTTTTAATTTTGGTATATATATTAAAAAATTTATATATGTTGATTGTCTATTATTTTCAATACAAAATACTATACAATGCCCAAAAAGATATTTCTTTACAATTGATAAAATTTTATATAAATCAGCCTTATTCTTATCATTTAAATATAAATACTTCCGAGATGGTCAGAATTGTTACAAACGATACGACCCGTTGTTCGGATTTTTTGGCAAATGTATTCTTTTTATTGTCGGAATTTATTGTTTTGTTGTTGGTTACAAGTTTTCTTTTCTATATTAATAAAATTGTTACGATAGTTTTGGTTATTTTATTTGTCTTTCTGTTTTTCTGTATATTTGTTGTTTTAAAACCGAGATTAAAAGTTTTTGCCAAAAACAATCAGAAATATCATGGCGGAATGATAAAATGGATACAACAATCTTTGGGTGCAATTAAAGATATAAAAATTTTGCAAAAAGAACAATTTTTTGTAGATAAATATTATGATAGTTCAATAAAGTATTGTTCCGCACAAAAACATTATCGTTTTTTGGAACAATTTCCAAGATTATTGATAGAATCTTTTGTTGTTTCCGTAATTCTTTCGGTTATAATATATTTGTTATACGGAGGAATTGACGCTTCGACGATAATAATTCAAATGGCGGTTTTTGCTATGGCAGCATTCAGGTTGATGCCTTCAATGAACAGAATGCAAGTTGCATTGAATGCCATAATGTATTTTATGCCGTCAATAAATGTAGTTTATAGAGATTTGAAGAATACAAGAGTTACGGGATATTTGAAAGAAGATGAAAATAAAGATTTAAACATGGAAAAAGATATTTATATTAACGGTATTTCTTATAAATATCCGAATACGGAAAAATATATTTTTAAAGATATTTCTTTCGTTATAAAAAAAGGTAAATCTATCGGTTTTGAAGGTCCTACGGGAGCAGGTAAAACAACAATCGTGGATGTTATTTTAGGTTTGTTGGAACCTACCGAAGGTTCTATACTGATAGATAATAAAAACATTCATAGAAATAAAAAAAGTTGGTTTTCTAAGATAGGGTATGTGCCGCAATTTATATATCTTACGGATGATACAATAAAAAACAATATATTGTTTTATGACGATGAAAATGTCAATGAAGAGCAATTAAATACGGTTATAGAACAAGCACAATTAAGAGATTTTATAGATTCTTTACCTAAAGGCCTTGATACTGTGGTGGGAGAAAGAGGTATAAGGTTGTCCGGCGGACAAAGACAAAGAATAGGTATAGCAAGAGCTTTATATAAAAAACCGGAACTTTTGGTTTTAGACGAAGCTACTTCCGCTTTGGATAACGATACGGAAAAAGCCGTTATGCAGGCTATAGAGCATCTGTACGGAAAAATTACTATGTTGGTAATAGCACATAGACTTACAACCATAGAAAAATGTGATGAAATTTATAAAATAGATAAAGGAACAATAGTTAAGGTTAAATGATTTTGTTATAAAACGACAAAAATACAAAAAAAGATTTCTTTCCTTCCGAGAAACGGAATATTAATATGATACCTAAAAAAATTCATTATTGTTGGTTTGGCAAAAAACCGTTACCGAATATTGCAAAAAAATGTATTGCAAGTTGGAAAAAGTATTGTCCCGACTACGAAATAACAGAATGGAACGAAAACAACTTTGATATTAATTGTTGTAATTATACAAAAGAAGCTCACAAAGCAAAAGAGTATGCTTTTGTGTCCGATGTTGCCAGATTATATGCTTTAATAGAGTACGGCGGAATCTATATGGATATAGATCATGAAATACTAAAACCTATAGATTCTTTTTTACATTATGAAGCTTTTTGCGGGTTTGCGACGGAACAAGATATAGGTTTCGGTATTTTGGGATGTAAAAAAAATACGGAAATATTTAAAGAATTTTTATCTTCTTACAATAACATACACTTTATAAAACAAGACGGTAAAAAAGATATTACTATTGTTAATGTCAGGTTTCAAAAATTTTGTAATAAGTATGGATTTATTAACAATAATTCTTTTCAACAAATAAACGAATTATCAATTTTTCCTTCGGAATATTTTTATGCCAAGAGTTTTAGAACACAAAAAACAAAAATAACCGAAAATACATATTCTATACATCATTGTTACGGTTCTTGGAATACGCCTAAGGTAAGAATACAAAACTTTTTATTAAAAGTGTTCGGAAAAAAGATTACGAAAAAAATAGCGAAAATAAAGAATAAAATTATAGGATAAAATTTAAAAAGAATACAAAAGTTTTGCAAAAAATCTTCGGATTGCTTTTAAAACAAATGCGGTTGCCTTATATAACCGAGGATGATTTAAGAAAAATTTGAAAATTAATATTATGAATTTATTTAATATGTTAACATTGTGATTCTTTTTTGAAAATAAAAATTTTTTTACGGAAAATAATGCATATGACATCTTTTTCATCGGTAAAGAACTGAATGTTAAGCAGTAAGCAACATATGTAAAAGCATATATTAGAAATACCGTACAATATTCTTCATAAATATTTTTTTCTATTAAAGTTTTATAAATTTCTTTTATCAACTTAATTATGTAATAAGTCCTGAAATATAAAGAAGCCGTTAAAGATTCATCTCTTCCGATTCTGTAAAAATATATAGGTTCTTCATTGAATATTATTTTAGGATTTAAAAGCATGAGCTTATAAAAAAATAAACAATCCTCACAACTTTTTAAAGTAAAAAATAAGTTGTTTTTTGTCAGGAAGTCTTTTTTGTATATTTTACTCCAAGGTCCGCAATTTATGCTTGGAAAAAGAATTAAAGCTTTATTGTTTTTACATTTTGTTGTAAGGAAAGAATATCTTTGAGGAATATATTTTGAAGTTTTATTATGATATGATACAAAACCTTCGGCAAAAACATCACAGTCGTTTTTTTCTATGCCGTTAAATAAAACTTCTATATAGTCATCTCTTACCCAATCGTCGGAATCCGCAAAAACAATATACTTGCCTGTTGCTATTCTCATTCCTTCGTTTCTCGCTTTGCTTATTCCTTGATTTGCAGGCATATTTAATAAAATAATTCTGGAATCTCTTTGTTGATATTCTTTAATAATCTGCAAAGAATTGTCCGGAGAACAATCGTTAACCAGTATTATTTCGATATCTTTAAATGTTTGATTAATTACACTATCAAGACATTGTCTAAGATATTTTTCTACATTATATACCGGAATGATTATTGATACTTGAGCCATATGAAATTTCTCTTAAAAATTTATTCTTTCCTTTTCAATAACGAGAGGTCTGTTTTGTATTTGAGTGAGTATTGCATGCAGATATTCTCCTAAAATACCTATAAAGAACAATTGAACGGAAAAGAAGAAAAATACGGATATTAGAATAGGTGCTATACCTGCTGGCAAATGATACCAAAACAATAATTTAAAAATTAAATAAAATATCGCTAAACAAAAGCTTAAAATCGATAATAGAAAACCGCACATTGTAGCTATCCTTAACGGAACTTTCGAATAATTGGTAAACGCCAACATTGCCATATCATAAAGTGTATAGAAAGTGTTTTTTGTTTTTCCTTTTTCTCTTTTATTTTGACAGAACTGAATACATACTAATTCATATCCCAATTCGCAAACAAGTCCTCTGAGATAAGGATAAGGTTCATTTAAGGATTTTAATTTATTGATAACTTCTTTATCGTATAACCCGAAACCCGTGCAATGTTCCAATAGTTTTGTGCCTGAATCGTTGAACAAATTTAATAATTTGTAATACCATGTTCTTATTACATACATTATTTTATTTTCTTTGCTTGCGGATTTTTGTCCTAAAACCACTTTGTAACCTTGTTCCCATTTTTTTATAAAATCAATTATCATTGACGGAGGTTCCTGTAAATCGGATGCTATAGATATAACAATATCTCCGTGTGATTGCAACATACCGTAGTATGGTGAACGAATATGACCGAAATTTCTTGTGTTTATTATAACTTTTATATGTTTATCTTTTGCCGCAAGTTCTCTTAGTTTATTAACGGTATTATCTGTTGAGCCGTTATCGAGTATGATTTGTTCGTAATCATAATTGTCTTTAAGAGTTTCGCATGCTTGTTTTATTTGGTTACAGAGCTCTTCAATATTGTCTTGTTCATTGAAGGCACTTGAAACTACGGATATTAATTTTTTCATTATTTTCTCCGCAAAGAATACTTTTGATATTTTATCATTAAAATCTTACGACTTCAACTTTTTTATGTTTTATATTATGTTTTAAAATGGTATAATCAACGAAAATTAAGATAATATCTCTGACAGATGAAAAATTAAAATGAATTTGAAAATAAACTTACAAACTTTAAATCAATTAAGCATAATTTATGTTTCTTTACCTTTATTGATATTTTTGGCTACTTGGTTAAAACCTTATATCGCGACAGTGGCATTTGTTTTGTTTATATATGCCTTGTATTGCGGATATTTTAAAAATAAAGAGTTTAATTGTAAAAATTTATTAAACAATAAAAAAGTATTTATAATTGTACTCGTAACGGCTTTACTGTGGTGCTATTTTTCGGGAATAGGCGGATTTTGGTATCAAAGTAACGATCATCATTGGAGAAATGCAATTTTCAGAGATTTAATAAATCATAATTGGCCGGTCTATTACAACAATATCAATGTTGCACTTGTTTATTATATAGGTTTTTGGTTACCGGCGGCACTTATAATAAAAATAATATCTTTCTTTCAACCTCTTTCCAAATACTTATCTTTTTTTATAGGAAACGAATTATTGTTTATCTACGGTACAATAGGACTTTTTTTAATTTTTGTTAATATATTGTTTGCTTTAAAAACAAAAAAATACAGTAAAGTTTTCCTTGGAATATTTATATTTATTCTTTTTTCGGGAATGGATATAGTTGGGGTATTAACACCCGTATTTTATGATACTTCTTTTTCTTTTAAGGATTTACATTTGGAATGGTGGTCTTATATAGGACAATATAGTTCAAATACCACGGTTCTGTTTTGGGTTTTTAACCAGGGGATACCTGCTTGGCTTATAACACTAATGTTTTATAATAATAGAAAAAATATCGAAAATTACGGAATACTCGCTTTGTTATGTTTTTTTTGTGCTCCGTTACCGTTTATCGGTCTTTCCGTATTATTGATATCATACTTTATAAAAAATTTGTTTACGGAATACAGAAAAAATAAAATTTTAAATTATTTAAAAAGAACTTTTTCCGTTCAAAATACAGTAGCTGTAATATTTATAACACCGATAATATTTTTATATTTTATTTCCAATCTTACCGCAAAGGCAACGATTTCCGGAGGTTTGGGACATCATCATACACCTTGGGCTTTTTGGATGATAGTATGTATGTTTATATATTTTATATTATTGGAAGCAATGGTTTATCTTTTACCGATGTATAAACAATATAAAGGAACAATTATGTATTATGTCGTTTTTATTTTTTTGTTATTGTGTCCCATATTGATGTCCGGTAAAAAAGTTGATTTTTGTATGAGGACACCGATTCCGATGTTTGTGATATTATCGTTGTTCGTTATGAGATTTTTGTTTAGAACGTATAACTTCAAAAAATATAAGATAAGATATTTGTTTTTATGTTTATGCTTGGTTTTAGGCAGTGTGACACCGATATTTGAATTTTCAAGAGGATTTATAATCGTTTCCGAAAACAAAACCGTATTTGAAAGTGCGGATCAGTTGAAAAGTTTGGAAAATATTATAAGTTATGATTCGTACGGAAACATAAGAAGCGGAAATTTTGTTGCGGAATTTCCGGAAGAAAAAATATTTTTTAAATATTTGTCTAAGCAATAATTCATAGATTTTTAATTAACTTTTTTGTATAATAACCGACAGGTATTATAAAGTATACTTAATGGAACTGCTGCCATCGTCTAGCGGTTTAGGACATCGCCCTCTCAAGGCGGGGATCACGAGTTCGAATCTCGTTGGCAGCGGTTTAATTTTTACAGAGGAAAAAATGTTAGATATTAAACTATTCAGAGAAAACATTGATGTTGTAAAAGAAGGATTAAAAAAAAGAAATCAGGATATCAATTTAGATCAACTGATGGATTGGGATAATACGAGAAGATCTATAATTACGGAGATAGAACAGTTCAGATTAAAAAGAAATACCGATTCCGAAACGGTGGGAAAGTTAAAAAGAGAAGGAAAAGAACCCGAAAAAGAATTGTTGGAAGAGTTGGAACAATTAAGAGCAAGAATACAAGAAAAAGAAAAATTTTTACTTAATATAGAAAATCAAATAGAAGATTTTTTAATGAGAATTCCGAATATTCCCGATGAAACTACTCCTGTCGGAAAGAGTGATAAAGATAATGTTGTCGTAAGAGTGGTAGGGGAACCTCCGAAGTTTTCTTTTAAGCCGAAACATCATTGGGAAATAGGTGAAAAACTCGGAATATTGGACTTTGAAAGAGCTTCAAAAATTTCAGGTTCGAGATTTTCGTTGTTGAAAAATGAAGGATGTGCTTTGGAAAGAGCAATTATCAGTTTTTTTCTTGATACTCACAAACAAAACGGTTATCAGGAAATTATGACTCCCTATTTGGTAAACAGAGCTTCAATGAGAGGAACTGGACAGTTGCCGAAATTTGAAGAAGATTTGTTCAGATGTCCTGACGATGAATTATATTTGATACCTACCGCGGAAGTTTCCGTTACAAATTTACACAGAGATGAAGTTTTGGATGAAAAGCAACTTCCTGTAAAATATGCTTCTTATTCCGCATGTTTTAGAAGAGAAGCCGGTTCGTATGGTAAAGATACAAAAGGTTTAATAAGAAATCATCAATTCAATAAGGTGGAATTGGTAAAATTTGTTAAACCTGAAGATTCCGCAAAAGAGTTGGAGCTTTTGACTAACGATGCCGAAAAAGTTTTGCAGTTGTTGGGTATTCCGTATAGAGTAATGGCTTTGTGCAGCGGAGATATAGGTTTCAGCTCAACAAAAACTTATGATTTGGAAGCTTGGATGAGCGGTGAAGGTATGTACAGAGAAATCTCTTCCTGCTCTAATTTTAAAGATTTTCAGGCAAGAAGAATGAATTGCAAATATAAAAATACTGCAACAAAAAAGAGAGAATTTGTTCATACATTAAACGGTTCGGGAGTTGCGGTCGGCAGAACTTTTGCAACAATTTTGGAAAACTATCAACAAGAAGACGGTTCGGTCATAATTCCCGAAGTTTTAAGAAAGTATACCGGTTTTGATATTATAAAACCTAAAAAATAATTTATGCTTAAAAACAAAAAAGGGCAGGCATTTACAGAGGCTGTTTTTATTTTTCCTGTAATAATAGTCTTGATATTTTCTGTTGTTTGGTTTGCGAGAGTTCTTTTAACATGGCAACAACTCGTTTCCGCAACAAGATACGGAACGGATATGATAGCAAATACGACTTTGTCCGGTGAAGATATAAAAAAAGATATTAAAAACTATTTGACCAACAAAATGATAGAAGGCAGAAGGTTGGATACGGATAAAATAAAAGATATAACCGTAGATATTAAAAATTATAATGCTATCGATTACAACAATATAACGGATTTATCGAATATTTCGAACATTGTTCAAGGTCTGTTTGTTCCGTCAAACGAGTTATCAACCGTATCAATATCTTATTCTTATAATTTGCCCAAAATAATGAATATTGCAGGTATGGATGAATTTATTATAAAAACAAAACTGTCTGTTCTTGCGGGCAGCGGTTGTAAAAATAAAATACATAAAAGAAAATAATTTTCACGGGGGAAAATATGTTAAGAAATAACAAAGGACAAGGAATGGTGGAATATATTCTCATAATCGTTTTGGTTGTTATTGTTGTAATTGCAGGTGTAAAAATGTTCGGCGGTAAAGTAAACAGTATGTTTCAAGATTCAACACAGAAAATATCTACCGAAGCTAATGTAAAATAAATATGAAAAGAAATGTTATACTTATAGCCGTATTGGCACTGTTTTCGGCATTGTTTGCAACTTTATACTTGTACGACACGGGACAGCAAAACAAAAGTATGTCCGAAGAAATTAAAGTTGTTGTTGCCAATCAAAGAATAGAACAGGGACAAATTATAACGGATTCGATGATAAAGGAAAAGATTGTTCCCAAACAATATGTTCAACCTAAATATATATCGGAAATAAAAGAATTTTATGTTGACGGAAAACCTGCATATATATCCATAGTTCCTTTTGAAGAAGGGGAACAAATAACATCATCTAAAATATCGTCGTTAATATCGGGATTCGGCTTGGCAAACACCATACCCGATAACAAAAAAGCAATAACGATACTTTTTAATAATCAGGAAATAAACGGAATAATTACTTCCGGAAGTAAAGTTGATTTAATATCGATTATAGAATATGAAAATAAAAATCAAAGACTTGAAGAAGCCGCGTGTGTGGTTGCTCAAAATCTTTTGGTGTTGGCAGTCGGTAACGATATTATAGGTTCTGCAAAAAAATCTGCGGAAGAAGTAACCGTTTCCGTAAATATTCCGGTAACGATGGCTGTTTCTATGGAAGAAGCACAAAAAATAGTTTTGGCACAGGAAAAAGGAATATTGAAAGTTGTTTTAAGAGCTTCTTCCGACGATAAAATTCAACAAAATAAAACAGTTAAGATAAATGATATTTGTGAGAATGCCACGGCAAATATAAAAATACAATCCGTAAGACAGCAGAATACCGAAATGCAAAAAAGACAAAAAGAGTTAAACGAAATAATAAATAAATATTCTCAAAAATAATGAATAAATCAAAAATAATATCCATTCTACAAACAAACAAGTCCGTTTATGCAACTTCTTTGGCAAGAGGACTGTCTGCCGTAAATACTTACGATAATAAAAAAAATATTGTTGTTGATGTAAGACGACACAGCAACATAATTTGGGCTTATTACGGTAAAAAAAATATAAAATTTTTGGATGATATATTGAATGTTGCTTTGAATCTTAATGTGTCTATGTTAAAATCATATTTCGATACGAATAACGATATTGTTTGTGTGAAAAATATAACAACATTACTCAACGGTAATTTGGACTTTATAATAAAATCTTTATCGAAAATATATGATAATATTTTTGTTGTTTATGATAACAGCGAAGGTTTTCATGATTTCTTATCTTTGAGTGATATTGTTTTATGTTTGCTTGAAAAAGAGCCTGTTTCTCTGTCAAATTACCAAAAAATATATTCCGATATAGTTATAAATAAAATCAAAGATATAAACGTTTTCCCGGTAATATTAAAAACCGATATTGATTTTAATATTGATGAAAAAGAAGAAAATTTTATTCCACAAAACTCAATATTTATTAACTTTGATTCCGATACGGAAAAAGAAGTTATCGATAAAAACTTTATGTTTAATGACGGAAAAAATGCTTTCGTTGACGGCATAAAGAAAATTATGGGGAAAATATCACAATGCACCACCGAAGGTAATAATATAATTGATATAGCCGCAGGTTCGAATAAATATAATCTTTTAAGAGAAAAACTACATAAAGATTTAATTGAAAAAATGAAAGATTATTCTGATGAAAGCGATAAAAAAGTTTTATCGAACATAATCATGGTAAATGTTAGAGAACTTGTTTTGAAATACGGAATAAAACTTAATAATGAAACCGAAGAAAAAATTATAAAAGAATTGATTAATGATATAGCGGGATTCGGAATTTTGGAAGATTTGTTGGCGGATGAAAATATTACCGAAATAATGGTAAACGGTTGTGATAATATATATGTTGAAAAAAAAGGTAAGATAGAAAAAACGAATATTAAATTTGAGAATGTTGAAAAACTAAAAAATGTTATCAGCAGAATTGTTGCGCCGATCGGCAGACATGTTGATGAATCTTCTCCGATAGTCGATGCAAGACTCAAAGACGGTTCGAGAGTAAATGTTGTTATATCCCCGATATCTTTATATGGGCCGGTATTAACAATAAGAAAATTTTCAAAGCATAAATTATCGGGACAAGAACTTATAAGTTTCGGCTCGTTAAACGAAGAAATGTTGAATTTTTTAAAAACTGCCGTTAATGATAAAAAAAACATTTTAATCTCGGGCGGAACAGGTTCCGGTAAAACCACCTTATTGAATATATTGTCTTCTTTTATAGATTCAAAAGAACGAATAATAACAATTGAAGATTCCGCCGAACTTCAATTGCAGCAGGAACATGTTGTAAGACTTGAGTCAAGGCCGAAATCTTTAGAGGGAACATCGGAAATAACGATAAGACAACTTGTTATAAATTCTTTAAGAATGAGGCCGGACAGAATTATTGTCGGTGAGTGTAGAGCTGCCGAAACATTGGATATGTTACAGGCGATGAATACCGGTCACAGCGGTTCAATGACAACTGTTCATTCCAATTCTTGTTCGGATGCGATATCCAGACTTGTTGTTATGTCTTTAATGGCGGGTTTTGACTTACCGGAAAAATCTATAATTTCCATGATAGTGTCGGCATTGGATATTATTGTTCAAATAAAAAGATATCCTGACGGTTCAAGAAAAATATCTGAAATTTCCTTGTTGGAAAAAACGGAAAACGGCGAATATAAATTGGTTCCGGTTTTTACCTATGATAATCATAAAAATATTTTCATAAAACACTTATGAGTTTAAACATTGTATATCTATTACTTTTTTTAATATCTTTTTGTTTATTGGTTTTTTATTCAGCTTTATCGTTAAAATCAAAAGACACTGCACTTGTAAAAAATAAGAACAAAAAACAAAGCAAAAAAAGAATTTTGTTGCTTATTATTTGTTTTGTTTTGATATCTGTTTTGCTTAATGTAATATATGCAATAATAATAACCGTTGCGGGAGTTTATTGTTTTTGGCTTTTTACCGAAAATAAAAAACAAAAATATAAAAAGGAAATAGATAAACAGATATTGGAAACAATAAGACTATTTAGAAATTCGGTTTCGTCCGGAGAGAATATAATTCAAGCAATAGAATCTGTTTCTTGCCAAATAAAAGATCCGTTATCATCGGAATTTAAAGAAATATTGAAGAAAGTCGAGTTAGGTATCGGTTTGGATAAAGCTTTAAAAGATTCTACGGATAAAATTCAAAATGAACAATATAAATTTTTTATGGATTCTTTAAAGATATCTCATTCTACCGGTATAAAAATTTCCGATATACTTTCAAAAATAGAACAATCCGTTTCTAAAAAACTTTATTTAGCGAACAAAGTTGATGTTCTTACTTCTCAGGTGCGTTTTTCAGGAATGGTTATAAGCACGATTCCGTTTTTTATAATTTTTATAATTTATTTTATCGAACCGGAAATGGTATCGATCTTGTTCTCTTCCGTTTTAGGTAATATCATATTGCTTGTTTGTGTTATTATGATTTTATCCGGTTCTTTTATGATGAAAAAAATTGCGGACATAAAATTATGATGTATTTAATATTAACATTTATTACTTTGACTGGTTTGTTTTATATTCTTTATTTTGCAATAAGTATGTTTGTATCGGGTTTTTATGCAAAACAAAATTTTTATGGAAGTGCGGATAATAAAAATATTTTTTTAATATATATTTTGAAAATGTCAAACATGTTGCAGCCGATATTAAAACTCATTAAAATAAAACTGTTTGTCGACTATATTGCGAAACTTGACAGTATGTTAAAAGTGTTTGATTTTAATGATATGAAAATAAATTCATACAATTTTGTTTTTATACAACTTATATCAATGCTGGCAGGTTGTTTTATATCGGTGATAGTTTTCGGCTTCGATATGTTATTTATGATATGTTTCGGATTATTGTTCTTGATATTGCCGTATCTGAAGATATATGAACAGTATAATAAAAAAATTAATGAAATAGTGAAACAAATACCGGATGTTTCAAATTTATTGGCAATAATGGTTTATTCCGGAATAGATTTTAACGGAGCAATCAATAAAATAGTAACGATTTTGGAAGGACATTTTATAAACGAGTTAAAAGATATTATTAAAAAAATGTCTTTGGGAATAGACACAAAACAGGCTTTTAAAGAGTTGTCTGAAAAATATAATATTGTTCAAATAGATACTTTTGTAAAAGCGATAACAATGTCTTTGGATACCGGAACAGGTCTTACCGACAGCTTGAATAAAATAGCTCGGCAAGTGTCCGATGACAATGTCGCAATAGCCGAAAAAAAAGCACATGAAGCTCCGGTAAAAATGTTGTTACCTATGACAATTTTAATATTGCCCACAATATTCATTCTTCTTTTTGCTCCGTTTGTTATATCTTTTTTTAAATCAGGCTCATTATTTTAATTGATATTTCTTACTGCTTGTATTCTTGTTATATCGGTAAATTTAATGTATAATATCGCCAATTATACACATTTTGGAGAAATCAATGAAAATTACTGTTGCCGGAATAGGATATGTGGGTTTATCGCTTGCTGTATTGTTGGCTCAAAAAAACGAAGTTATTGCTGTTGATATTCTTGATGAAAGAGTAAACGATATAAATAATAAAAAATCTCCCATTAAAGATAAAGAAATAGAAGATTTTTTGACAAACAAAGAGTTAAATTTAGTTGCAACTACCGATGCTCGAACAGCATATAAAAATGCCGATTTTGTCGTTGTTGCCACGCCAACAAATTATGATGAGAAAAAAAACTTTTTTGATACATCGTCGGTAGAAAAAGTAATAAAGCAAGTAACGGACATTAATCCGAATGCCGTTATAGTTATAAAATCCACAATACCTATAGGTTTTACACAAAAAGCAAAAGAAAATTTTGCTACCGATAATATTTTGTTCAGTCCCGAATTTTTAAGAGAGGGTAAAGCTCTTTACGATAATTTGTATCCGAGCCGTATAGTGATAGGAACCGATTTAAATAACAAAAATATTCTAAGTAAAGCGGAACAGTTCGTAAATTTATTAAAACAGGCGGCAATTAAAGAAAATATCAATGTACAATTTATGTCTGCTACGGAGGCTGAATCCGTGAAGTTGTTTGCCAATACGTATTTGGCGTTAAGAGTAAGTTTCTTTAATGAACTTGATACTTATGCCGAACTTAAAGGTCTTAATTCAAAAGCCATTATTGACGGTATATGTTTAGATCCGAGGATAGGCAGCCACTACAATAATCCGTCGTTTGGATATGGCGGATACTGTTTACCGAAAGATACAAAACAATTGCTTGCAAATTACAAAAATGTTCCGCAAAATATAATTTCCGCTATAGTAGATTCCAATAAGACAAGGAAAGATTTCATTGCCGAACAGATTGCTTCTAAAAAGCCAAAAACCGTCGGGATTTATCGCTTAACCATGAAAACAGGTTCCGATAATTTCAGACAAAGTTCGATTCAGGGTATAATCAAAAGATTAAAAGCAAAAAACATTGATATTGTGGTATATGAACCTACAATCAGGGAAAAGATATTTTTAAATTCGGTAGTTGTTAAGAATATAAATACATTTAAACAAGTTTCCGATGTTATAATAGCAAATCGTTACAATAGTGAGCTTGAAGATGTAAAAAATAAAGTTTATACAAGAGATTTGTTTTTTAGGGATTAAGTTGTTATTTGAATGAAAATCATTGACAAAATTGATATATTCTTCTATAATTTTAAAGTGTGAAAAAGTTGTGAAAATCAACTTTTCATATGTGTATATAAAAGGAGTTTTTGATGGTATTAGAAGTTTTACGAAAAAAGTATCTTGGAGAAGTCCTTTTAAGTAAGCAGTATGTCACAAAAGAGCAGTTGTCGGAGTGTTTGAAAGAGTCCTTAGAAAAAAAGAAGAAAATCGGAAGTATTCTTTTAGAAAAACAATATATTTCCGAACCGCAATTATTGGAATGTTTGGCGGTAGCCTTAGGTGTTGAATATCGCGAGTTGTCGGAAGTTGATGTAGAACAAAGAGTTCTTGATTTAATTCAAGAAAAAATAGCAAGAAAATATTGTGCTGTTCCTTTGGAACTTAACGGAGATATGCTTGTAGTTGCGATGGCTGATCCCGCGAATGTTGTTTATAAGGATGAGCTTGCAAGAATTACCAATAAGAAACTTTCGGTAATCTTGGCATCCGAAAAAGATATTTTATCTTTCATAGAAAGATTTTATGTAAGAAGTTCTTTAAGTAAAGAAATCGGCGAAAATGAAATACAAGAGGCTGAAGAGGAAGAAGAATTAACCGATGATATTGAAGAGTCGGATTCGGCTCCGGTTATTAAGTATGTGAATTCGATTTTCTTTGATGCGATAACCAAGAAAGCCAGTGATATTCATTTGGAACCGTTCGAAAAAGAAATTTATTTGAGAATGAGAATAGACGGTATCTTGCAACAGATGCCTGCTCCTTCTAAAAAATATTATCCGGCTATTGTTTCCAGAATAAAAATTATGTCGGATCTCGATATAGCCGAAAGAAGATTGCCGCAAGACGGTAAATGCAGAATAAAAATTTCAGATCAGAAGATAGATATAAGAGTCTCGATAATACCGACTATATGGGGTGAAAAGATAGTACTGAGAGTCCTTGCTAAAAACGTGTTTGGTTTGGACATAGAAAGAGTAGGGTTTAGCCCTCAGGAATTAGCGTTCTTTAAAGAAGCAATCACGGCTCCATACGGAATGATACTTGTTACCGGTCCTACATCAAGCGGTAAAACTACAACTCTTTATTCCGCTTTAGGGCATATAAATACGGCAGATATTAACATTATGACTGCGGAAGATCCTGTGGAATATGAGTTGAAGGGAATTAATCAGTGCCATGTCAGAGCGGATATAGGTTTGGACTTTGCAAGAATTTTAAGAACCTTTATGAGACAAGACCCTGATGTTATACTCGTAGGAGAAATCAGAGATACCGAAACGGCACAAATAGCAATTCAGGCCGCATTGACGGGACATCTTGTATTTTCAACTTTGCATACCAACGATACGGTAAGTACAATTTCGAGAATGGCTTTTATGGGTGTTGAATCTTACCTGATGGCGGATGCTTTGAATTTGATTATAGCGCAAAGATTGGTTAGAACAATTTGCCCTAATTGTAAAAAAGAGGTAACTCTTCCGGATGAGATATATCAAAAGTTGGAACTTGATAAGTCTTGTAAAGTTTATGAAGGACAAGGTTGTAAGTTCTGTGACAATACCGGTTACAAAGGAAGAACGGCAATATTTGAAATGTTAAGAATTACAAAAGATTTGAAAGATGCTATTGCCAGAGGTGCTACCGATGTTGAATTAAGAGATTTAGCTGCAAAGCAGGGAATTATTTCTTTAAGAAAAGCCGCTATTGCTAAATTATTGGAAGGAAGAACAACGGTAGAAGAAGTATTTAATGTGAGTATGGCAGAAAAATAATTTGTGAGGTGTTTTGTAAATGCCTAAATTTAAATATAAAGCTAATAATTCTTTGGGGTTAAAAGTTTCGGGGTCCGTTGTCGCATCCTCGGAAAATGCGGCTCTTTCCGAGTTGAGAATGAAAGGCTTTTCTCAAATATCTTTGTCGCAAAGTGCTTTCGGCGGTTTCCTTGCAGACTTGGATGCAAAGTTAAAAAAGAGTACCTCAAGTACAAAAGTTTCTTTGTCGGAATTGGCGGTTGTTGCCAGACAGTTGTCTACATTGGTTAATGCCGGTGTTAATGTGTTGGAAGCCGTGTCCGATGTTGCCGTTATGGTTCAAAACGCATATTTCAGCAGCGTTTTATTAAAAATATCCGAAGATGTAAGAGGCGGAAGCAATTTCTCTGATGCTCTTGCAAAATATCCTAAAATATTCGATAACACTTTCGTTTCAATGGTTGCCGTAGGTGAAAAATCAGGTAAATTGGCTAAAGTTTTATCCGATTTGGCTACACATATTGAAAATTCAGTTAAATTAAGAAGAAAAATTAAATCTGCCGCATCGTATCCTATGTTTGTAGGCAGCTTTTTCCTTATAGTTTTTTGCGGTATAGTTTTTGTTTTAATACCGAAATTCGAAGAAATGTTTGCTTCTTTTGGAGCGGAATTGCCTTGGGCAACTCAAGTTGTTATTGATGTAAGTCATTTCGTGGTGGATAGAATTTTATACATTGTGGCACTCGGCGTATTGGCTTATATAGCATTTAGAATATGGACTAAAAATCCGGAAGGATTGAAACAGTGGCATAAATTGTTTTTCAAAATTCCAAAATTTTCTCCGATATATACAAAAATGGTTTTTGCGAATTTCTTTCAAACTTTGTCTACGCTTATAAAGAGCGGTGTCGATATTGTTTCTTCAATACAAATTGCGGCAAATACGGTAAATAATACATACTTAAGGTCTATATTGGAAGATATAAGAACCGCAATAGTCGGCGGAAATTTCTTCTCGGCTGAAATGGATAAGCATATTTTGTTTCCTAAAATGGTCGTTAGAATGACTGCCGTAGGTGAAAAAACCGGTCAAATGGAAGAAATGTTTTTGAAGATTACGGATTACTACCAAGATGAAGTTGATGCTGCTGTTGCAAGTATAAGTGCCATTATAGAACCTGTATTGATTGTTGGTTTGGGTTTTATGGTGGGTATATGTGTTATAGCATTGTATTTACCTATATTTAATATGGCAAATGCTATGGTAAACCAAAATGTTTAAAAAGGGTAAAAATTTTATGAAATCGAATGTAAAAGGTTTTACTTTTATTGAAGTTATGATTGTTGTGGTTATCATTGGTATTTTGGCTTCCGCATGGTTTTTTACAGGTAAGGGACATATGAAAGTAGCAATGGCTAATGAGGGAAGAGCTTTAATTGATAAAATAGTTGCACAGGAAAAAATTTATAGAGTTCAAAATTCAGACTTTTTTATAACTGCTTCCGGTAAAAAACTTGAGTTTTCTCAAGAATTAAAAATTGATGCCAGACAAAATAAGTACTTTAAGAGATTTAATATAGCTAGGATCAAAAATTCGTCCGGAGCAACAAATAGAGAGGGCGTTGTTGTAACGGTTTATCCTGTGGATGGAGATGTTGATTTAAGAGGGGTTACTATTGTCGGCACTTATAAATTAAGTTCCGATGATATTGTGTATGAAGAAAATTTGGGTTGAGGAATTAAATATGGTGTCTAATTTAAAAAAACAAAAAGGAACAACCATAGTAGAAGTTTTGGTAGCGGTTATAATTATCGGTATTGTGAGTGTGTATGGCTTATCTTTTTTTTCTTCTGCATATAAACATGCACAAGATAGCAAAGATTATAGTTTCGTTTTACACGATTTGGTAAGAAAAATGGAAATGGTTAAGGGTGGCGGTGATTATCCTACGGTAGAGGATAATAATTTTTATCCTACTGCAAAATCTACAATCAATCAAGGAACTACCGATCGAACAACTTATGATTTTAAAGTTGATAAAATACTTAGGGATGATTGTAAAGTTCATTATACTTGTCATGTGCATCCGGATAATAGAACAACATCCGATGGTATCACACATCATGTGGGTACTCAAATTGTATGTGAAGCATCGTGGCCGTGGAATAATGGAGAAACATCTTTTCCAAATGCATTGCTAGCTGAGAAAAACAGAATAATTTTGGTAACGTATATTTCTCAGAGATGGGAATAAGCGAGGTTTTTTAATGTTTTTTATAAAAAAAGGTTTTACTTTAGTTGAAATGATGGTAGCTATTTTGTTATCGGCTATTGTTATCTTTTTTTCGTATACAATGACAATATCCGCATATAAGATGTTTTCTAAAACAAGTAAGACGGCTAAAAATTTTAACAATGTACAATTTTTTGAAGAGATATTAAAAAAATCTATAACGGAATCAAATAGAATTAATATAGAAGAGGGCAAAATTACATGTGAAAGATACGATACACATCTTAATAGACAGGTTATCGATACTTATACTTTTAGCCCTGCGTCTGATGCCAAGTTTATAGAACAATATGGTTCTCATTTTGATGCGTATCCTTCTAATATCGGAAATAGTAATATGTTTGCTCCTAGAGAGTTGCATCTAAGAAGTGTGCCTGAGGGGACTTCAGAATCATCATCACCGGATATATTAGTGCTGAATAATGTGAGAGCTTTTTTTTATAGACCGAATAAAATGGGGGCAGGTAATCATTTAGGAAATATAATGATAGGAATTGTTTATGAAGATTCTGTTGTTCCCGGTGTTACAAAAAGACAAAACAGAACTTTTTGTTTTACGATGAGGAATCAGGATGGAATTATTTTAAAAAATGGGAGTCCTGTTGAATTATGATAAAAAATAATAAAGGAGCTATTCTTTTAATAACAATTGTGTCTATGATGATATTGACCATCATAGGCTATATAACCTTGCAAATGGTTTCTTCTCAAGGTGTTATGGATACATATGATCAGACGAAAATAAGAGTGGATTATGCTGCAGAGGCAATAGTAGAAAGAGCAAGAGGTTATATTGATTTTGTTGTGGAGAGAAATATGGCACAGTTTCCGGAAACAGCTCATGATCCAGATGGTAATTTCGGTGATTTAGGTGTTTTACCATTTAGAGGACAGGGATATTTGTTTTCTGCGGTGGCCAATACTGTTGGTGGGCAATGGTCTCTTTTTAATGATGGTTCTCTTTTTTCAATTGCTTATGGTGGTGGAGTTCCCGAAGTTATTGATAGTAGTATGTATCCGCATATACATGCTTCAGTTTATTGTGAATTTTTGAATCCTCCTCCTTCAACTGAAAATGGTATTATTGCTCATACTTATAATCCAACGGAAACCAATCCTCGACAAACATATAAAATTGTTGGTACTGCTTGGGCGGATGTTAGTGTTGCAAACGGAAGTAGAATAGAGTCAACAGTGATATATTATTTTGAAACAACACAATTTAAGGATGCCCCAACTGCAGGTGGTAATACAAGACTTAGAAATGATATAAGAATGTTAGGTTGGAGGAAACAATCTTGATAGGCATTGATTTGGGCAGCAAGTTTGTAAAGATCTGTAAAATTACGAATACTGAAAAGAAAAAGAAAGAATATTCGATAGT
>ODAJ012178750.1_pt1 | contig 38411 bp, 36 predicted proteins | sample 1539241 | NCBI WGS metagenome assembly ODAJ01 (sample SAMN02144231, study PRJEB22623) | gut metagenome | biome: sheep rumen | host: Ovis aries | place: New Zealand
GAATACGGTCAAATTTGTCCAAAACGAAAAATATTCCGCCAAAAGCGCTGATTTTCTCAGATTTTTGTTGTACCTTTGCCATGTCATTGACGATTTTGCTTGTCTTGATTTGCAGCACTAAGGTAAGTGAAAAATCTGACATGGCAAAATCCTGAGCCGCTCGGCTCTGCCGCTTGGCTCGTCCAAGAACTTTTTGTTGCTCAGGAACTTATAAAGACTGTTAAACTAAAGTGCTGCGGAACTTAGGATAATAAGAAGTATCAAGTAGTGTACGATGGCGGAAGACTGATGAACGGCCGCACCTTCTCTCACGACGATAACTGGAACGTGCTCTGTCTGCCCTTTGATGTGAGCAAGCTGGCAGGTACACCACTTGAGGGTGCAACGATAAAGACGCTGGACACGTCGTCCTTCGCTGGCGGCAAACTGACACTGACCTTCAGCGATGCCACCACCATCGAGGCAGGCAAACCTTACGTCGTGAAGTGGGAGAGTGGCAGCAACGTGGAGAATCCTACGTTCAGCGGTGTGACCGTCACTGCCACTGAGGGTACTGCCGTCGAGACCACGTGTGACTCACCCCGGCAAGGGAGTGTATATCGTGAACGGACGTAAGGTGGTGATGAAATAATAATAAATAAGAAAGAAATATGAAGAAACAAAACATGAAATGGATTTTTCGCTGCATGATGGCACTGGCCGTCATGGCATGTATGACGGGATGTAAGGACGATGAGGTAGAACCAGTGACTCCAGAACCCGAGGAGCCGGTGGTGGAGGAACCAGTGAAGACGGCTGCGGAACTGCTGTCGGAAATCCCCGGTGTCACGATTATCAAGGATACAATAGATGCCGATAAGAAGACAGTCACTTACTTCTATTACGAACAGCCTATTGACCATACGGATGCCTCGGCAGGCACCTTCCAGCAGTATTGTGCCCTGCATTACAAGGGGCCGGACCACGTGACGGTGCTGCATACGCAGGGTTATTCGACCACTGAGCCGAAAAATTACAGGCAGCTGGACCTCGCCAAGAACCTTGACGCAAACTATATTGAGGTGGAGCACCGCTATTATAAGCACTCGCTGATCAACTTCGTCGAGGAAGTGACTGACTGCACCGGCGACTACTGGAAGGTGAACACCGCCGCACAATCGACGGCTGACCTGCATGCCATCGTGACGGCACTGAAGGGTACTGGCTGCTTTAAAAACAAATGGGTGAGCACTGGTGTCAGCAAAAACGGCATACTGACCTCCCTCTATGCCTATTACTATCCGAATGAGATGGATGTCTATGTGCCTTTCTGTGCCCCGTTCTGTACTGCAACCGAGTCGAGCGGCATTGGCAGGTGGCTGGCCTATCAGAGTGGCTTGGACAATGGCAACGACACCGAACTGCGCAAGCAGGTATGGGCTGCATTCCAACGCATAGCCAACGATGCCGGTTTGCAGGAACAGATAGTAGCCTATTACAATCTGGAGCATAACAGGAATTATAGCCACCAAAGCGTAATACGTCTCATACTCTACAAATATATGTCAGGCATGTTCTATAAATTCTGCTATAGGAAAACAAGCGAGTGGGACGGTGTGATACCAAGGCCTGAGCACAGTGCGGAGATTTATTACCGTTTTGCCATGCTGGGGGAAAAGGACTACTGGAAAAAACTGAATGAACTGCGTGGGATGGTAGGCTTGGAAGATGAAGTAATCGACAATTTAGAAGATGACTCTGAATATATTTTTGGAGATGAGGAGGATGACGAGATGGCAGCTGCAAGCAGAAGGGTTGCCCCTGTGAAGATGAAGATGGACGATTTCCTGAAGGTTATTTATCACGTCCATGCTGCTAAGGAGTTAGGCTATTTCCTTTATGACTGGTCGTTGTTGCCCGAGGATCATCTGCTTACTGATGAAAGTATGGAATGGTTCCCCAATTACCAAACCAACAAGCGGTATATGAACAAGTATGGCGTGACGTATGACGGCGGAAAGCTGATGAACAGTTTCCTCGACTTCGTGAAGAACAACCGCAACAAGGACAAGTGTAAGATGGTCTTCATCTATGGCGGTAACGACCCCTGGACGGGAGCCGCCATCCCCGATCCGGACCCCAACGACCCCTATGTCAAGAAGCACATCGTGCCCAAAGGCATTCACTCTGGAGCACTAAATAATCCGGAACGTTATCCGGAGGGCGAAAAGGAATGGATCATGAATACAGTGAAGGAGATGCTTCAATAATGAAATGGATTTATAACAGCATGATGGCACTGGCCGTCATGGCATGTCTGACGGGATGTAAGGACGATGAGGTAGAACCAGTGACGCCAGAACCCGAGGAGCCGGCGGTGACGGCAGAGGAACTGCTGGCCGACATTCCGGGAGTCACCATCCTTCAAACGACGAAGGATGCCGATGGTGAGGAAATCACCGTTTTCAACTTCGAACAGCCCATTGACCATACGGATGCGTCGGCAGGCACCTTTCAGCAGTATTGTGTCCTGCATTACAAAGGGCCGGACCATGTGACGGTGTTGCATACGCAGGGCTATTCCACCAAAGATCCGGATAAGTTCAGGAAACTGGACCTCGCCAAGAACCTTGACGCGAACTTGATTGAGGTGGAGCACCGCTATTATAAGCACTCGCTCATCAATTTCGAAGAAGAAGTGACTGACTGCACGGGCGACTACTGGAAAGTGAACACCGCTGCACAGTCAACGGCTGACCTGCATGCCATCGTGACGGCACTGAAGGCTACCAACTGCTTCAGGGGCAAGTGGGTGAGCTCGGGGTTCAGCAAAAACGGTATGCTGACCTCTTTCTACGCCTACTACTATCCGAATGAGATGGATGTCTATGTGCCTTTCTGTGCTCCCTTCTGCACCAGCGAGGAAGACCCCAGAGTGGGCGAGTGGGTGACCCGACGGAGTGGCATGGACAATGGTCAGGACACGGAACTCCGCAGGCAGATATGGGCAGCATTCTACAGAATGATACGCGATGAGGGATTACGTGAGGAGATCAGTGCCATTGACAATCTGACGAGACAGAAAAACAACACCGTTGAGTCGTCGATGAACTATGTGCTCAATGAATTTATGCGGAATCTGTTCTTTAAATTCTGCTATTACAACACAGACCAGTGGGACGATGTGATTCCTCTGGAAGAAAGCCATCACAGTGCTGAGATATATTATCGTTTTGCCACACTGGGAGGTTATGAATTCGAGAAGAAACTGAATGAACTCCGTGAGGTGATGGGGCTGGAATTAGAAGAGATAGACCGCGATGACGATGATGACGAAAGTCTGATGCTCGATATGGAGGACGGCATGATCGAAGACGATGAAATGCGTGTAGCCAGCAGGAGGGCTGCTAAGACACTGAAGAAAGATTCGCTTCTGCAGGTTATCTATCCTGCACATGCCGCCAAAGAGCTGGGACATTTCGTTTTCGACTGGTCTGTGCTGCCTGATGATTACCCGGAAAAGGATGTGAAGTGGCTAAAGAAACAGTACAGCATCATTCCATATAATGAGAAGTATCATGTAGTGTACGATGGCGGAAAACTGATGAACGGCTTCCTCGACTTCGTGAAGAACAACCGCAACAAGGACAAGTGTAAGATGCTCTTCATCTATGGTAGCAACGACCCCTGGACGGGAGCCGCCATCCCCGATCCAGCCCCCGATGACCCCTACGTGAAGAAGCACATAGTACCGGGTGGCGTCCACGGCGATGCTCTTAACGAACCGACGAAATATCCAGAAGCGGAAAAGAACTGGATTGTCAATACCGTGAAGGAAATGCTTGCTGGTTCATGAGTTTGGTGTATGACTTTGAAAGGTATGTTTGAAAAGAGAAAAATAGATGAAAGAATTTGTAATCTCTGAAGCTAAGGCCGAGACGGCGGTGCTGGTGGGACTGATAACCCCGCAGCAGGACGAGGCGAAAACCAAGGAATATCTTGACGAACTGGAGTTTTTGGCTGACACGGCAGGCGCTGTGGTGGTCAAGCGATTTACGCAACGCGTTGGCGGCCCCAGCCAGGTGACATACGTGGGAAGCGGTAAGTTGCAGGAAATCAAGCAGTTTATCAAGGAAAAGGAAGATATCTACGACGAGTGGATGGAGGCTGTCAGGACAGATGCGCCACTTCCGGAGGGTGCCGATATCGATAATCCGCCCCAGCCTGTCGGCATGGTCATCTTCGACGATGAATTGTCAGCCAAGCAGATACGTAATATCGAGAAGGAGCTGCAGGTGAAGATACTGGACCGCACGAGCCTGATACTGGACATCTTCGCCATGCGTGCCCAGACGGCAGAGGCCAAGACACAGGTGGAGCTGGCGCAGCACCGCTACATGCTGCCCCGACTGCAACGCCTGTGGACCCACTTGGAACGTCAGGGCGGTGGCTCGGGCTCCGGTGGCGGAAAGGGTAGTGTGGGTTTGCGCGGACCTGGTGAAACGCAGTTGGAGATGGACCGCCGTATCATCCTGCACCGCATCACACTGTTGAAGCAGCGCCTGGAAGAGATAGACAAGCAGAAGACCACGCAGCGCAAGAACCGTGGACGGCTTATCCGCGTAGCACTCGTGGGCTATACCAACGTGGGCAAATCGACCATGATGAACCTTCTGGCCAAAAGCGAGGTCTTTGCCGAGAACAAGCTCTTTGCCACGCTCGACACGACGGTCAGAAAGATGGCCATCGACAACCTGCCCTTCCTTCTGGCCGACACCGTGGGCTTCATACGCAAGTTGCCTACCGACCTGGTTGACTCCTTCAAGAGCACACTCGACGAGGTACGCGAGGCCGACCTGCTGGTGCATGTCGTTGACATATCGCACCCTGACTTCGAAGAGCAGATTCGCGTGGTAGAGAAGACCCTCTCCGACCTGGGCTGTGCCGAGACACCCACGATGATGGTATTCAACAAGATAGATGCCTACCGCTGGGTGGAGAAAGAACCCGACGACCTGACCCCCGCAACCCGCGAGAACATCTCGCTCGACGAGCTACGACAGACCTGGATGGCCCAGATGCCCGACTCCATCTTCATCTCTGCCAAGCAGAAGCAGAACATCGACGAACTGCGCCAGGTTCTTTATAATAAGGTGCGCTTTCTCCACGTGCAGAAGTACCCATACAACGACTTCCTGTACCCCATGGACGAGGAACAGGAAGTCTAACGCTTTTTCCATAAGGGATGATTAACTGTTACTAACCTGCAGCCCCTTTTTTGAGAGAGTCATCTCTACGAAACGGGCATTACGGTTGGGTCTGTGCTCATTCAGCGCCTGCTTAATGCGAGCAGCTGCCTCGGGATCCTTGGCTACCATGTACAGATAGCCTCCCCCACCCGCTCCAGGCAGTTTGTAGCCTAAGCAGAGGTCATCGACAAGCCGGGTAATGGTCTGCACGGCATCGGGGTTGGTTCCGCTGTCTAACAGCTGGTTCTGCTGCCACGTACGGCGTACGAGTCGCCCCATGGCGTTGAAGTCATTACGCTGTATGGCTTCATACATGTCGAGCGTATGCTGCTTCATGTCGCGCAGCAGCATAAGCTGTTCATGGTGGTTCAGGAACATGCGCCGCACAATTTCGGCCAGTATTTTCTTTGCAGTTCGGGTAATGCCCGTATAATACAGGAGGTGACAGGCAGCATATTCCGGCTGGGTGTAGAGCGTATCAGGCAGCCAGCGCACCAAGGGCAACTGCATGATGCCACCCTCCGTCTGCAACAGTTTTACGCCGCCCAACACTCCCCCGAACTGATCTTGCCAGCCACCGCCAGTGGTCAGCATCTGCTCGAGGATGAGCGTACGATAGCCTATCTCGTTTTTATCCCAACCTAACGTACAAAATTCGTTCAGCGCTCCGAGTACCGTGGCTGCCAGAACAGAACTGGTGCCCAGACCGCTGCCTGCCGGTATGGCCGACAGCAACGTGAGTTCTATGCCGCAGCCAAAGGCTTCGAGCTGGGCACGGAGCGACGCCCCTGACATCGGTCGGAAACCCGCCAATACCAGTGCTGCCTTCGGTATGGAGAACGGCGAGCCCACCTTATTATATTGCATCAGCTGTTCGTAGGTCTCCACCCTTTCGCTGGCGCCAAGGTCAATACTCCTTATTATTATATGTGGCTCTGAACAGGGTTTAACATAGGCCTGCAGGGGTGGTTGCCCATTCAGCTCGATGGCAAGGTTCAAGACGTTGCCACCCTCCATCAGGCAGTAAGGCGGCGTGTCAGTCCAACCGCCAGCAATGTCAATGCGGACTGGCGACCGCGCCCACACTATCTGGTCGGTGAATATGGACAAGCGCGGCTGTAGAGGTTCGTCAAGCACCTGCTTTGTCAAGCCTTCGCGCAGCAAACCAAAAGCCCGGGCCGAATCGCCTCGGAACATGGCATCACTCACGCTGGTCATGAGCGGAGCCGACGCTGGCAGTGGTGGAGGCAGGGGGATGTCATCGGCAGCAAACGCGCGGGCAGCGTCGTCCAAGTCGAGCTGATAGAAGACGCTGTGCTCCCAGTTGCGGGCAATAACGGGCCAGTTCTGACGGCGATACGCACGACGCTGGCTGAAGAGGCGGCGCAGATTTGCCCGCGTGGCCAGCTGGTCACTATCCACACGGTCATCAATCCTATAACGACGTACCTCATACTCCTCGTCGCCCACGGGCACCACGTCAATGCACTCGCCGGGAGCCAGCTTGACATGCCAGTCGTTCTCAGGCACGCCCGTCACGACGTTGTCCTGCGACAACAGCCAATGCTCGCCTACCCAACTGTTCTCTATCCAGACGTTGTGGTTGTCAGCCGTCAGCGGACATCGTACGACCGAGTTCTGTACGAAGATGCTGGGCTGCGGCTTTCGGTCGTGGTGCATGATACGCCGCTGGTCGTTAACACGGTTCTGCACGGCCACCATCGAGCTGATCATCTCACGGCTCGTACCGAAGTGGTAAAACTCTCCCCCGTCCAGGGGGACAACTGCCACGCTGAGGTCTGCCAAAGCGGGGTCTGGCTGCGAAGGCTCGGCCCCCAACGCCCGCCCAAACTCGCTATAGAGATCGTAGGCGCGAAACGACAGTCCCTCTTTTGAACGCTGCATAAGGCACTCAACCGCCCTGTCGCTCAGCAGCCAGATGCCAATGTCGGTCATGTAGAGATGGTCACGCTGCAACTGGTTGAGCGTCTCTACCGCAGGCTTCTGCAACATTTGCTTCAGCTCGTGGGGCTTATGGCGGTCCATGACGAATACGCCGTGGTTCCTGGCCACCGTAGCATTCAGCCACAAGCCGTAGCACACCACGTCAGCATCAGGCACAGGCTGTAGTCGCTCGTCGGTACGTATGAACACATCGCCACTTACCACCATGGTGTGCAGCCGTTCAGGTGCTGCCGCCATGATGCGTTCATAGAGTGGCAACTGCAACGAGAGCAGGTTCTGCGACAGGCGTTGTCCCCGCTCCCAGCGAAACACCGGTATGGGCATGAGCACCTTGCCCGACACGGCGTACGACGGCAGCCGCTGGCTGCGCCCTCCGGCATGCAACAGGATGCGTTTCTCACGAGAGAGCCAGTCCAGGAACGGCTCATGGGGCTCATAAGTCCTATAAGCCTCATTGAGCAGCCACGCCGTGCCGCCTCCGGAGCCCAAGCGTTGGCCCACGGGGTCGCAGGTGCAGAAGTACTCGTCGGCACTCAAGCCAGTAATATCGTAGAAGCAATCCACCACGTTAGGCGGAAGGGATAACAGCTTTTTCATTGCAGAAGGAGTTTGTCTAAGTTGTCTGCAAAGGTACGACTAACTGAGCAAACGACAAAAGGTAAACACCAAATTTATGTTAAACAAGTCATTCGACGAACACGTTTCCACGTAAATTTTGTATATTTGCGCCACGAAGACAAACCAATAACTGCAAAATGAAGACAAACAAAGAAGACGGCCTGTTCATCAAAGACGGCATACACTACCTGATACCGTTTATCCTTATCACCACTTGCTTTGCCCTATGGGGATTTGCCAACGACGTGACAACGCCCATGGTCAAGGCTTTCTCCAAGATATTCCGCATGAGCGTCACCGAGGGCGCCATGGTGCCCGTAGCCTTCTACCTGGGCTACTTCGTCATGGCCTTCCCCGCCGCCTTGTTCATTCAGCGCTATTCCTTCAAGTCGGGTGTGCTCATTGGCCTGGGCCTCTATGCCGTGGGCGCCCTGCTGTTCTTCCCGGCCAAGCTGACGGGACTGTTCTTCCCCTTTCTGCTGGCCTACTTCATCATGACGTGCGGACTGTCGTTCCTGGAGACCTCCTGCAACCCCTACATCTACTGCATGGGAAGTTCTGAAACGGCTACGCGCCGACTGAACCTGGCCCAGGCCTTCAACCCGGTTGGCGTACTGGCCGGCTCGTACGTGGCCATGCAATACGTTCAGGCGCGCATGGACCCCACCGACAGCAAGACCCGCGCACTGCTCGACGAGCAGCAGTTTGAACTCATCAAGGCCCACGACCTCGACATTCTCATTCAGCCCTACGTCTATATAGGAGCGTTTATCCTGGTGCTGTTGCTGCTGATATGGCTGACCAGAATGCCGAAGATTTCGGGCATGAGCAGCCAGAAGCCGCTGCGCCAGACGCTCAAGGAGCTCGTCAACGTGCCTAACTACCGCGAGGGCGTCATTGCGCAGTTCTTCTACATCGGCGCACAGGTCATGTGCTGGACGTTCATCATCCAGTACGGCACACATGTCTTTGTGAACGAAGGCATGGACGAGCGAGCAGCCGAAATACTTTCGCAGCAGTATAACATCGTCGCCCTGGTGCTTTTCACGGTGTTCCGCTTTATCTGCACGTACTTTCTGAAGTACATTGCGCCAGGCCGTCTGCTGACGGTGCTGGCCGTTATCGGAGGTTCCGCCATACTGGGCACCATTCTGTTTACCGACGTCAACGGCATGTACTGCCTCGTCCTGGTCAGTGCCTGCATGTCGCTGATGTTTCCCACCATTTACGGCATGGCCCTTCGCGGCGTAGGCGATGCCAACGTGAAGGTGGCCAGCGCCGGCCTTATCATGTCCATACTCGGAGGCTCCGTCTTTCCACCATTGCAGGCAGCCATCATCGACCTGAAGTGGTCAGTGTTGGGGCTGCCTGCAACCAATGTTTCGTTTATCGTTCCGCTTATTTGCTTTGCGGTTGTGGCGTGGTATGGTCATCGGGCTTACATGCGCCACGAGGTTTTCCACGAAGTGTAAAGAAGCACAGCAGCACCACCAGCAGTGCCAGCACGCCGTAGGTGATGTAGGCAATAGTCTCTGTGACCTTTACGGAGCCGGGGAAGAAGGAGAGCACTACCTCGTGCTTGCCGGCCGGCACCTTCAGGGCACGCAGCACGTAGTTGACGCGCCCCAGCTCAGCCTCCTGCCCGTCGATGGTGGCCGTCCAGCCCGGGTAGTAAATCTCTGAGAACACCACGACACCGCCCTTACCCGTCTGCACGGTGTAAGAGAGTTGGTTAGGCTGATACTTGTCCAGCGTGACGAGGCTCAGCGTGTCCTGCTCAACGCTTGGTCCCAGCACGTCGCTGAACTTGCGGTCGGCCACGGCTTTGTGGCGCAAGGGCAGCTGGCCCAGAGCATCAATCTCGGCATTGGCATTATCCACATACTCCACCTTGTCAACGAGCCACGCATTGCCGTAAGCCTGATAGTTCTGCAAGGGTACGGTCTGGTTGGTCACGCCTACAATGATATACTTCGTGTTGAGCATGTTCAGCACGGGCATGACGCTGTCCGTGGGCACCTGCCCCATATCGAAGCCGGCTTGGGGCAGGACTTTGGCCAGGTGGTCAATCTCGGGCATGAGGTGCAGGTCAATGAGTTCCTGGTAGCGGCGCAGCTTGGCCGCATGGTAACCGCCGATGCTCTTGTGGAAGTAAGAGGTCTCGTTCTCGTTGAACGTATTGGTCGTTAGGTTCAGCACGCGATAGTCAAGCGACTTGTCCTGCAAGATCTGCTCGTCGGCATAAGTGGGCTTGATGGGGTTCTCGCGCTCGGCCTTCGGCACGAACATGGCGTCGTTTAGGTAGCGCTTGTTGACTTGCCACATGTCAGCCAGACAAAGCACCGTCAGCGCAGCCACAACCCAGGCGGCCTTCAGCTTGCCCCAACGATAGAGCAGCAGGAAGCCGACACCTATTAATATAATAAGGAGCGAGCGCCAGCAGTCAGCAGTGAAGACGGCCTTGTGCATCTCCTCCAGCGAGGGCAGCAGTCCGCCGATGATGCCCTGGTACTGCTGCATGACGTCGGGGTGGTCGGCCAACACCTGCTGCATCTGCATGTTCAGCTCGGTGACGGTCTTCGCATCGGCAAGCGAGCTGAAGTTGAAGAACACGTCGGGAAGCAGGGCAAAGAGCAGACAGAAGCCTCCCGTCAGCGCCAGGCTAATGTAGATGTAGCGGGTGGTGTGGTTCTCCGACGGGGCAGCCGTCTGACGCTGTGGCACCAGCACTTCCTTCAGGGCCAGCATCGCCAGTAGCGGAATGGTAAACTCGGCTATGACCAGTATGGAGGCCACGGTACGGAACTTGGCGTACATGGGGAAGTAGTCGATGAACAGGTCGGTCAGGGGCATGAAGTTCTTGCCCCACGACAGCAGCACGGACAAGATGGTCACCACGAGGAGCGCCCACTTCATGGGACCCTTCACAATAAACAGACCCAGCACAAAGAGGAACAGCACAAAGGCACCCACATAAACGGGGCCGCTGGTGCCGGGCTGGGTGCCCCAGTACTCGGAGAAGTTGCTGTAGATGTTCATGCCGAAGAGCTGCTGGAAGAAGTCCTCGACGTCCGGGTCGGCATGGGCCATGGCCGTTTCGTCAGTGGCAATAGGCACCGAGGCGCCACCCTTGGTGTTGGGTATAAGAAGCGTCCACGTCTCGTCAATGCCGTACGACCATTGGGTGATGTAGTCGCGGTCCAGACCGCTGCTGGTCTGGTTGCTGGCGTTTTCCTTCACCAGCTCACTCTTTGAGCGCATGGACTCTTGCGAGTACTGCCACGTATGGTAGAGGTTCGACAGGTTCAGACATACGCCGATGAGTCCGCCCACGATGCAGACGCCGGTGGCCTTCACGACGTGGAGGACCCACTCCCGTCCCCTCCCCAAAGGAAGGGTGATTCCGCCTGCCTCGGTCTCCCCTCCCTTGGGGAGGGGCTGGGGCCAGGCCAGTGCAATGACCATGGCGACCATGACGAAAAGGTAGTAATACGTCATCTGCACATGGTTGGCATAAACCTCGAAAGCCGAGAAGATGGCCATCACCACGAGGCCGGCCAGGTACTTCCGCCGGAAGGCCAGCACAATGCCGGCTATCATGGGCGGCAGATAGGCCAGAGCCATGACTTTCCAGATGTGGCCTGCGGCTATGATAATAAAGAAGTACGAGGAGAAGGCCCACACAATGGCCCCCAGGAAGGACAGCCACTGGCGGAAGTTAAAAGCCCTCAGCAGGAGATAGAAGCCCAGCAGGTAGGCAAAGACGTACCACACGTTTTCAGGTAGCCACAAGTGGTAGGCGCTGACCACGGTCTGCAGCGTGTCGGTAGAGTCGTACGACGGTGCCGTCTGGTAGGTAGGCATACCGCCAAAGATGCTGTTCGACCAGCGCGTCCTTTCGCCTGTCTGTTGCAGATATTCCGAGGCTTCCTGTCCGGCACCGATGCCGGCCGAGGAGTCGTGACGGAAGAGGATGCGGTCCTCCACGTCGGCCGGGTAGAAGTAGGCGAAGGCTATGACGGCAAACAGCACGACGGCCACCACGTCGGGCAGCCACTTTTTCCAGTTCTTCATTGCGCTCTTAATGGTGTTCTATGTAGTTCATAATGAGTTCAACCACCTCGTCCTCCGTGTGCTCGGCTATGGAGATGACCAGATCGTAGTTGCGCGTGTCGTAGCGCGACGTACCGGTGTAGCGCTTCACGTAGTTCTCGCGCTCCTTATCGACCCGCTCAATGATGTCGAGCGCGTCCTCCTGACTGATGCCGCGCTTCCTGACCAGACGGGCTATGCGCTGGTCGATGGGGGCCTGAATCAGTATGCTGACGTGGTTCGGGTGACGGCGCAATACGTGGAAAGCCGTCCTGCCCGTAATGACGCACGACTCGCTCTCGGCGATGCCCTTCAGAATCTCGACTTCCGACTCGTAGATGTCGTCGGTCACCAGCAGGTCTGGCTCTTCTACGATGCCATGCTGCACGTAGTTCTGCGTCGTGGTAAGCCCGATGGTCATGGCCCGTTTGAACTCTGACCACCAGCTATGGCTGCGACCCTTCAGACGTTCTATCTCATCTACGCTCAGGTTGTACTTATCCTGAAGTCCCTGAATGAGCGCCTTGTCGTACAGGGGCACTCCCAACCGCTTGGCCAGCAGCTCGCCCACGGTGCGTCCGCCGCTGCCCAGCTCGCGGTTGATGGTAATTACAAATTTCTCGTTTCTGTTCATAACTATCAACTGTTTGTCATCAATCTTCTCTGTCGCTTAATCAGCCTACAAAGGTACGAAAAAGTGAGTACAACTCAAAACAAAAATACATTTTTTTGTTTTTATTGTCGAACGAGTGCACCTTTCTTATATAGCTTATACAAGGAATGGCCGAATTATTACTGCCCTTTCCGGCAATGGTGTTCAGATAAGGCCGGCCCACACCATTTGCCACACAAATGCTGGCAGAGCCGAGTACCAGCATCAGTTACGCGGTTGGAAGGGAATTGCCTTAAAATATGTGAAGAATACAACAACTTTGCAGAATTTTCACTACCTTTGTACGCAAGATTCTTTAAAGACAAACAGCATCATGACGGCAATTACTATCAATATCCCCGACCGCAAAGTCAATTTCTTCAAGAAATTGATAGCGGAGATGGGCTGGACTTATGAAGTGCAGGAAGTGGCTCAGCCAAAAGCCAAAGCCCGTCTCTACGACCCGGAGACTGGCGAGTACCTGAACGACAAGACGATGAAGGCCATAGAGGACGTGCGCAGCGGCAAGGAGCCAGTGTACGAGATGAAGTCGATGGACGATTTCAAGGCTTGGTGCGAGTCACTCTGAGGCTATGGCAAAGTTTACCGTAAAACCTACCGGTCCATTCCGCAAGGACCTGAAACTGGCCAAGCGCAGAGGTCTGCCATTGAACGATCTTTATACCGTTGTAGGTATGCTTGAAAATGACGAGCCTCTGCCGACCAAATACCACAACCACCTGCTCTCGGATTTCATGGGCAGACTTGTCGAGAGACTATTTTGGAAAGTCCGGTTCGTGGCTGTATCATAAACTGGACGGAATTGACGGCAACAAGAAGCCAACAGACTTTACTGTTGAGGAACGTTACCTATTGAAAGGGGCACTCATCGACTTAGCTGACCGCATAAGGCGAGCAGCAGAAAACATATAACGACATGAAAATAGGAATTATCGTAGCAATGGACAAGGAGCTGCGGCAGCTCAGGGAGCTCTTCAGCAGCGACGACGTAAGGGTCGAGAAATGCGGCATCGGCAAGGTGAACGCCGCATTGGGCGCACAGCGCATGATCAACGAGTTTCACCCAGACATCATCATTTCCTCCGGCTGTGCCGGCGGCAACGGTGACGACATCAACATTCAGGACGTCGTGGTATCGGCAGAGTTGGCCTACCACGACGTGTATTGCGGAAGGGCCATCGACGACACGACAGTCTATGGCCAGGTGCAGGGACTGCCAGCCCGCTTCAAGGGCGACGAGCAGCTGCTCCGGGCAGCAGCTGACTCTTCACTCTTCACTCTTCACTCTTCACTTAAAATTCATCAGGGCCTCATCGTCACGGGCGACTGGTTTGTTGACTCGAAGGAGAAGATGCGCCAGATTGTCGAGAAGTTTCCCGACGCAAAGGCCGTCGATATGGAGTCGTGCGCCATTGCACAGACGTGCTACCTGAACAACGTGAGGTTCATCTCGTTCCGCGTCATCAGCGACAAGCCTCTTTGCGACACCGATGCCTCGCAGTATCATAACTTCTGGGACACCGTGGCAGAGCATTCTTTCCAAGTCACCAAGGCTTTCGTGGAAAGCCTGTAACGCGACAGCCAACGACTCACTATAACTTTTTATTCTTGATTTATGGAAGTCATACAAAGTTTCACCATCGACCACACCCGTCTGAAACCGGGTATCTACGTATCACGCGAAGACAAGGGCTTCACCACGTTCGACCTGCGCATCACAGAGCCCAACAAGGAACCGGCAATGGCACCTGCTGCCATACACAGCATGGAACACCTGATGGCTACGTGGTTTCGCAATAGTCCGGTGAAGGAAGACGTGGTATATGTAGGGCCCATGGGCTGTCTGACCGGCATGTATATCGTCATGACCGGACATTACACCGTGGAGGACATGCGACGTCTGACCATCGAGTGCCTCCAATGGATACTCAAGCAGAACACTGTACCTGCCACTGAGCCGCAAGCCTGCGGAAACTACTTGTTGCACGACCTGCCCATGTGCAAATGGGAAAGTGCACGCTACTTGGAACGTCTGAAAAACGATTTCCACTGCGAATACACGAAACTGCAGATTAAGCTCGAAGACGGCAAGGTCTTCGCGGACGCATAGAAACAGCAATCCCCCGTCAGCCGATGGGGGATTGCTGTTTTATACCTTATTAGCCTTCTTACGCTGGTCGTGATCCAGAATAATCTTGCGCATGCGCATGGACTTCGGGGTCACCTCGACCAGTTCGTCGCCCTTGATGTACTCCAGGCACTCTTCAAGCGACATGACAGTCTTGGGAATGATGCGCGCCTTGTCGTCAGAGCCGGAGGCACGCACGTTGGTTAGCTGTTTGGCCTTGCAGACGTTGACCACGAGGTCGTTGTCGTGCACATGCTCGCCGACCACCTGGCCCATATACACATCCTCACCCGGGTCGATGAAGAACTTGCCACGGTCCTGCAGCTTGTCGATGGCGTAAGCATAGGCGTTACCCGTCTCCAAGGCTATCATCGAACCGTTGACGCGGCGCTCTATGTCGCCCTTGTAGGGCTGGTACTCCTTGAAGCGGTGGGCCATAATGGCCTCACCCTGACTGGCGGTGAGCACGTTGGTGCGCAGTCCGATGATGCCACGAGAGGGTATGTCGAACTCTATGTTCACCCGGTCGGCCTGACTCTCCATCGAGGTCATTTCGCCCTTGCGCCGCGTCACCATGTCAATCATCTTCGAGGCGAACTCCTCGGGCACGTTGATGGTCAGCTCCTCAATGGGCTCACATTTCTGACCGTCTATTTCCTTATATATAACCTGCGGCTGACCCACCTGCAGCTCGTAGCCCTCACGACGCATGGTCTCAATGAGCACCGAGAGGTGCAGCACGCCACGGCCGGAGACAATCCAGCGGTCGGTAGAGTCCTCGAAGGGCTCCACACGCAGGGCCAGGTTCTTCTCGAGTTCCTTCTCCAAACGGTCGTTGATGTGGCGCGAAGTGACGTACTTGCCCTCCTTTCCGAAGAAGGGAGAGTCGTTGATGGTGAAGAGCATCGACATCGTCGGCTCGTCGATGGCTATGGGCGGCAGCGGCTCCGGCTTCTCCTGGTCGCAGATGGTGTCGCCTATTTCAAACTTCTCCAAGCCGATGACAGCACAAATGTCGCCACACTCCACCTTCTCGGTACGCACGTGGCTCATGCCCTCGAAGGTGTGCAGCTCCTTGATTTTCGTCTTCTCCATCGAGCCGTCGCGGTGGCAGATGGTGACCTGCTGGCCATCAACGAGCGTGCCCCGGTGAACACGGCCCACGGCTATGCGGCCCGTATAGCTGGAGTAGTCCAGCGAGGTAATGAGCATCTGCGGCGTGCCGTCGAGCTGCTTCGGAGCGGGTATCACCTCGACAATCTTGTCTAACAGGTATGTGATGTCGCCCGTGGGCTTGTTATAGTCCTCGCCCATCCAGCCGTTCTTGGCCGAGCCATACACCACGGGGAAGTCCAGCTGGTCCTCGGTAGCATTGAGCGAGAACATCAGGTCGAACACCATTTCATAGACCTCCTCAGGGCGGCAGTTAGGCTTATCCACCTTGTTGACCACCACAATGGGTTTCAGGCCTATCTGCAAAGCCTTCTGCAGCACGAAGCGCGTCTGCGGCATGGGGCCTTCGAAGGCATCGACCAGGAGCAGACAGCCGTCGGCCATGTTGAGCACACGCTCCACCTCGCCGCCGAAGTCGCTGTGGCCCGGAGTATCGATAATGTTGATTTTAGTTCCTTTCCAGTTGATGCTGACGTTTTTCGAGAGAATGGTGATGCCGCGTTCGCGCTCCAGGTCGTTAGCATCCAAGACCTGACTGCTGAGGTTCTGTCCGTCACGGAACAGGTGGCCTGCCAGCATCATCTTATCGACCAGCGTGGTCTTGCCGTGGTCAACGTGTGCAATAATTGCAATGTTTCTGATGTCCTGCATAATCCTTTATCGTGAAAATCGCGTGCAAAGGTACAAAGAAAAATGAAGAATGAAGAATGAAGAATGAAGAATGAGTGACACAAAGCACAAAAAAACGTTAAAAAACCGCTCACGATAGCAAATTCTTCACTCTTCACTCTTCACTTTTCACTAAAAATCAGTACCTTTGCAGCCGCATTTGACGATGTACCCCCGAGCTGATGACTGGGGAAGGCATCTGAAGGATGTTTATATTAACACTTTAATTCATCAAACATTATGTATTTAGATCAAGCAAAGAAAGTTGAGATTTTCGAACAGTACGGCAAGAGCGCTACCGACACGGGTTCAGTAGAGAGCCAGGTTGCCCTGTTCACCTATCGTATTTCGCACCTCACGGAGCACTTGAAGAAGAACCGTAAGGACCACGCAACCGCACGCAGCCTGACCATGTTGGTAGGCCGTCGCCGAAAGTTGCTGAAGTACCTGCGTGAGCGCGACATTACTCGCTATCGTGAACTCATCAAGGCACTCGGTCTGCGTAAGTAATACGGAGATAAAGCAAGAGACTAAAAAGGTTGTGACATCACTATGTGTCACAACCCTTTTTTTATTTCTTCTAACGGGCGCATGACGAAGTCGCGTTGCTGCATCAGCGGATGGGGAATCACCAAGTCGGGCTCGTCAATGCGGAGGTCGTCGTAGAGCAGAATATCAATGTCGATAAGGCGGTCACTATATTGCCGGCCGACCGACTTCTCCCTGCGCCCCATGGCGCGCTCTATCTGCTGTGTCTGCTGTAACACCTGGCGGGGCGGCAACTCCGTCTCACAAAGAACGACAGCATTCAAAAAGCAGTTTTCCGACTTAAAGCCCCAGGGTTCCGACTCCATGAACGACGAACAGCGCACCACCGCGCCTACCCTTTCTCCTATCAGTCTGATGGCCTGCTCCAAGTTGTCATGCAGGTTGCCCAAATTCGTACCAAGGCCCAAAAACACCTGATGCATCTGGGACTCCTCCCCTTCGGGGAGGCCGGGAGGGGTCTGAGTGGTAGTCTTAGTCATCCAGTATCAGCATAGCATCGCCATAGCAGCCAAACTTGAACTCATGCTTCACGGCCAGGTCGTAGGCCTCCATGACGACGTCATAGCCGCCAAAGGCTGCCGTCGTCATAAGCATGGTGGATTCCGGATGGTAGAAATTGGCAATGAGCGAGTCAGCCATGCCGAAGTCGTAGGGCGGGAAGATGAACTTATTGGTCCAGCCGTCATACTCCTTTAGGAGTCCGTCGGTGCCTACGGCAGTCTCCGTAGCACGGGCGGTGCTGACGCCAACTGCACAGATGTGGTGGCCGGTCTGCTTGGCTTCATTGACCACGTCGCAAGCCTCGCGGTTGATGATCATCTGTTCAGAGCTCATCTTGTGCTTGGTCAGGTCTTCCACTTCAATGCTCTCAAAGTTGCCCAAGCTGCAATGTACAGTGATAAAGGCAAAGTTGACGCCCCGTATCTCTAAACGCTTCAGCATTTCGCGGCTGAAGTGAAGGCCTGACGACGGAGCCGTTACAGCACCCTCGTTCTTGGCAAATATGGTCTGGAAGTTCTCCATGTCGTCCGGCGTGGCCTCGCGTCTGTCAATGATGTAACGGGGCAGCGGGGCAGAACCCAGGGCATAGAGCTCGCGCTTAAACTCAGCGTGCGGACAGTCGTAGAGGAAACGCAGCGTGCGCCCACGGCTGGTGGTATTGTCGATGACCTCTGCCACCATGGGGCCGTCGTCGTCGAAGAAGAGCTTGTTGCCGATGCGAATCTTGCGGGCGGGCTCAACCAGCACGTCCCACAGGCGGAGTTCCTCGTTGAGTTCGCGCAGCAAGAACACTTCTATCTTGGCGTCGGTCTTTTCCTTGGTGCCAAACAGGCGGGCAGGAAACACCTTGGTATCGTTGAACACAAAGGTGTCGCCCTCGTCGAAGTAGTTGACCACATCACGGAACGTGAGCGGCTCCTCTGTATCCTTTCCGTCAGCATCTTTCTTAAACAGGTCGATGGTCTGACTCTTACGGTGGACAATCATCAGGCGGCATTCGTCGCGCCGATAAATCTTATCGACCGTTCCGTCTTCGTTTTCGAAGGCTCGGAAAGGAGGTTCGAGGGCCACGAGCTCGTCGGGCAGTCTGAATTTAAATTGCGATAACTTCATCTATTGTATTTTCGATTTACTGATTTTCGATTTTCGATTTACTGATTTTCGATTTACCTGTTTTCGATTTACTGATTTTCGATTTTCGATTTACCTATTGCGTCTTCCACCTCCTGCTGCTCCAGCCATGCAGGAAAGTCGTCAAGCTTGATGCAGTCTTCGATGCGGACGTCGCCCGACTGCGTACGGCAAAGTGCCGTCAGGTAGGCACCGCTTCCCAAGGCGCGCCCTATGTCGCGGGCCAGCGAGCGGATGTAGGTTCCCTTGCCACACACCACGCGTAGGCTCAAAAGCATCTTCTCGGCATCGAAGCCCGTAACTTCTATCTCATCGACATGCACCGTCTTTGGCTTCAGCTCCACAGCCTGCCCCTTGCGCTTCAGGTCGTAGGCGCGGTCGCCGTTAATTTTGCAAGCACTGTACGACGGGGGCACCTGCTCTATATCGCCGACGAAACGGGTAAGCACACGATCTATCAGCTCGCGACTAATGTGGTCCGTCGAGTAGTGGGCGTTGACCTCGTGCTCCATGTCGTAGCTCGGCGTGGTGGCCCCTAACTGTAGTGTGGCGGTATATTCCTTGATGTGCTGCTGCAGGCGTTCTATGTCCTTGGTCTTCTTGCCCGTACAGAGAATGAGCACTCCAGTGGCCAGCGGGTCGAGCGTGCCAGCGTGGCCAATCTTTACCCGCCTCACGCCTATGCGGCGCGACAGCCTGGTGCGGACAAAAGCCAGCGCTCCAAACGATGTCATGCGGTAGGGCTTGTTGATGTATATGAATGCTCCTTCTGTAAAGTTCATTAGTCAACCATTACAAGTGAGTGTCCTGTCAGTAAAAGCACGATGATGATGCCGCCGACAATGATACGATAGATACCGAAGGCCTTGAAGCCGTACTTCGTGAGAAACGCCACAAACCACTTCATGGCCAGCAGCGCTACGATGAAGGCTACCACGCAGCCCAGAATGAGCATCATGATGTTGTGAGTAGTGGCCCAGGCAGCGTCCTCCTTCAAGAGGTCAAGCAGGTCAAGCAGCGTGGCACCGGCCATGGTGGGTACGGCAAGAAAGAACGAGAACTCGGCTGCACGCTTGCGCGTCAGCCCCTGTGCCATGCCGCCCACAATGGTTGCCATGGAACGCGACACCCCGGGGATGACCGATATGCACTGATAAAGACCAATGAAGAAGGCCCGCTTCTCAGTCAGTTTGTTGGTGTCTGAGCCCTTGTTGAACAAACGGTCGCAGAACAGCATGAAGATGCCGCCCAAGACCAACATGACGGCTACAACCTCTACGCTGTCCAACAGCCAGTCGAGCAGTCCTGACTTCTTGGCTAACAAGCCGATAACCACCGCAGGCAGCACGCCCACCAATAGGAGCCAATAGAAGCGGTAACGATGCTTGAGTCGCCCGAACAACGAGCTGCCTATGGGAGCCGGCGTGTGGTCAAACTGAAAGAAGCGCTTCCAGTAAAGGCATACTACCGAGAGAATGGCCCCAAACTGAATGATGAACGTAAAGGCATGGACAAAGGGGTCGCCTTGAGGTATGCCCAGCAGGTTCTGCGTTATAATCATGTGGCCTGTAGAGGATACGGGCAGAAACTCCGTCAGTCCCTCTACAATAGCTATAATAATTGTTTCCAACCAGGTCATGCGGTCACGTCCTCCTTTTTATCCTGTTGTGTGTCTTTCGGCTTACGCATAATAGCATAAATCATTGAAACGAAGCCGACGAAACACACCACGGGGGCCACCTTGATGCGCATCGTACTGAAAATATCGGGGTTGTACGCCTCGGCCGTCGAGCCACTACCGCTCATAAGCAGAAAGCCTGCCACCACCACCACCATGCCAACGGCCAGCAGAATGAAGTTGATGCGGTCAAACGCGAAATCTCTTTCAGAGCCCCCTAAGTTAGAGGGTTGGGGGTCTGAACGACCCACTTTTATTATCTTCAAATCCTTCATATCTTCTTTTATTTTGTTCAGAGCCCCAACCTCCTCGCTCAGCTTTGCCGCTTGGCTTGTCCAAGAACTTAGGGGGCTGGAGGCAACTAAATCTTGTATAACTCTCCTGCCGTCATGCGCAGGAAGCGGTTGACAGCCAGATAGGCACAAATAGCCGTAATGACAATACCAAACAGCAGCACTGCCACGCCGGTAATGGTTAGTTCCTGCCAACCTATAATGGTGAGCACCTCGGGCTGCTGCAGGTACAAGGCATAAAAGCCGCCACCCAACAGCACAATGGCCAGCAGGGCCGCCAATACACCAATGCTGACAGCCCGCCTGAGAAACGGACGGCGAATGAAGCCCCACGAGGCTCCCACGAGCTTCATGGTGTGAATAAGGAATCGGCGGGAATAGACACTCAGCCTGACGCTGTTGCTGATGAGCGAGAACGAAATGATGGTCAGCAGCACCGCCAGCACCAGCAGCACCAGGCTAATCTTGCTGACGTTGGCATTTACCTCGGCTATCAGGTCTGCGGGGTAATTTACCTCGGCGATCTTAGGCAGGTAGAGTATCTGCTGCTTGACCTTCAGCACCGAGTCGGTATTGGCATAGGGCTCCGTAAGCCGAATCTCAAACGTGGCTGGAAAGGGGTTAAAGCCTACGAAGTCCTCAGGGTTCTGACCCATTTCCTCGCTGTACTCCTTCTTGGCCTGCTCCTTGCTGATGTAGGTTATTTGACGACTATAGGGCCTTACGCGCAACTTGTTATAAGTGGTGTTGATTTCCTGCTTCGAAATGTTGTCGGCCATTACCACGGTGACCGTAAGGTTTTCCTTGACGTAAGCCGAAAGGTTGCGTGCCGTGAGCACCGTAAACACGACGATGCCCAGCAACACCAGTACCATCGTGATGCTTATACATAGAGTAACAACCTGCAATCCATGGCGGCTGCCGGCAGTTTTCTGTTTCTTTCCCATTACTTATATTAAGATGTAATACACCAAATTGTGTGCAAAGGTACGACTTTTTAGTGAAGAATGAAGAATGAAGAATGAAGAATTTGCTACCGCAAACCGCTTATTTAACGTTTTTTATTGATTGCCTCGCTCATTTCTCATTTATCATTTCTCATTTCTCATTTTTCTTCGTACCTTTGCCCGCAGTATGAGCACAATTATTTATGATTCTCCTATATTCGGCCCTGTCCACAGCCGACGCTTAGGGCTCTCGTTAGGCATCAACCTGCTGCCCGCCGACGGCAAGGTCTGCTCCTTCGACTGCATCTACTGCGAGTGTGGCTTCAACGCCGATCACCGCCCCACCCTGCCCCTGCCTACCCGTCAGGAAGTGAGCGCGGCACTCGAGGCCAAACTCCAAGAAATGCAACAGCAGGGCCAGCTGCCCGACGTACTGACTTTTGCTGGCAACGGCGAACCCACCAGCCACCCGCACTTCGCAGAGATTATCAGCGACACCATCAGCCTACGCAACCGTTATTGTCCCAAGGCCAAGGTGTCGGTGCTGAGCAATGCCACGTTCCTGCACCGTCAGGCGGTTCACGACGCGCTGATGCTCGTCGATAACAACATACAGAAACTCGACACCGTGTCGGACGAATACATCCGCCGAATAGACCGTCCCAACGGCAACTACGACGTAGCGGCGGTCATCGGGCAGCTCAAGGCCTTCCACGGCCACGTCATCATACAGACCATGTTCTTAAAGGGAGCCTCACCCCAGCCCTCTCCAAAGGGAGAGGGAGTTGACGTTTGTAACACTGGGGATGCGTACGTCGCCCCGTGGCTGGAGGCTATTCGCGAGATTGGCCCGCAGCAGGTCATGGTCTATACCATCGACCGCGAAACGCCGGCCCAGGGGCTTGAGAAGGCCACCCACGCCGAGCTGGACGCCATCCGCGACCGTGTCCTGGCACTCGGCATTCCCTGTTCGGCGTCTTATTAGCCCTATAAGCCCAATGAGCCCCATTAGCCCCATCACCCAAAAAGACCACCACTTCATGCAGCACGCCCTCGACGAAGCCCGGCTGGCCCTGAAGGCTGGCGAAGTGCCCATTGGCGCCGTCGTGGTATGCCAGGACCGCATCATTGCCCGTGCCCACAACCTGACGGAGACGCTCTGCGACGTCACCGCCCATGCCGAGATGCAGGCCATTACGGCAGCAGCCAACCAGTTGGGCGGTAAGTACCTCACCCACTGCACGCTCTACGTCACCGTAGAGCCTTGCACCATGTGTGCCGGAGCCTTGGGCTGGGCCCAGCTTTCGCGCATTGTCTATGGCGCAACTGACGAAAAGCGGGGCTTCCACCGCTATGCCCCCCAGGCTTTACACCCCAAGACAACAGTAACTGGCGGCATCCTCGAGGAGGAGTGTCGCCAGCTGATGCAAGATTTCTTTAAGCAGAAACGATAATCTTTACATTTGTAAGATGAAACTGATCAAGTCTTTTTACCCGTTGATGGCCCTAGTGCTCTTGCTGACGGCCTGCTCAAAGAACGATGACGACCCGACGACGGCCGTCGAGACATCACAAAAGGAGCAGCTGGCCGCCAACCCCGACGGCTACCAGTACGAGCTGGACGTCGTCTTCCACCTATTATATAATAATAAGGAGGACGAAGAGCAGTATCCCGAAGTGGGCTACATGGCCAGGATTATAGGCGAGGTAAACAAGCTCTACGCCGCCAACAAGATGAACATCACCTTCCGCATGGCCACCGAGGACGACAGGGGCAACCGACTCGACGAGCCAGGCGTCATGCGTCACGAGGTGGACTTTACCGACTACTCGCCCGACGACTTCCTTGACTCAAAGAACGAGGACAACCGGCAGTACGGCAAGCTGCAGCAGAATCTGAAGAAGTACATCAACGTCTTCGTCTTCCGCTTCAGTCAGGACGATGCCGAGAAGAGCACCATGGGCATAACCACACTGCCCGTCATGCCCAAGGCCCACCCGTTAGACAGCCTGCACACCAGCGACACCCCCGGCAACTACGCCTACACCTCGTCGCCCTGGGGCTGCTGCATCAACAACGAGTACCTGAGCGAGTGGCAGGACGACACGTCCATCAACCCCAACTTCATCGTCAGCACCGTGGCTCACGAGCTGGGCCACTACCTCGGACTGCTGCACACCTTCTCCATGGACGAGTGTAAGGAGGACGATGCCTGCTCGGACACGCCCTCCTGCGACTACATGAACTATGCCGCCAACGTCACCAAGTTCATTCAGGAGCAGCTGGCTCAGGGCGTCACAAGCTTCAAGATAACCGACCTCGCGCGACGCGACGACTGCCTGACGGCCCGGCAATACGTAGCCCACAACATCATGGACTATGCCTACTGCTACAACGACAGCCTCACCCAGCAACAGCGGCAGCGCACCCGACAAGTGCTCTGGTACAGCCAGTGGGTGCCAGGGCCCAAGCTCACCGAGAGCGGAACTACCCGTGGCATAGCACCTTACACGGAGCTGAAACCCCACGTTCAGCCCTGTCCAAGGTGGGCAAAAGGCAGTTTTAACTTAAAAAAGCTTAACAATTGAGCAGTTATCTTGCAAAGAAAGGAATTATTGGATACTTTTGCCAAGTTATATGATTGATACCTAAGTTTTGTCATTGTCTGCTTGCCGCTATGCTGTTATGTCGATAGTCATATCTGGTAGTCTGTTCTTGGTCTTTTTCTGACATTATTCTTCGCGCACGCGAGGTAACGCGTGTGTTTAACCTTGCAAAAGTAAGCAAACTGAGATAAACGGCCAAATATTTAACACAATACGCCTTACCTTTTAACACAAAATAAGGGCGGAAAGAGGTTTTGCCTCTCTCCGCCCTTACAGGAACGTGTTGACCACCTAAGCTTATATCTTGCCGATGATGCCGAGTTTTGTGTTCTCCATGAACTTGACGAGATTGCGAATCTCCGGCCCGTCGGGCACCTGCTCCTTAATCTGATTGACCGCATCAAAGAGCGACGTATTGCCGTGGAACACCAGTCGGTAGGCATTGGCAATGTGCTTGACGACCTTGGGGTCTGTGCCATACTTCTCGGCCATGAAGCTGTTGGCACCTCCATAGGTGGCATGCTTGGTGCAGATGATGTAGGGAGGCACGTCTTTCGAGAATGTACAGCCAGCCTGAATCATGGCTCCGTCGCCCACGCGCGTCTTGGCATTCTCGATGACCGACGACGAGAAGATGACGGCATTGCCGATGACGCAATCGCCGGCAATCTTCGAACCATAACCGAAGACGCAACGGTCGCCGACCTTCGTATCGTGCGAGATGTGTGCACCCTCCATGAGAACGTTGTCGTTGCCAATGATGGTCTGGCCGCCGGTATGGGTGGCACGGTTGATGACCACGTTTTCACGTATGATGTTATTGTTGCCAATGATACACTCCGACTTCTCGCCACGGTACTCAAAGTCCTGAGGCAGAGCGCCAATGACACTGCCTTGATGCACCTTGTTATGAGAACCCATGCGGGTGCCGTTCAGGATGCTGACGAAGGGGAAGATGATGCAGTTATCACCTATGACGACGTCGCCCTCAATATAGACAAAGGGGAATATCTTACAGTTGTTGCCTATTTTCGCCCTGGGGTCGATTTCGGCTCTGGGAGATATATCAAAATCTTTATTCATTCTTATTCTTTGTTTTCTTTATGAATTATTCCTTCCCCTCCATTCAGGGAGGGGCTATGGGTGGGTCTTCTTATTTACCACCGCCGCCGAGTGCTGTATAGAGGCTGACGACAGCCTGCATCTTCGAGAAGTCGTTGCTAATACGAGAGAGCTGAGCGTTCAGCAGGTTCTGTTCGGCGGTGAGCACCTCCAGATAGCTGGAGCTGCTGCTGCGATAGAGGGCCTTCGTGTCCTCGACGCTCTTAGCCAGCACCTGAATGCGCTCCTGTTCAATCTTGCTGTTAGCATCGTAGGTGTTGTAGTTAACCAAGGCGTTCGACACCTCGTTACCGGCCGAAAGGATAGACTGCTGCCACGAGTTGAAGGCCTGCTCGTACTGAATCTTCGACACCTTCAGGTTAGCCGTCAGGGCACCACGATTGAAGATGGGTTGCGTCAGATTGCCAAAGAGGTTAAGCAGCCACTTGCCGGGGTTGAAGGCTCCGCTATTGTTAGTGAAGGCACCAGTAGCACCAATGCTGATGCTGGGATAGAACTGCGAGCGGGCAGTCTGTACGTCGTGGAAGCAAGAGGCCAACTTCATCTCGGCGTTGTGAACGTCGGGACGGTTCTTGAGCAGCTGTATTCCTACGCCGGTGGCAAACTCGGAGGGCAACACCTGTGCCTCGAGCGTAGTACGCTGAATCTGCTGGCCAGGCTGTCCGAGCAGCAGGCAAAGGGCGTTCTCGGTAGAGCGAATCTGGCGCTTAAACTCGTTGGAGCGCGTCTGCATGGAGAGGTAGGCAGCCTCGGCACTCTGCACGCCGGTAGAGCGCACACGGCCGAGCTGGTGCTGCAGCTTCATCATCTCCCACGTGTCCTTCGACATGCGGCTCATCTCATTGACTATCTCCATCTGCTTGTCAAGCATGAGTAACGTGTAGTAGCAGTTGGCAATACCGCTGACAACCTGACTGCGCACGGCCATCTGGTAGTCTTTCATGCCGAGCAGCTTCATCTGTGTGGAGCGCTTCTGCGAAAGGATGTTGCCAAAGAGGTCGAGCGTCCAGCTGGCCGTTACAGGTAGCGTGTAAGCCTTCGTGGTCACCGAGGGGTCGGTATAGAGCGTAGAGATGGTACCCATGCCCTGCGTAGAGCCAAAGTTGATGGCAGGCAGGAAGGCCAGTTTGGCAGCCTTGAGCATGGTTTCGTACATCTCGACGGTAAGCGCAGCGTTCTGCAGGTCGGCGTTCTTTTCCAGTCCCTGCTCAATATAGCCTTGCAGCACAGGGTCGGTGAACAGCTCGCGCCAAGGCAGATTGCCGAACGAGGCAGTGTCCTGAACGGCCAGCGTGTCGGTATCGATGACTGCATCGCGTATCAGCCCGCGAGTATCCACCTCAGGACGTTCATACTTATTATATAGACCGCAACTGCTCATGAGCAGCGTCAGTGCGGCGAAAAACATTATCTTTTTCATGTATTACTCTTCTACTTTATATTCTACGGGACGGTGTGCATACTGAGCCAACTCGGTGCGGACATCCTCCAGATTGTCGTCGTCCTCGAACTTCATCGGGCGGAAACGCTCCTGAATGGACTGGAAGATAACGAACAGAGCAGGCACAACAAGAACCTGAAGCAGCGTACCAATGAGCATACCGCCCACAGCAGCAGCACCCAGCGTCTGGTTACCATTCTTGCCTACGCCCGACGCGAACATCATGGGCAACAGACCGATAACCATGGCCAGCGACGTCATCAGGATAGGACGCAGACGGGCTGCGGCACCCAGAATGGCCGACCACGAGATGGCCATACCCGTCTCGCGGCGCTCCAGGGCGAACTGTACAATCAGAATAGCGTTCTTAGCCAGCAGACCAATCAGCATGATGAGCGAAATCTGCATGTAGATGTCGTTCGAGTGGCCGAACAGCTGCGTGAAGCCGAAAGCGCCAGCCAGACCGAAGGGTACGGAGAGCACCACGGCCAGCGGCAGGATGTACGACTCGTACTGTGCCGAGAGGATGAGGTAGATGAACATGAAACAAAGCAGGAAGATGAGGGCTGTAGAGTTAGAAGCCTTAGCCTCCTGACGCGTCAAGCCAGAGTAGTCGTAGGTATAACCCGTAGGCAGCTTGTCGGCAGCCACTTCCTCAACAGCCTTGATGGCCTCACCGGTAGAGTAGCCGTTAGCCACATTGGCCGTAATAGTGATAGAGGTGAACATGTTGAAGCGGCTGATGTTGGTAGGACCATAGACGCGCTTCAGCGAGCAGAACTCTTCCACGGGCGCCATGCCCTGAGGCGTGCGCACATAGACACTCTTGAGCGACTCCTCGGTCATTCGGCTCTCAGGCGAGCCCTGAATCATGACGCGGTAGAGCTTACCGTAGGCATTGAAGTTTGAGGCGTACATACCACCATAGTAACCCTGCAACGTAGTGAGCACAGTAGAAGGCGAAATGCCCGACTGCTTACACTTGGCTACATCGACCGACACCATGTACTGCGGATAGTTCGGGTTGTAGCTGGTCTGCGCCATCTGTATCTCCGGACGCTTGTTCAGTTCGGCCAGATAGTCCTTGGTAATCTCGAAGAACTTACCCAGGTCGCCACCCGTACGGTCCTGCATGACGAGCGAGATACCGTTGTTAGCCGAGAAGCCCGGCACCATAGGCGGTGCAAAGGCCAGAATCTGGGCATCCTTGATGTGGGCGGTCTTCAGGTAAATCTGCGTCAGCACGCCCATGCTCTCGTAGGGGTTCATGAAGAAACGGTAGATGCCGTCGCCTTGCCAGAGTCCGCTAAGCTTCCACCAGAAGCCTTTCTGGCGCTCGCTAAACGGCTTCAGCTTAATGATAAAGGTAGCCTGGTCAGAGCCGGCACCGGCTATGAAGTTGTAACCCTGAATCTGCTCACGGCTCAGAATAGCCGGGTCGGCAGCCAGAATGCTATCTACCTGACTGATAACGGTGCGCGTGCGAGCCACTGACGTAGCCGGCGGCATGGAGATGGTACAGAAGAGCGTACCGGTATCTTCGTCGGGCACCAGTCCGGTCTTCGTCGTAAACATCGTACCTACCATCGCAATGATGCCGATAATGACGACGGCAATCATCAAGACGGGCTTGCGCACGGTCTTCTCGACCACGTTCTTATACTTGCCGAGCACCTTGTCGTAAGCCGTATTGAACGACGTGTGGAAACGGTCAATCATCGACATCTTGCGCGGGTTGCCGTCGGCATCGTGGGGTTTCAGGAAGATGGCACACAGAGCAGGCGACAACGTCAGGGCGTTCATGGCCGAAATGAAGATGGATACAGCCATCGTCACACCGAACTCTCGATAGAACGTACCCGTCATGCCACCCATGAACGACACGGGGATGAACACCGAAGCCATCACCAGCGTAATGGAGATAATGGCACCCGAAATCTCGTTCATGGCATCGATACTGGCCGTAAGCGCCGACTTGTAGCCCATGTCCAGCTTGGCGTGGACAGCCTCGACCACCACAATGGCGTCATCGACCACAATGGCAATGGCCAACAGCAGAGCCGACAGCGTCAGCAGGTTGATGGAGAAGCCGAACACCTCAAGGAAGAAGAACGTACCGATAAGCGACACCGGCACAGCAATCAGCGGAATGAGCGTGGAGCGCCAGTCCTGCAGGAAGAAATAAATAACGATGAACACCAGGAAGAGCGTGAAGAACAGCGTGAACACCACCTCCTCGATACTGGCGTAAAGGAACTCCGTAACGTCATAGTTAATCTTGTAGGTCATGCCCGGCGGGAAGAGCTTGGCCTGCTCTTCGAGCTCGGCCTTCACCTGCTTGGCAATATCGTTAGCGTTCGAACCGGCAATCTGCTGCACCATACCCATGACCGACGGAATGTTGTTGTTCTTCATCGATACGGAGTACTGCTGACCGCCCAGCTCGATACGGGCCACATCCTTCAGTTTCAGCGTATTACCATTCGCATCGCTGCTGACGACGATGTTGCCAAACTCCTCAGGCGTCTTGAAACGACCGGTATAGCGCATGGCATACTCATAAGACACGTCACTCTCCTGACCAAAGGCACCGGGAGCAGCCTCCACGTTCTGTTCGGCCAGCAAGGCGCTGATGTCAGAAGGCATCAAGTTGTGCTGCTTCATGACGTCAGGCTTCAGCCAGATACGCATGGCGTAGGTCTTCAGACCGGGACTCTGTACGTCGCCCACACCCTGAATACGCTTAATAGCCGGAACCACGTTGATGTTATTATAGTTCGTCAGGAACTCGTCGTCGTAACGACCGTCAGAGGTCAGCGTGAACATGATGACCTGCGAGGTCTGACGCTTCATGACCGTCACACCAATGCGCGTCACTTCGGCGGGCAGCAGTGCCTGGGCCTGCGAGACGCGGTTCTGCACGTTGACGGCACACATATCGGCATTCAGGCCCTGACGGAAGAGCACGGAAATCTGGGCCGAACCGGCCGAAGCCGACGAGGTCATGTAATCCATGCCTTCCACACCGTTGATACTCTCCTCCAGCGGTGCCAGCACGGAGTTTTTCACCGTCTCTGCGTCAGCACCCGGATAGCTGGTATATACCACCACGGTGGGCGGAGCAATGTCCGGATACTGCTCGATGGGCAGCGAAACCAGTCCTATAAAACCCAGTATGACGATGAGGATAGAAATCACCGTCGAGAGCACCGGGCGTTTGATGAATGTTGTAAATGTCATAATACTAAGTTACGATTTACGCATTTTCGATTAACTATTTATTTTTTTTGCACAGCGTCGATAATCTCGCCAGAGGTCATGGCCTTGGCCTGGTCGGTTATTTTCTGCTGGTATTTCTCTGGCGTAATGGGAACAATCTCCATGCCGTCGGAGAGTTTCGTAATGCCATTGCTTACATACTTGTCGCCAGGTTTCAGACCGTCGGTAACCACGTAGTTGTTACCATCGTTCTGCGGGTCAACTTTTATCTCGGTGTATTTCACTTTGTTACCCTCGCCTAACGTATAGACAAACTTCTTGTTCTGCACCTCCATGACGCAAGACTGCGGAATGATGATGGCACCCGAGTTCACACGCGGAATGACAATGTTGCCGGAGGCACCGCTCTTCAGCAGCTTCTGGGGGTTGGAGAAGACGGCTATCATCTGTACCGTACCGGTAGCAGCATCGATGACACCACTCATCTTGGTCACCTTACCTTCCTGACCGTACATCGTACCGTCAGCCAGCTGCAACTTCACGGAAGGAAGTGCCGACAGGGCGTCACCCTCTCTCTGCATGGCCAGCACGTCTTTCTCGTTCATGGAGAAATACACCTCCATGGTCGAAATGTTCGACACCGTGGTCAGCGCGTTGGAGCCACTGACCAGGGCTCCCTTCTTGAAGGGCAGCGTTCCAACAACGCCCGATGCGGGACTCTTTACGTAGCAGAAGCTCAGTGCCTCCTTGGCCGAAGCCAGTGCAGCCTGGGCCTGTGCCAGCTGTGCCTTCGCACTTTCGTAAGTATTTTGTGCCGACTGCAGTTCAAAGTCGCCAATGACTTGGTTCTCGTGCAGCTTCTTCGAGTTCTCGTAAGTCAGCTTCACGGTGTTCAGCTGGGCCGTAGCCGTATTAACGGCTGCCTGAGCCTGGCGCACCTGTGCCTGATAGGTCTCGTTGTCAATGACGAAGAGCAGCTGACCGGCGCTCACCGTCTGACCTTCGCGTACGTTAATCTGCGTCAGGAAACCGGAAGCCTTCGGCCTGATTTCCACATCCTGCACACCCTTAATGACAGCGGGGTAAGTGCTCTGCATGTCAGCACTCGACGTGCCGACCGTTACTACAGGATACTCATTGTCGCCGAAATTAGGACGGCCGCCACCGCCGCCGCCACACGACACCAGCATTGCTGCAACTATGGCGGCAACGCATAACATGTTCTTCTTTTTCATACTTTTGTTAATCCTTTATTATAATTATTCGAATAATCCTTACTTACTGAAAACTTTAGAAAGCCTTTTGGTTTTCGGGATGCAAAATTACTAAAAATCCCTTACACCTTATTATTATATAGCATATATTTAACAATATTTATGCTGGCCACGCAGCCAAAGACTTTGTCATGTCCGAAAGTTTCGCTAATTTTGTAGCCAAAATCAGAAAGGAAAGCTTATGACATCAACAAAGAAACTCACTCCCGGACGTGACGCACTGAAGCGCTATTTGGACGAGATAGGCGACAGCGCCATCATGACCGATGCTGAAGAACAAGCACTGGCAGTGCGCATTGGACAGGGTGACCAGAAAGCCGTCAGCCAGCTTGTAGAAGCTAACTTGCGCTACGTCGTCACCATTGCCCGCCAATACTTGCCGCAGTTGCAGGTAGCCAACGCCAAGGGGGCCTCGCTCAGCACCGACGACCTCATCAGCGAAGGAAACATTGGCATGATCAAGGCGGCGGCCCGCTTCTCGGGCAGCCACGACAAGCGCTTCGTCACCTTTGCGGCTCCCTACATCCGGCAGGCCATTGAGGCGGCCATCCCCAACTTTACGGAGAACACGGGCTCTTCAACACTCTCTACCGACGAGTCGCTGCCCGTGGGCAGCAACAACAACTTTACGCTGCTCAACATCATTGAAGACCAGAACGCCGAGCAGGCCGACGCCCACTTGGTGGAGAATGCACTGTCGGAAGAATTCATCCGTGCCATCGACTCACTGAGCGAGCGCGAGCAGGCCGTCATACGCCACTGCTTCGGCATTGACTGCGAGCGGCTTACCATGATGGAGACTGCCATGGAGCTTGGACTGAAACGCGAGCGCGTACGCCAGATACGCGACAAGGCACTGCGCAAGATACGCAAGGCCGTCAAGAGCTAAGCTTAGCTACGGATACACGTCTGCAACTTTTCTTCAACTTTAAACGTCAAACTGATGAGAACAAACAAAATCAAAGAACGTATGAAGAAATTTCTGGTAATGTGCTGCGCTGCTTTAGCGCTCACGGCGTGCGAGGTCACCGCACAGCAGGCGAAGAATGAACACCAGCCCAAGGTGTCGAAGAACATGCAGGTAGAACCCTTTGAGCGAATCTGTCTTGAGGGTTCTCCAACCCTCTACTACTCACAAGCCGCCAAGGTCAGCGTCCGCGTAGAAGCTCCGGCCGACTTGATGGAGCATATCGACGTGAAGGTCAAGGACGCCAGGCTCACCATCAAGGTGCGCGACAGCGTGAAAGACGTTCTGAAGCGCATGCGGCTCCTTGAACTCGACGGCGACCTCGTGAAGATCTATGTCAGTTCGCCTGACCTCATCGAGGCCACAGTCATAGGCTCCGGCGACATCAAGTGTAAGAATCTCTTGGACACCGACAACCTGCGACTTGAAGTGAAAGGCGCGGGCGACATTGACTTCGACGACATCATCTGCGACAACATCAGCTGCACCGTCGTGGGCTCCGGCGACATCGATATCGAACACGTCGTGGCACAGACATCGGCCATTGAAATCATAGGCTCTGGTGATGTGGAGATGAAGCACGACGGCGTACGACAGACGAACATCACGGTGAAGGGGTCTGGCGACGTGAAGGCCGGCTTCAACCGCTGCGGCAACGTGACGTGTGACCTGCGCGGGTCGGGCGACATCGAACTCATTGGCGACGTGCAGACCCTGCAGCACTCGCAGTTAGGCAGCGGCCAGTACAAGCTGGGCGGCCTCAGCATCAAGCAAAAGAAGTAAAAACTCAGTAAGCTTCGCGGTACTTCCCCTCGTCCTTGTCACCCAGCATGGAGAGGTACGACTGGTAACGGCTCTCGGCGATGTAATGTTCGTCGAGGGCTTTTCTTACGGCACAGCCCGGCTCGTGGGTGTGGGTGCAGTTGGAGAAGCGGCACTGCTTGGAGAACTCGAAGATCTCCCTAAAATAACTTGAGATTTCTTCGGGCTCCATGTCGAACGAGCCAAAACCCTTTATGCCCGGTGTGTCGATGAGGGCTGTTGGGTGTTGGGTGTTAGGAGTCGGCTCCAGATCTATCATTTCCGAAAACGTGGTGGTATGCATGCCCGTTCCGTGAGCATCACTAAGGTCGGCGGTTCGCAGGTTAGCATGAGGGGCCAAGCGGTTAATGAGGGTCGATTTGCCTACACCGCTGTTGCCACTCAGCACGGTAATCTTGTCCTTCAGCAAGGGACGCAGCTGCTCCACGCCCTGACCCGTCTCGGCCGAAATGGCGTAACAGTCGTAGCCTATGGTCTCGTAGAGCGTCTTGACGGCTTGCAGCAGATGCAGCTCGTCGGCACTGAGCAGGTCGGTCTTGTTGAACACTATCAGCACCGGCACCCTGTAGGCCTCGGCCGAAGCCAGGAAGCGGTCAATAAACGTAGTCGATGTTTCGGGGTGGCACACGGTCACCACCAGCATGGCCTGATCGACGTTGGCGGCTATGATGTGACTCTGCTTCGAGAGGTTGATGCTCTTGCGAATGATGTAGTTACGCCGGTCCTCAATATCAGTAATCCAGGCTCCTTCCTCCTTTCTCCTTCCTCCTTCCTCCATGTTGACCCTGTCGCCAATGGCCACGGGGTTCGTAGTACGTATGCCTTTCAGTCGAAAGTTTCCTTTCACCTTACAGTCAACAAGCTGGCCATCGTCCGTGCGGACGGTGTACCAGCTTCCTGTATTCTTGATGACCAAACCTTTCATTCAGGAGGCCTATACGGTCATGATTTCCTTATTCTTGGCCTCGATGAGCTCGTCGAGCTTCTTGATAAACTTGTCGTGCAGTTTCTGCAGCTCGAGTTCAGCGTCCTTCTCGTTGTCCTCCGACAGACCGTCCTTGATGGCCTTCTTCAGCTTGTCCTTGATGTCGCCGCGCACGTTGCGCACCTCCACCTTGGCCTTTTCAGCTATTTTGTTGCACTGTTTCACCAGGTCACGGCGGCGCTCCTCCGTGGGCTGCGGAATGGCCAGACGAATCACCTCGCCATTGTTTTCGGGCGTAATGCCTACGTCAGAGTCCATGATGGCTTTCTCAATGTCGCGTATCTGCTTGCGGTCCCAAGGCTTGATGGCAATGGTGCGCGCATCGGGGCAGTTTACGGTTGCTACTTGGTTCAGGGGCACCTTCTGTCCGTACGACTCTACCCTTACACCACTCAGAATGGCCACATTGGCACGTCCCGCACGAATGCGGTTCAGCTCTTCCTCCAGGAACATGGCGGCCATCTCCATGCGTTCCTCTGCCGAGGCTAATGTTGCTTTAACGTCAATCATATTTTCGAGTATTAAGTTTTCGCGGAGTCAAAGGTACGAAGAAGCATGGAAAAAACCAAATAATTTGCCATCTTTTTTCGTTTTTCATATATTCACACCGTAATTCTGCTTTACTTCGCTCAAGACGAACGTGCTTTCTATGGAGCTCAGCGACTCTATTTCGCCCAGCTTGTAAAGCACGAACTCCTGATACTGCTTCATGTCACGCGCGCGAACTTTTAATAAATAATCGTAGGCGCCCGACGTATTGTAGCACTCTGTCACCTCGGGTATGCGCATGATGCGCCTGACGAAAGCATCGGCTATTTCGTGGTTAATCTGCTTGAGCTTGACCTTGCAGAACACCTGCAGCCCCTGGTCGAGCTTCTCGGCATCGAGCACAGCCACATACTTCTTGATATAGCCCCGGCGCTCCAGGCGTTTTTGCCGTTCAAAGACGGGCGTAGGGGTCAGGTGGACGGCGTCAGCCAACTCTTTAGTAGTCAGTTTCGCATTTTTTTGCAGCGTTCTGAGCAGCTGCAGGTCTATGTCGTCAAGCTTTTCCATGCTGTCAGCAGAATTTTATTCTTTTACCATCATCTCTTTTGGCATCGCCATAGAAGATTTTTCCGTCTCGTTTGCAAAAGTAGTGATTATTTCTGAATTACACAAGAAATTTGGCTAATAATTCCAAACCAAGTACCTTTGCAGCGTAAAACATGAAACATTAAACAATTAAATACTAAAGATTATGGCACAGAAAAAATTACACTTCGAGACTCTTCAACTGCACGTAGGACAAGAACAGGCCGACCCCGTCACCGACTCGCGCGCCGTACCTATCTACCAGACTACGAGCTACGTTTTCCATAACTCTGAGCACGCTGCCGACCGCTTCGGCCTGCGCGACCCGGGCAACATTTACGGCCGACTCACCAACAGCACTCAGGGAGTCTTCGAGGACCGTGTGGCCGCCCTCGAGGGCGGCGTGGCCGGACTGGCCGTGGCCAGCGGCGCAGCAGCCGTCACCTACGCCCTGCAGAACATAGCCCTGGCTGGCGACCACATCGTAGCAGCCGACAACCTGTACGGCGGTTCTTACAACCTCATTACCCACACGCTGGCCGCTCAGGGTGTCACGAACACCATCGTCAACGTGAACGACCTGCAGGCTGTAGAGGCCGCCATCCGTCCGAACACAAAGCTCATCTACGCCGAGACGTTTGGCAACCCGAACTCCGACGTCACCAACATCGACGAGCTGGCAGCACTGGCCCACAGCCACGGTCTGCCGCTCATCATCGACAACACCTTCGGCACGCCCTACGTCATCCGCCCCATAGAGCACGGTGCCGACATCGTCGTCCACTCGGCCACGAAATTCCTTGGAGGCCACGGCTCCAGCCTTGGCGGCGTCATCGTCGATGGCGGTCACTTCGACTGGAAAGCCTATGCCGACCGCTTCCCTACCCTGGCCAAGCCCGACCCCTCGTACCACGGTGCCGTCTTCGCCGACGTGGCCGGTGCTGCCGCCTTCGTCACCCGCATACGTGCCGTGCTGCTGCGCGACACAGGAGCAGCCATTTCGCCCCTGAACGCCTGGATTCTGCTACAGGGAGTCGAGACGCTGAGCCTGCGCGTGGAGCGTCATGTGGAGAACGCGCTCAAAGTGGTACAGTTTTTGCAGAATCATCCGAAGGTGGCCAAGGTGAACCATCCGTCAGTGCCCACGCATCCTGACCACGAGCTCTACCAAAGGCTCTACCCGCAGGGCGCAGCCAGCATCTTCACCTTCGAGGTGAAAGGCGGACAGGCAGAAGCCTGGCAATTCATTGACTCGCTCAAAATATTCTCCCTGCTGGCCAACGTGGCCGACGTGAAGAGCCTCGTCATTCACCCCTACACCACCACCCACTCGCAGCTCTCGCCCGAGGAACTGACCCAGCAGCACATAACGCCGGCCACCGTCCGACTCTCCATAGGCACCGAGCACATAGTCGACATCATCGACGACCTCAAGCAGGCGCTGGAGAAAATTTAACGAGGTACGTTTTTCTCGAGGTACGAGGACCTCGCACCACGCACCTCGAAAACAATAGTAAAATAGTAAAATAATAAAATAATAAAAATGATTGCAAAACAACTCACCGAGCTCATTGGCCATACGCCACTGCTCGAATTAGGCAAGTTTTCGGCCAAACAGGGACTCCAGACCCCCATCGTGGCCAAGGTAGAATACTTTAACCCGGGCGGAAGCGTCAAAGACCGCATCGCACTGGCCATGATTGAGGACGCCGAGCGTCAGGGCATCCTCAAGCCGGGAGCCACCATCATTGAGCCCACCAGCGGCAATACAGGAGTAGGTCTGGCCTTGGTGTCGGCCGTCAAGGGCTACCACCTCATTCTGACCATGCCCGAGACCATGTCGGTGGAACGCCGCAACCTGGTGAAGGCCTACGGTGCCGAGGTACGGCTTACCCCGGGCAAGGACGGCATGCCGGGTGCCATACGCGAGGCCGAAGCACTACGCGACGCCATTCCCGGCAGCGTCATCCTGCAGCAGTTTGAAAACCCGGCCAACCCGGCCAAGCACTATGCCACGACGGCCGAAGAGCTGCTTGCCGACCTGGACGGCCAGATCGATGTCTTCGTGGCCGGCGTGGGTACGGGCGGCACCATCTCGGGCGTTGGCCGCCGACTGAAGGAGAAGGTGCCCGGCGTGCGCATCGTGGCCGTAGAGCCCGCATCGTCGCCCGTACTGAACGGCGGACAGAGCGGCCCGCACAAGATTCAGGGCATAGGGGCCGGCTTCGTGCCCAAGACCTACAATGCCGACGTCATTGACGAGGTGTTCGACGTTGAGAACGACGATGCCATACGCACTGGCCGAGAGCTGGCCCGCCAGGAAGGACTCCTCGTAGGCATTTCGGCCGGAGCCGCTGCTTACGCCGCAGCCCAGATAGCCAAACGCCCCGAGCTGGCCGGCAAGTGCATCGTGGTGCTGCTGCCCGACACTGGCGAGCGCTACCTTTCGACGGTGCTCTACGCCTTCGACGAGTATCCACTCTGATACCACCTAAACATAACCCCAACAAGTAAGGAGGCTTCCGGGCCTCCTTACTTGTTGGGGTTTCACGGCAATCACCTTCAGGACGTTGCAGGTTAGTCCCTGAGGCACTGGCTACTCAAGCGGAATCTCCGGGTGCTGAACGGCCAAAGGCAGCCCCTCTTGCGAGAGGTAGAACATGTAGAGTATGACGGGCTTCGTGCCTCGGTTCTCGCCATGGTGGATGGTGTTAACCATCTCGACGACAGCCTCGCCCTCGTGTACCACCTTCTCCTTGCCGTCCTGGCCAATGATGGTCAGCTCGCCCTGCACCAGCACGCCGTAGTTGATGACCGGATGGTGGTGCCAGCCCAGCTTCTGACCGGCAGGAAACTCGTACTTGACGGCCACCAGCTCGGGCTTGCCCTGCAAGTAGTCGGGCAGCTCCACGCCGTCCCAACTCTGCGAGGTACGTATCAGTTCCACACTCTTCACCGCCGAGGCGGCATTTTCTTCCTGTGCATGAGCCTTTTCGCAGGCCATCACGCCAACAATGATGCCGCAGGCGATGACGAGTGCGGCAGCACTGAATAAAATAATCTTCGTTTTCTTCATTTTACTTACCATTATCAGTTTTTGGGGGACAAAGTTACGATTTAGTGAGAACAAAACAAAGAAAAACCTTTCTTTTTTTGTCGAACGTCAGAATTCGCTTGCGCTTTGCACCTTCAGGTCAAAGAATTTCGCTGTCTTTAGACAGCAAAGTTACGATTTAGTGAGAACAAAACAAAGAA
>ODAJ012180204.1_pt1 | contig 38401 bp, 27 predicted proteins | sample 1539241 | NCBI WGS metagenome assembly ODAJ01 (sample SAMN02144231, study PRJEB22623) | gut metagenome | biome: sheep rumen | host: Ovis aries | place: New Zealand
CACTACGGTGCAGATTACCTGCTACGACCGCAACGGCAAGGAGGTGAAGCGTGTTACCAGCACCGACGACGGTGTAGTGGAGGACCCAGAGGAGAACAGCAGCCTCACCCCCGACCCCTCTCCCGAAGGCGAGGGGAGTCAGAACCAAGGTGGTAGCGACAACGGCGGTAACACAGGCGGCAACACCGGAGGCGGCGGCGGACAAAACTGATAAAGAGCGGGCCTTCGGGCCCAACTCTTTAAGTTAAAAGGTTAAAAGGTTAAAGGGCTAAGGCTATCGCCGGTTAAAAAGTTAAAGGATTAAAAAGTTATCCTGCTTTTTGCTGCCCTTTCACCTTTACCACCGCCACAACAACATTTTAATATTTTAACTTTTTAACATTTTTTATGAAAAAAGAAACTTGGAAATTCGTCATTCAGACGATACTGGCTGTGCTGACAGCCATTGCAACCAGCTTCGGTGTTACCAGCTGCATGGGTTGCATCTAACAAAGAAAAGCTGACTGAACAAAACGTTCGGCCAGCTTTTTTAAATTATCTACTCCGATAGATTTTTCCCCCATTGACTATATTGATGCCATGTATAGGACTTGTAAGGCGCTGACCAGACAGGTTGTAGGTTGCGTCAGATGACCTGACATTGCCTATCAGACCTTGGAGTCCATCGATTATATTGTCATCTATCTCCCTGATGTTCTTGAATTTCTTCCACGTCTCTGCGCTTTGGTAGACTTCAATGCTTTCCTTGGGAACGTAAAGCGTTCCATAATAATAGGTGTTTTCACTGAAAGCCTCTGCGTTGCATGCAGGCGGCACCTGGGCATGGCATATAATATCCTTGATATATCCCGGACTTGTAAGGAATGCTTGTCTGGCAATGCTGGCAACGCCCTCTCCCAGACATACGAGGTTCAAAGGACGGAAGGAGGACTGACGCTTGAATGCAGCAGTCCCAATGGTTTTTACTTGGTCTGGTATGAATATCTGCGGAAGCCGATGTTCATTGAATGCGTCTGCAGGTATGTTTGTGATGCCGGCGCCAAGATTCAGTACAGCCAGACTGTCGCACCCCAGGAAGGCGCCATTCTCCATGACAAACGGGACATCGGGAAGTGTCAGGTTAACAAAACCACAATCCTGGAATGCGTAGGGGCCGATATACTCCAGGGTGGCAGGGAATGTTATATGTCGGAGCTTGTGACAGTCTCTGAAAGCATACTCGTGTATCCCTTTTTAGCATTCGGTTGGTGAAGACACTATCCAGCTCGTAGCATCGGTTAAAGGCGGAATTAAAGATATCGTATAATTCATCGGGACAATCAAACCTTTGTAGCTTTGTTTCGCGGAAGCAGGCATCCTTGAGCCAGTTTACGGAATGTGAAACCTGAACACTCCTTAAATCGTCGAACTCGAAGGCACGGGGACCTATGGACTCCACCATATAGTTAAACAATCCGTGAGACACGTTATAGGGAACGTCCACATGTTCTGCATTGGGATATGCATTCTGCTTAACTTCAACATGATATGGAATGACACTCTTGACCTCAAATATCAGTCCTTCTTTCTCGAAAACAGTTCCCACCTGCGCATGCGCAGCCGTTGTAAACATTAAGGCGACAGCCCATAACAGTCCCGTCTTCTTCATATCGCAGGTTTTAATATTGTTATACTTATTGATTTGAGTTGTAAGATTTCTATCATTGAATTTTCTCACGCCATTCTTGGGCACGAATCAGGTTCTTAGACACATTATGCCCCTGTTCATACCAGTCTGCCAATAGTTTTTGTGCATCCGCACAGCCCATTTCTGCAGACAAAGTCAAGGCCCCTACCTTGGTCAACGATATACCCCAACTGGCAGGGCAGCTATCAGAGATATTGTTATCCTCCAGATACTTAGCATATATATAATATCCGTATGCTTTCTGTTCATCATCCAAAGAGTATTTCAAAGCATCTGCCATTACCTGGAAGAACTGTCGCTTAATAGGATTCTCATAATGATATTCGTTTCTGTTGAATGGCCACTTCGCATTTACATCATACTGACGATATGTTCTTATTTCCTTAATATCATTATGATACATTATCAAAGCGGCATCATATATGTTGCCGCCCCAACCTGTATCCCAAAGAACCTCACATGCCGCTTTCCGATCAAGAGAAAGTCCGAATTCGCCATCCCATTTCTTTGAAGCATGTGTTCCCAGATCAAAAGAACCATCAAGGTCACGCGGTGTTGTATATTCTGGTTTCTGACAATAGGATGCAATCATATTTAGAAGATAAGGGTCTTCTGAAGTGAGATAAATCTGGTAAAAGTCTTCCCTTATCAATTCATAGGCCAAATCTTCCTTCCCTTTATACCAATAGCACAAAGCCATATACCAATAGCCTTTCTTCTGCCCTTTCAAGGCTGCGCTACGAAACATCTCAAAAGCCTGTTCATGGAGTTTCTCATCATCAATTCTATGCAAAACAATCGAGCCCAACTCCACCTCGCCGTAATCATAGCCTAATCGTACAGCTTTTTCATAATACTCTGCGGCTTTGAGGTAATCTACTTCCATACCGCACCCTTTGCTATATATATTGCCAAGCAGATAAGCGGCTTCTCCAAAGCCTTCTTCTGTAGCCATTTCCAGATGTGTTACTGCCTGAGGGAAATAGCTATCTACCCATGGAGTGTTCCACCCTTGTTTATAATAATCCTTCCCTAATGCCAGATTATCTTGTGCATAAAGATTATATTGTGCCGCCAAAACAAGACAAAACACACTAAATAATATCTTATTTGTCATAGTCATAATAATTATTGTTTTGCAAAAGGATTAGGGAGTGTTGCCGGATCAGGTCTTGGTATCAACGGATAGAAATGCCCATTGACATAATATGTATGATAAGAATAAGCATCTCTTTTTGAGAAAAACTTGTCCCGTTTGCTTTTGGCAATCTGGGTATATCTACCGTCGTCAGAGATTACAATTTCACATGCGTCCTTCTTCATATAAAAAGAGGGGTCTTTGAAGGAGCCCTTCCAGAAGAAATTATCACGCGTTGGGATGGCCACACACACAAACTCGTTTGTGCCGCAATTAACCTTAATGAGTTCCGGATGATCTGTCGCATAGACATAACAATGATTCGAGTATATAAATGGCATCACCTCCTTACCGTCCAAATCATAAAGAGCCACCTTACAATTCCATTCCGTCTTGTCACTCTTAGTTGCAACGCAGAAACGCATGTCTGTCCCATTGTAAAACAACCCCGCATATTTATATACCGGCGGAAAAATGACATTGCCGTCTATATCAACCACACCTTCGAGTTTTTGCCCGTTTTCTTCACATTTAACTTTCAAAAAGAGGCGACCGCCCAACAAAGCCTTGTCAAACTCATCTTCACCATATTCGTCCTTCCCTTTGCATTTCTCTATTATAGACAGATAGCCCTTAGCATTTGGATAAAGCACCCCCCCCGTATCATCTATTAGTTTCCCACAGAATATGGCCCTGTCTTCTGTTAAAATATTCGGAACGCCGCCTACTTTCCCCAACAAATCGGCTCCGTCTGAAGAAATCAACCGCCATTCATCACCCCACGAATATTTCCCTTTCTTTTCCAGTACAAAATAGACGTTCCCCAATTGTTTTATTTCAAGGTACTTTGGTTTTACCGTCCACTTGTCATTTCGCTGGATACCCCATTTCCCAGCTTTGGTAGCAATGGTATATTCTTCATTTTGTGCCCTCATGCCCATGGAACCAAAAAACACAAGCATTAGGGTGATAAGTGCCTTTTTCATAACATACTTTGTATTTAATATGGGTTCATCCATGCAAAGAAGAGTGATTTGACGTCAAGTCCATGACAAAAAAAATCATCGTCTACATAACCATCAACCTTAGCCACCACGCCCTTTTTGTTTATGAAGTAAGTATATTTCCCCTTATGGTCAAAGGAATATACGAAAATTCCATCCAAGAAAGGGAATCCAAAGCCAGAACGGCAATTGGCTTTTGGTTGTTCAAAGAAACCGTCCACTTTAGCAATCTCCTTTCCCTTGTAATAGACTTTGTTAGAATCTCCTACATAGAAAGCACCTATTCTGGAAGCGCCAGATGCCAACAAATCTCCTTTTGCATCTACAAGTACCTTATCATCAGTATTCTCCACTGACGAAAAGAGAGCATAGCCATCAGGATCAAAAAGGAAATGGCTGTTATACAAGTCTTCTGAAATTTGGCAATAGCCTCTTAACTCTGGTCTGCCCGTGTCAAAGTTAAAATATTCCCTATCATTATAGGCAAGAACAAGCCGCGTGCCAGAAATCTCGTCAAGCCAAGAATGCGTAGGACTCAAAAGTTCCTCACCGGTAAGAGTTGCCAACCCATACCCGTTCTCAGTTCCCATTTGATAACATTTACCATATACTGGTGTCCCTTCGGCAACGGCCTTCGAATGCCCTTCATGATCAATCACCTTCCATTGACCGCCTTGCATCACACACGCCAGTTCGCGATTGAAAGAGCCTATGTTGTCATACTCGAAGGGCCAAAGCACTTTACCGTCGAAGTCGAATACACCAGCTTTTTCCCCCTTGTTGCCCATCATTATTCCATAATCCGTTGTCCGTGCATATAGGTATTCGCATGGGATAATGAGCTTGCCATCGGCATTTATGATGCCACAGATGTCGCTATAGTCCTCTGCCCGTATCCATGCAACTTTATGCTCGTCGAATGCGCCCATGTCATAGAACTTCCCTATATTCTCAATACTTCCGTCACCATAAATACTGCAGAATCCATCTGCCTCTGTCTTAACGATAATCACATTGTTCAGGAGATAGTCTTCGTGGTAGTCTAAAATACACCTCCATGCTTCGACAGACATTGGCTGGAAGGACATTACTTCTGTGCCGTCTGCCTTAAAGATGGCGCCTTCGTACTGCTCTTCCCCCTCCCGTGCAAGGTAAATCAACCCGTTGGGATATATCTCCGCCTTTTCATATTCCAAAGGGAACAAGTCGGACCCATCTTTTCGTATGACTCCCCATTTTCCTTCCTCGGACTGCACGGTCGCTATGTCATTCCAGAAAGAACTGCCCGAAGCATATTTTCCAGAAGGCACGACAACTTCTCCCTTTGTATTGATATAGGCAATGGTTCCATTAAGGTCTATGCGAGCCATACCACATACAAATGGTCCGACATCGTCTATATGAACATCCAATTCTGTTACCATCTCACCGTCCTTATTATATAGACGAGTATGAAACTCACGATTACTTTGATATTCTAAAGCCATGAGTTCCCCTTTATCAGCAGGCATGTTAATATCATCTGCCTGTCCTTGTAATGATTGATACTCTGCGACAATGTTTTTTATCAGTTTCGCATTCATTTTCATGCCAATGTAATCTTCATTAGGCTGTGACTTTCCGCAAGCAACGAGAGCCAGGCAGACTACGGCTGCCAAACATGTCTTTACAACAACGTTCTTCATGATTTCAAATGTTTTATGTTATTAGTCTATGTAATCTGTAAGATGGCGCGCTAACGATGCTTGCAGTCTCCCCAATACCGCTTAACTGCAACGCATAAAAGCAATAAAAACAGAAACTTCATGCCGCAAATATAGAGATTAATCCTATTCAGACAAAAAAATATCAGGTTTTTTTCTAAATCCGACAGATAAAAGTATATGCAGACAGCACTGGATACAACAACAGGGAGGCATAACCTCCCTGCGATGCAACGTACCGTAGTACACGCTAACTTCCTAAAAGCTGATGCAAAGGAACATATTTTCTTGTTTACCACCAAACTTTTTATTGAACACTTTGTGTTAGAGGCTTTTTTGTGCCTTTTTATATCAGAACGAATATAAAATCATGCAGGATATAATGTTTTATATACGTTCGAATATAATTTTGAGATGAGAGAATATAGATAATAGATGATAGATTATAGATGATAGATTATAGATGGTTTCAGGTTTCAGGCTAAAGTCTAAGGTCTAACGACTAAAGTCTAAGGTTCGATAACCAATAACCTATTCACGACTACCTTTTCACTTTCAGCCGGCTTTGGGCTTTCTCGGTCTTGGGAGTGCCGAAGGTGGGCCATCCGTTTTTGCCTATGCTGATGTGCTGGAGGATAGCTTTTCTGCCTTCCTTGTATTTATTCAGGTAATAGGCGTGGCAGAGGTAGTAACGGTTGCCAGCGGGGGTGGTGACAAGGGTTCCGTGACCACAGCTCTGGATATCCTGACCATTACCCGTTAGGATGGGATTGCCATCGTACTTCTCCCAGGGACCTGTAAAGGATTCGCTACGGGCTACAGAGACGGCATAGTCGCTCTGCGGCGTGCAGCAGTCGCGAATGGAATACAACATATAATAGTACTTACCCTCGCGGAAGATGCACTGACCTTCCATTCCCTGACGCTCATCATCACGAAGCAGCATGAAGGATTCGCCCTCTAGACGCATGCCGTCGGCAGAGAGCCGCTGTGCCAAAATCTCGATGGGGCGTTTGCTGGGGTCGAGGCCGTAAGCCTTCCAGGTGATATAAAGCTGACCATTGTCGTCGAAGACAAAGGCATCTATGGCTTCGTTCGTGGTGCGAATAAGTGGTCCGTGGTCTGTGAACACTCCCTCTGGCCCATCGGCAGAAGCAAATCCGATGCAGGAAGTACCGTCGCTCTTCTGGCGGGCTGTATAGTAGCACATGACTTTGCCTCCGATAACAAAAAACTCGGGAGCCCAGAAGGCACCATCAGTCCATTCGGGCCATTGGTCGAAGACATAGCCCGTCCGTTGCCACGTCCTCAGATCGGTGGACTTATAGCGGGCATACGCCTGCTTGTTGTTACCTGATGTGGCGGCAGCATAGTAGGTGTTGCCCATACGGATAACGGTGGGGTCTGGTGCATCGGCATCTATAACGGGGTTAGTAACGGTAAGAGAGGCTGTGCCACATGCCGTCAGGAACAGGGGCAAGAGGAGGGATAGTTTATAGTTATTTTTCATTATGCTTTAGTTATATTGAGATCTGGGGAAAAGCTCGCATCAGGCAGGCTATTAAGACTATTAAGAGACAGAGGATAACTGGCGGGGCGTATGTCCCGTCTGTTTGACAAATGCCCGGCGGAATGTGGAGATGGAGGCGAAGCCGCTCTGCATGGCGATATAATCCAACGTGTATTCCGGGTGTTCTTTCAGCAGGGGGATACTGACATGTTCGATGCGCAACTGGTTGATGTAGTCATAGAAGGTCTGTCCGCGCACCTGACTCAGGTAGTTGCTGATGTACGTGCGGTTAGTATTGAGTGCCAAAGCCAGGTCGGCAAGTGTCAGATCCTTGTTCAGATAGAGGCGCTGTTCTTCCATCACCTCCTCCAGTGTTCCCTCGGCAATAGGAAGTAGCTCCTTCTTTCTCATAGGCTTCCTCTCCTCCTCTCTTTCTGTCATAATAGGACAGAAATCCCAGCTATAGTGCAGCACCATCAGCCACAGCAGGACGGCAGATACATAGTAGACTATATCGCCCACTACTGTGGCATAGAGCGAGGTAAAGAGCCATGCCAGCTGACTGATGACAGAGAAGACGAAGACGGGCTTCAGCCATACCACATCGATGCTGTCAATATTAGAAAAGTTCTCACGCACATAGCGGATGCACCGACGCGCCTTTACCCACCCTATGATGACAATAGTCCAGGCATAAAACCAGAGAAATACCGACTCGGTATAGATGACTTCCTGAACAGGCCATACCATATACAATATGGTGAAGGCGGCAAAGGGCAACGACAACAGGGCAAGACGTCTGACAGTTGTCCATTCGGGCCATACGGCCTCGAAGACAAAGACGGTATAGGTCAGTGCAGACCAGGCATCTATGATGAATATCCAGTTGAGCACCTCGGTGGTGTACATCCCGGGGAACGTGATAATGATGTCCTTAAAACTCCACAGAGCCCAGACGGCCATAATCCATCCCAACACATGCTGGAAGCGCGTACGCTGTTTACGCCAGAGGAGGATATACAGGGAGATGCCGGCAAAGAAGGCCGTCGAGATGCCTATCACAAATGCCGATATGTTCATATAGTCTTCCATCTCTGCAAAAGTACGTATTTCCTATTAAAACGCCAACATCTCACCTGTCTTTTTATTTCACCGCCTGTCCTTGGGGAGTATATACCTTATCTCTATGGATGATATAGATTTTACCGTCAATCAACACCTTGTGGCGATTTTGCGTCTTGTCACCCACGATAAGTTCAATAGCATCAATATCATCGTCCGTTCCGCGTCGGTCAACTACATTCGAACGTCCTGTCAGTGAGCCCTGCGCCCGATTCACAGGACGGACATTTGCCGGTGAGGAAAGGACATACTCAATGGCGTAGTACGGTTCGCTGTCGGCAGCTGTCTGGTCGGTGTAAGAGGTATTCGACGAAGCCACCGAAGCTATCTGCCTGAGCGTAGCCGGTGTCTGGCCGCGAAGGATGTTGTAGCCCGTCACCGATGCCCCGGCATAGCCATTCCACATCAGATTGAAAGTGCCATTGGTCACACCCCTGCTGATGGTGAGATGCACCGTCTGGTGGGTAGCGCTGGCCGGAGATTCCTCTTGGTTGGCCATTACACCCGTGATGCGATAACGCTCTGCTTTCTGCATGGCATCAGAGGTTACGTCGGTGAACGAACCGGCATTGGCATCGGCACTTCCTATCAGTTCGAATTTGCCAAGCGTGTTTCCTTCGCGGTAGATATTGACCTTACTGAAGGCATCCGCATTGGTCCACGAGATGACATTGTGTCCCGACGCATCTGTGGTGACAAGACTCAGCGTCGGGATGGCTGTCGATTCCATCACCGTCACCTTTTGCTCAAACCAGACAGAGCATCCAGAAGCATTGGTTACCTCAAGACAGAGGGTAACACCCACGCCCACAAGAGTGCCATTGGTGCCGGAATTGCGCACAGCCTTCACGTTCAATCCATTGGCTACCAGCCGATAGTCAAGTCTCAGCACCGCACTTCCCCCTGCTGGTGCCGTGCTCGGCAGGCGCACTCCGCTCGCCGTAATCGGATAGGGTTCGTCATAGCCATCAATGAGAGCATACCACTGGTAGGTGACGCCTTCGGGCACCGATGCCGTAGCGGGTGTTCCTTCATAGAGAACAGACGGGATAGACACGTTCAGCGTGCTCGGGTCATTGATGGTGATGGTGTGCGTGAAGGTCTTGCCGCCCAGTGAGAGTGTGATGTGTCTCTCACCGCCTTTTCCGTAAGGCCAATAAACCTTGTAGGGGCCGAATCCACTGCCTTCGACGATGGTGGCACCGTCAAAGTTCCACGTAGGTGTACCCGTCGTCGCCGAACCACGATAGGAGACCGTGATATCATTGCCGGCACAGGCAGTTGACGGAGCCTCTATGGGACTACGCTGCACATTGGCTACAAGCGTCTCACTGAAGAGCGAGGTCTTGTTCTGCCGGTCGAGTGCCTGAACCGAAATCTCATATTTACCCGATGTGAGATAGGTCGTTGGGATGAGGAACTGTGTAGCTTCGATATAGCCATATCCGGGCAGGTATGCCGCATCGGCATTGAGTCCGTTCTGCGGCGAGATGAGATAAGTGTCAGCCCCCTGCTGCTTGACGGCGAGGTTGTAGCGCATCAGACTGGCAGGTGTGTGGTCATCTACAGCCGCACTCCATGAGATAAGCAGTCCGTCGCCGGTGAGCGTGGCGTTGACTCCTGTCGGAGCAGCTGGACGTGCGTCCGTCTGTGCTTCGATGGGATAGAGATCGCCGTTTGCCATCAGGTAATGCTCACCGACTGCGAGGTAATGATCGGAAAGCGAGTTGGACACCCATTGTCCGTAATTTCCTCCCTGCGGAATGATAAAGCCGTGGTTAAGCAGTCTGTCTGCCCCCATATACCATACGTACGTACCCGATATGCCGTCGCCGGCAGCAGCGTTCTTCACTGGTGCAACAACGTCGGGATAGCCATTGTTGTCAACGTCCGTAACAGTGAAGCTGTTGCCAGCCAGGAACATGCTCATCGGCAGGATGTCAGGTGCCGAGAACGACGTGTTGGCATTGTTCCACAGCACATAAAGCTGGATGGTTTTAGCGTCATAGTAGTCATAATCGCTATCGATATAGCGGGCTACGACATCCAGGTAGCCGTCGCCGTTGAGGTCGGCCAGTTGGTAGGACTGCGGCTTTTCTACGTTCTGTGCAAACGGGATGTTCTTCTGCGTGAACTGCCCGTTGCCGTTGTTCAGGAACACCAGCAAGCTGCCGTATGTGAGTGCGTAGCCCCAATCATCGGTAGTGCCGGCCCCCAGTCCTACGATATCGGTCCATCCGTCACGGTTTATGTCTGCCTGCTTGAAGGAACGGGAACGAAGTATGCTTTGGAAGAGCTCAGCATCACCGTTGACAGTAAACTGCCTCCATTCAGTACCTCCCACACCGTCTATTTCGATGAGTTGACAATGGCCTGAATGGTCCATCAGATTGTCATAGAGCCCGTTGTGTGTCAGGTCGCCTCGTAAAGACTCACCGTGGTAATAATTATCTCCAGATTGATTGTAAGGGAAGAGATATACCAGATTGTCGTCGTCTTGCCTGGCTGTCAGTGCCGGCAGAGTGGTATTATGAAGCATCTTGCCGTAAGAGCTGCCATTGCCCTCCATGAAGAGGAAGTCCGATTTGCCGTCCCGGTCATAATCATACCACATCATCCGATTATCACCGTATTGGATGTTCGACGTGAGGATATTGGTGTTCCACAGTCCTGCTGCCTGACCGAACATTTCCGTATTATTCTTACCTTCCTCAATGGTCAACGTATTGTACCAACCTGTGTTATAGCCGCTCAGCAGCAAGCCGTCAAGGCGTCCGTCGAAGGTATAGTCTGCCATGGGAAGACCGAGTATCATTGAGTGCGTCTCGCTCGCCGCTATCGCCTCGCCTATGCCAGCAGGCATGACATTAACAATGGCTGTGGCGGTGAGTTGCTGTCTATTTGGCGTGGTGACGGTGTGCGTGATGGTCTTCTCACCGCCCGAGGTGAACGAGAGCGTCAGCGTGGTGCCGTTCTGTGTATAGGTGCCATCCTGGATAGACCAGCTATGTGTGTATCCTTCGGGCAGCGCGGTGAAGATCAGCACTGCGGTTTCGTTGATGTTGATGCTCGTGCGGTCGAGGGTGAACTCCACAGGCACGTAGGTGTGTGCCACGATGGCTTCTTCGCTCCAGACCGAGCCGCTATGCTGTGCATCGATAGTCTGTACGGCTACATAGAGGTTTGCAGGCGCATACGAACGCAGGTCGATGGTATAGGTATGCGTGCGCCCCATGTTGCCGTCCAGGAAGTTGCGGCGCGTTCCGTCGGCATTGGCATGTGCGGCAAGAATCTCATTGCCGCCGGCGGTTGTTCCTATGCGCAGGGCATAGGTAAGGTCGGTCGTGGCGGTCCTGTCATCTGTGCCGTTGCCCCAAGTAATCTTCAGGATGCCTTTATCGTAAGCCACTGTCGGCTTTGCCGGAGCTGTAGGACGCACATTGGCGGTTGCCTCCTTTTGCGGATAGATTTCGGTCAGGTTGTTGCTGAGTCCCGAGAGCCACAGATCAGCCTTGCCATCGTTGTCCAAATCCTCGGCATTGATGGTGAGATTGTCAAGAGAGTTCCAGCCCAGTTCGAATGTTTCCAGTGACTCCGGAGCAGCAAACTGCCTGTTGGCGGTGCCTCGCAGCCAGACAATTTCATTCCCGCGGAAGGCAAGCAGGTCGAAGTTGCCGTCGCCGTCAATGTCCTGCAAAGCCGAGAACCACAGTTCATTACTGCCATAGTCCTGCTCAGGCTGCTGGCTGAAGTGGCCTTGTCCGTCGTTGATAAAGAAACAGGTGTAGGCATAGCCTGTGTTGTTTTTGGCAGACGAGAAGGTAGTAAGGATATCTATGTCACCGTCCTTGTCGAAGTCGTAGCAATAAACCAGGTCGTCCACCGCAGCATTCTGGTAGAGTATGGTGGTGGTGAACTTGTTCGTGGTCTTGTTGAAGACAGAGGTATAGAGCTTAGCTCCGGGGAAGATAAAGTCGGTGATGCCGTCGGCATTCAGGTCGGCAGGAATCACGATACCGTTGGTCTGTGTCCACACCCATTTGCCGTTGTCCATATTGGTATAGATAACACCGTTCTTCTCGTCTATAAGGTCAACCAGCCCGTCACCGTTGAAGTCAATGGCCTTGGTGGGTGCTGCCACCGTATTGCCTATGCCCGGCGCACGGCGCTTTGCACGGGCAAGTGATGCTCCGCCTAAGGTTGCCACATATTGATAGCGCGACACATCGCCCAGCGAATAGTTCTGCGGATTGTCGTATTGCTCCTTCTCCTCGGGTGTCATCTGTGCCAGGAATTCACTCCATGTCATCACCTGCATGGTCTGTTTGAGGAACGAGCCGTCAGACTGCTGGTACATGATGTCGCCGTAATTGGTTACCCCAGAGTTGAGGGATGCCTCCCGATTAAGTTGAATATAGTCGGGGCGCCCGTCGCGGTTGATGTCCATATTCGGCACGATAAGCATATTCTCCTGCCACTCATAACCGCTCTCGCTGCTGAGCCAGGTGGCACCACAATAGCCATCATTCGCATTATAGACATCCGGCTTTCCGTCGCGGTTGATGTCCTCTACGAAACCGCTTCGTATATCTTGGGCAAGGGCAGACTGTTTCGGCGCTATCTTTTTGCCGTTGCCATCGAAGTCGTAGAGTGTCGAGGCATTCGGCATGTCGAAATACCGCTTTTCGTCAGAGTTCACGAGACGGTCACTATAGACTACGTAGCCATCAACAAGCTGGATATCTCCGTAATTACGCATCCTCCCCATAACATAGACCTCATCACGATTCCTTATCTGAGCCACACTCGTGAACGGTTTGTTCTCCATACTATTGGCGCGTAAGATTTGAATACTCTCGCCCCAGTCCCAACCACCGTCAGCAGAGATACGGAAGGTCAGCTGTCCGCCGGCTGACCCTTCACCTGTAGCGGTTGCCTCGCCGTCAAACTCGTTAGGGGCATCGAAGACGATGCCTTTCACAACTACCATCTCACTGGTCTCTTTATAATCAGATACCAATGCCATGGCTTCTGCCACCGAGAGGATATCCTCAGATTCTATGTCGAAGGCATACTGCGCCCGAATGGTCTGCGAGGCCTGAATATTCGTCAGCGGCGCACTCCAGCCAGTGAACGTATGGGCCATGATGGTCGGCGGAGCCGGTGCTACGGCATCTTCACCGATACACACCAGCTGGGTCTTAATCGTATTGCCGTAATAGTCCACAAAGGTGACTTTCACGTAGTTGGCGTCAAGGGTATATTGCGCCTGCGTAGTGATGTCGGCTGTCACATTCGTAAACGGCACGCTCCACCCCGTAAACTTCATACCTTCTACAACGGGTGCAGCCGGAGCCATGGCATCCGCACCCTTGGCCACAGTTTCCACTTTCAGCACGTTGCCGTCTTTGTCAAGGAAGGTAACGGTCAGAGGCGGTTGTGCCGACATCACTTCAAAGTGCGTAACGCCCGCTTCTCCGGCCCACTGTTCGCCTGGATAATTGATAGTAAGCGTCTTCGTCTCTCCTCTCCATACCATCTGATTGCCGTTTGATGTAGCCTTTCCCGTTGAGAAATCGGCAGCGGCAAGGTTCCGGGCATCCTCATCGTTCAGCGCTGTCAGGCGCACGGAACGGAAGATGTCTGGCGAGGAAATCGTAATCCTTGTGTAGCTAAAGATAACCACCTTGCCTTCACTTTCTGCCCATCTGGTAGCATCTTCGTCACGTTCCCCCTTTAATGTCACGGTAGCATTTCCCGAACTGAAACTCAGACCGGTGCTCTTGTTGTATTTTTTCAATGCGTCACACTCCACAGGCGTCAGATTCATGTGTACCACCATCTCCCTGACGGCATGCACGGTCAGGTCACCCTGCACATCGCTATAGTCCTTGTCCCAACGGATAACCCATCCCACTTCGTCTGTTGTAGGCAGTGCAGGAGCCGTAGCACTACTGCCGAAGGGCACCTGTTCGGTCTTCATCGTCTCGCCGTCTAAGCCAATGAAGGTAACGGTAGCACCGGTAGCCGTCTTGTCAGAGAGAATCTTCAGCGAAGCCAGGCGCGCCCTATAGCCGAATGTGATAGTAAGGCTTGTAGTGGCTCCCAACCAAATCACATTCCTGCCGTCCGTATCGTCGGCTTTGAAGCTGCCCGTTGAACAGGTTGATAGATTAACATCTTTGTAAGAATCGTTACCCAGGAAATAGGCGACATCGTCTTCCGACGAAAATGTGAACACAATCTTACGCATCTGGTAAGGTGCTGTGATTTTTAGCGTGTTATCCTGGTAGAAACCAAGTGCAGCAGTATAGAAACGCAGTTGGTTTCCTGTACCCATGTCTGCATATAGTTTCTTGCCGTCTTTCTGATACTCTGTGGCATCCACACGATCGCCCGATGCCACATCCTCTGCCTTCATCCAGTCGATAATGGACACCGTTGTCTCGTCGTTATATTGCGAAGGGTCTTCGGACTCGTCCGGCTCAGCAATAGTGACGGCAAATTCCGTCAGACGTACGGAGGCCTTCAGCGTGACGGTAACGCGCTGCGCATTGCCTTCCCAAGTGACGGTAGTATTCGTCAAAGTCACTTTCCCGCTGTCCCAGGTCGAATTCGACAACCGCTCGGCATGACTCGCAACAGTAGCGGTGAACGTTGCCGACTTGATAACCTTACCGTCTGGTACACTCACAGTCATCGTGTTACCCGGTACGGTAGCGATATACTTGCCGCTCCAGGTAGGTTGTGTTCCTGTCCCCGCACTAAAAGCAACAGTCACATCCCCTTGCGAATAACTTGTAACTGCGTCGTTCTCACTCAGGTTTTTCGCAGTCGCCCATTCGGCCGCAGTGAAGCTTACATTCTGTGCCTGTGCAAAAACTGCAAGCAACAGCGTCAATGCGATGAGTAAATTCCGTTTCATAGAATATGATTTTTATTTTAAGTGATTTATTTCAATAACAGGTTAGTTTGAACACAAACTTGCACGCTACAAATTTATAATTTCTTTTCGGGAAATAGTCCTTCACAGGCATTCTGAGGGCAAAAATTTACGCATTGACACTCAAAATTGTTTGAATGAACGAAACGACGGCAAAAAACAGCCTGAATTCATGGCTATACAATAATAACAGATGACAAGAGGCAGGCACTCTTTGTTACCTTCGCATATTCATAGGTTGAGGCCATAGTTCTGCTTTACCTCGCTCATCACGAAGGTGCTCTCGATAGCACCCACATTCTCTATGTCGCCCAACTTGTTGAGCACAAACTCCTGATACTGCTTCATGTCACGCGCACGTACCTTTAATAGATAGTCATACGCACCCGAGGTGTTGTAACACTCCGTTACCTCGGGAATCAACTGGACACGACGGGTGAAGAGCTCGGCTATCTCGCGGTTAATCTGCTTCAGCTTGACATTACAGAACACCAGCAGACCTTGGTTCAACTTCTCGGCATCCAGTATTGCTACATAACGCTTGATGTAACCCCTGCGTTCGAGTCGTTTCTGACGCTCAAAGACGGGAGTTGGGGTCAAACTAACGGCATCTGCCAGCTCTTTTGTGGTCAATTTGGCATTTTTTTGCAGAATTCTGAGTATCTGCAGGTCGGTTTCGTCTAATATTTCTGTCATCTTTCCCTATTGTTTTAGAGTTTTATTCTGATTGAGACAATTTCGAGGTACCCTATCGGAAGAATTTTCTTTTTACGGGGCAAAAATAGGCATATATTCCGAAATACACAAGAAATTTGGAGGATATTTCCAAATCGGCGTACCTTTGCAGCAGGAAAATGAAGAATGAAGAATGAAGAGTGAAGAATTTGCTACCGCTGTGTTCGCTAACCGCTAACCGCTCAACGGTAAACAGTAAACAATAAACAATAAACAATATAAAATAAAAGGATTATGAGCACAAAGAAGAATTTCCGTTTTGAGACATTGCAACTACATGTAGGCCAGGAACAGGCTGATCCCGCAACAGACGCACGCGCCGTGCCCATCTATCAGACTACATCATACGTGTTCCACAACTCACAGCATGCTGCCGACCGCTTTGGTCTGCGCGATGCAGGAAATATCTATGGCCGACTGACCAACTCTACACAGGGCGTGTTCGAAGACCGTGTAGCTGCCCTCGAAGGTGGTGTTGCCGGTCTGGCCGTAGCTTCCGGTGCAGCAGCCATCACATATGCGCTTCAGAATATAGTGCAGGCAGGCGATCACATCGTCGCTGCCGACAACCTGTATGGCGGTTCTTACAACCTCATCACCCACACATTGGCAACCCAGGGAATTACCAACACCATTGTCAATGTCAATGATCTGGCTGCGCTTGAGGCCGCCATACAGCCTAATACCAAGGTGGTCTATGCAGAGACCTTCGGCAATCCCAACTCAGACGTTCTCGACCTGGAAGGCGTAGCCGCCATCGCACACAAGCACGGCATCCCCTTCATCGTGGACAACACCTTCGGCACCCCCTACCTGATTCGTCCCTTGGAGCACGGAGCAGACATCGTGGTACACTCTGCTACCAAGTTCCTGGGTGGTCACGGAACAAGCCTCGGAGGTGTCATCGTGGACGGTGGCAAGTTCGATTGGAAGCAGAACGACAAGTTCCCCACATTGGCTAAGCCCGACCCATCATACCATGGAATCGTCTTTGCAGACGCAGTAGGTGCTGCTGCATACGTTACCCGCATCCGTGCCGTCATCCTGCGCGACACAGGTGCCACCCTCTCACCCTTCAACGCCTTCATCCTGCTGCAGGGTGTTGAGACACTGAGCCTGAGAGTAGAGCGCCACGTAGAGAACGCCCTTAAGGTTGTTGACTTCCTGAACAAGCACCCCAAGGTTGCTAAGGTAAACCACCCTGCCCTGCCCGGTCATCACGACCATGAGCTTTACAAGAGATACTTCCCCAACGGTGGCGGTAGCATCTTCACCTTCGAGATTAAGGGCGGTCAGGAGGAAGCATGGAAGTTTATCGATGCTCTGCAAATCTTCTCTCTGCTAGCCAACGTAGCCGACGTGAAGAGTCTGGTGATACATCCTTACACCACCACTCACTCTCAGCTGAGCGAGCAGGAGCTGGCCGAGCAGCACATCACTCCCAGCACCGTACGCCTCAGCATCGGTACGGAGCACATCGATGACATCATTGAAGATTTGAGTCAAGCTTTGGAGCAAATTTAAAGTTGAGAGTTTAGAGTTTAGAGTTTAGAGACAGTTGAAAGTTGATAGTCTTGAACTCAGCGCCTTTGGCGCCTTGAACTGGCCGTAAGGCCGTTGAACTAGCCCGAAGGGCGCTTTGAACTGACTATAAACTCTAAACTATCGCAAAGCGCCACTGACTCTAAACTCTAAACTGTAAACTCTGTAACGTAATCTGCCAAATCCCCAAAAAGATTTGGCAGATTACGTTAAAAAACGTATTTTTGCAACCTCTACCATACCCAAACGCAACTGCATGGAATACATCATATCCGATAATCAGGAACTTACACGCTATGCCCTGGAACACCTCATCAACGAAGACCAGGAGCATCAGTTGTTCTATGCTTGGAACAGAGCCTCGCTGGTGAACCTGCTTGCCGAGCATCCAAATGCCATTGTACTGCTGGACTATACGCTCTTCGACTTCGCTGACGAAGAACAGCTACTCATCGTGGCCGAGCGCTTCTCCCAATCACAGTGGATACTTCTCAGTGAAGAGCTGACACCCCAGTTCATGCGCCGAGTAGCCTACTCCTCGCATCAGTTCAGCGTGCTGTTCAAGGACGGTCCCCTCAGCGAGGTCCGTGTAGCCCTGCAATCGGTAACCCAGCGTAATACCCGCTACCTCAGCCAGCGCACCCTGGAGGTTATCCTATCACAACAGCAGGAAGAAGAGAAGACCGCCAATGTTCTCACCCAAACCGAGACCGAAATTGTAAAGGCCATCGCTCAGGGCAAAACCACCAAGGAGATAGCGGCCGAGCGCTTCCTCAGCACCCATACGGTTACCACCCACCGCAAGAATATCTTCCGCAAATTAGGTATCAACACCGCCCACGAGGCCACCAAGTTCGCCCTACGCGCCGGCCTCATCGACTCATCCGAGTTTTATATTTAATCTCCGGCCCCGGGCCTTTCTGATTTATCCAAAGTCCAGCCCTTATCCTGATAGAAAATAAACTTCACCTTCTCTACCAGAATGCGCTGTCCCTCATAACGCCCGGAAACGATACGCCCAACGGGGGTAGCCTTGTCCACCTCGGCTATGATTTCTGCCTCGGCGGTGTAATCGCCAGTCTTCTGGATGTTACGAGCTTTCTCAATGCTCCAGGTGTAGGCCTGCAGTTTAACGGACTCGTACGCTTCCTTACCTTTCTCCCTTTCATATTCCGAAGCGTTGTCTGTGTCGGGCTGGAATTCATCATATTCGTCATGGGACTCTTCGTCTGTCACAGCGTCAGCTTCAGCCGCTGCGCTCTCCACTTGCGAGTCTGCAGAAGCCTTATCAGGGAATTCTTCTTCCTTCACGGCAAACTCCGGAAATTTACTCTTATCCACTTCAAAGTCAAGGCGTAGTTCCTTCTCGTCCTCGGACGGCTCTGCCTCCTTCTCTTCATACAACAGTTTCTTGCCCTTTTCGGTTAACGCCGTGGTAACGAAATAAACGGGCACATCCTCGGTAGTCCAATAGTTCTCCTTATAGGTACCGCCCCAGTAACTCTGGCGCAAACGAGTCTTCTTCACGCGCTCCGGCTTCATAACCTTCTTCACATTGTAGGTAATGATTTCATTGGCTGCCAGCTGACGGTATGTGTAACGCAAGTCATTGTCATTGCACTCAAAGTAGCCGATCTGCACATCGGCGTACGAGTCCAATTGATTCAGGCGTTTCACCTCCTTCTTAAAGAGCTTCTTAGCTGTGGATGCACTAAGAGTGTCAGGACTGTCACTGCATGAAACCAGGCACATTGCCGCCATTAGCATGACACTTAACAAGATACACTTTCTCATAATGGTAAACTTTAGGGTTAGTACTTAATGTTATTTGTGATATGGAATGATTTATTTAACAAGAACTTTTCGATTGCCTACAATCTGTATGCCATGCTCAGGACCAATAGAACGCTGGCCTGATACATTATAAATATTAAGTGAGGACTGCTTTCCCACCCCTACCTTCTGAATACCGTTTATAATATCTTCATCTATCTTCTGGATATTCTTGAACATTTTCCAGGTTGTGGCCTCCTTATAGATGTCAACGCAATCCTTCGGAACATAAAGCGTTCCATATTTATATGTCAGTTCTTCAAATGCTAACGCATCACACTGAGGCGGTGTTTCAGCCCAACAGACAATATCCTTTGTAACCTCTCCGTAATTAGTCATAAATGCGTACATAGCAATGCTGGTAACCCCGCTTCCTATTACCACCAGACTACGTTTATGACTGGTAGTTTTACGCTTAAATGCCGCATACCCGATAGTTTTTACCTGATCCGGTATTATAATTACAGGTAAAGGGGCATCCTCAAAAGCCTGGGAAGGAATATTTGTAATACCACTACCCAAATCCAATTGAAGCAGATTCTGACATCCCGAAAATGCTTTTTCTGCCATTGTAAAGGGAACGTCTGGCAGAACCATATTATCGAAACCGCATTCTGCAAAGGCAGACGGCCCAATGTATTCCAGGGTAAGCGGGAATCTTATGTAGCGTAGATTATGACAATCCTTAAAGGCATATTCATGTATCCTTTTCAGCATACGGTTGGTAAAAACACTATCCAAATCGTAACAGGCATTAAATGCCGAATTGAAAATATCATACAGTTCATCCGGACAGTCAAAACGCCGTAGTTTTGTCTGGCGAAAACATGCCTCTTTAAGCCAGTTTACAGAATGTGACACCTTAATACTCTTCAGTTCATCAAATTCAAAGGCTTGCGGACCAATAGATTCCACCATATAATTATACAAACCGTGTGACACATTATAGGGTACATTAACATGTTCTGCATTGGGATATGCATTCTGCTTCACTTCCACATGATATGGGATAAGGCTTTTAACCTCAAATATAAGCCCTTCTTTTTCAAAAACAGTCCCAACCTGTGCATGTATTGCCCCGGCAAGTGTAAATACAGCCCAAAATATCCAGTTCGTTTTCATGGTTGTTAACAGTTATGGCTCTTAAAATGACAGATTCCAATCATACTACATATAACGATGCAAATATAAAAGATTAATTCTATTACGACAAAGATAATTCAAAAAAATATGCGGATAATACAATCGAGACTATCAGAAACAGCATAAAGGCCGTGAATATGATATTAGTATCCTTCATTTATCACTAAGTTAAAGAACGCCAGACACGTCAGGGCACAATACACCCTGCAGTCTGTCACGTGCAGACTCCGGAGGTGGCAAAAGTGGGGCTGCCCTCCCTTATGGGAGGGACGGGGAGGCTTAAAACCAATATACCATACATGTGGTATGCCAAATGACATGATGGGGGGATTGTAGTATCTGTGGAACCGCCGTACCTTTGCACCAGAAAAAGTGAAGAGTGAAAGTTTCGATTAAGCGAGAGCAATGGAAAGCGCGCTTTCCGATTGCCGAGCGTGAGAAACTTCGCCCGACAGGGCAAGAATGAAGAATGAAGAATTAGACTTTAGGCTCTATACTTTAGACAATGTTCAACAAATAAATAATAAGGTTATGAAGACAATGAAACGAATGCGAATGCAGGGCTGTTGTTGCATGATAATGATGATGACAGCACAGAACAAGAGAGTATATAATATAATAAGTATAGAACAAAACAAAAATAAACATTATGAAAAGAATAGCATTAGCCATCGCCGTTTTATTGAACATCCACACCGCCAATATTTGGGCTGAGAGTAATAACAATACCGCTTCGGACGCCAGCGTAAGCAGCGTAGCCAACGTGCATTATGTGAAAGCACCCAGGTTTGCCCGCCCGCTGGTAGAGAAATGGATTACAGAGTACGCAAAGACTCAGCCCAACGTAGAATTTCAGATAGCCAAAGGTGGCCAGAATCAGGATGACATTGATTTGAATGTTGTATTCGACAACAACGACAAAGAAACAGAAAACGCAAACCATATCGTATATTTTGGCGAGTTCGCCGTCCTACCCATCACTGCCAACGGCAGCGAGGCAGCAAAAGTTCTGGAGGGTAAGCATCTGAACTCGAAGAAAATAAAGCAGCTTTACTTCCTAAATGACGATTTGGACGAGGAGGTAAAGAAAATTAAACAATTCGAGAAACTTGTTATCTACAGCGGCAGCAATGCCACATCGGTTGCCAATTCGTTTGCACACAATTTCGGCGAAGAGAGCACCAGCTTCCGCGGTAAGCGCATCTCAGGCGACGACCTGTTCCTGAACACAGCGCTGACAAAAGATCCTCTGGGCGTATCGTTCAATGCACTGCCCAATATCTTCGACCTGAAGAGTCGTCATATCAAGGAAGACCTTACCATCATAGGTCTGGACGTTAAGAAGAGCCTGGAGGAAAGCTTCTCTGACAAGGGAACCCTGGACCAGATTATCGATGCCCTGGAGCAAGGCAAGGTACAGGAGGTGACTGTGCAGAAGATAGGCGTTCGCTATAAGAATGCCGACGAAGACGTGAACCGCTTCCTTAGCTGGGTAGTAACAAACGGTACCAAGTACAATCACCAGTACGGACTTCTGAATTTGAGATAGTAGACAGAGGTTAGCGTTGAGCGGTTAACGGTTAGCGGTTAACGGTTAGCGAAGCCAATGGCTAGCGTCTAAAGCCTAGAGCCTAAAGCCCTAGAGCCTAATTAGAAAATAAATTACATATAACTTATGGTAAGAAGATTATTTATTGCAACATGCGTTGCGATCAGCCCCCTATTGGCCATATCCCAGAACATTATTAAAGGCCATATCGTAGATGCCCGCACAGGCGAATCATTGATAGGTGCATCAGTAACTATCAAATCGACCAAACTGCAAGGCGTAGTAACGGACATAGACGGAAACTTCCAACTGGAGAGTAACGTAGAGCCACCATTGACACTGAAAGTAAGATTCGTTGGCTACCGCGAACAAGACGTAGATGTCTATGACTTTGAAGAACCCGTAGAGATTGCCCTGTTGGACAATGCCAACAAGCTGAGCGAAATAGTTGTTGTAGGTTACGGCACACAGAAGCGCAAGGCCCTGACAGGTGCTGTAACAACAGTTAAGAACGATGAACTGCTGCAGGTCTCTACCTCGTTAGACAATATCCTGGGCGGAGCAGTTGCCGGACTTGACGCTACCTCTTCGTCAGGTCAACCTGGTTCCTCTGTCAACATCCGCATCCGTGGCGGCAACTCCATCAACGGCGGCAACGAGCCCCTTTACGTTATAGACGGTGTACTGATCTACAACAGCAGTTCATCTACCAACACGGGCAACAGCTATGCCGGCACCAACTTCAACCCACTGGCATCCATCAACCCATCAGACATAGAATCCATAGAGGTGCTGAAGGATGTATCTGCATCAGCCATCTACGGCTCGCGTGGTGCCAACGGTGTGATTATCGTTACCACCAAGAAAGGCAAGAAGGGCAAGCTGAAGGTAAACTACGGCTACTCGTTGGGCGTATCCAACGTGCGCAAGACCCTGGATCTGCTGGATGCCCAGGAGTGGGGCGACCTGTATCTGGAGTTGGCAACCGATGCACAGAAGAAAGCCACAGGCGTGACACCCGAGGCAGTAGCCTCATGGGGCAAGGGAACAGACTGGCAGAGCGAGTTGTTCCACACAGCCATCACCCAGCAGCACCAACTCTCTGTAAGCGGCGGAGGAGACAAGGAGCGCTTCCTTATCTCGGGTAACTACATCAATCAGGATGGTATCGTGCGCGGCACGGACTTTACCCGCTTTGGTGGTCGTATCAACTACGAGCGCGACCTCTTCAAGAACTTCACAGTAGGTGTAAAGGCCAATGTCTCTAAGACTACACGCAATGGTCAGCAAGGTTTGCGCGGTATGGCAGGCAACTTCAGCGGCCTCCTGGACAAAGCCCTGCGCTCCTCACCAGCCGTAGCAGTCTATAACCCAGACGGTTCATGGAACTACGAGAACCCCTTCGAGTCTGGTGACTTCGTACGCAACGAGCACACCATCAACCCCATCGCCGACCTGGTGGACGTATCTGCCGAGACCAAGAGCGACAATGTGCTGGTATCAGGATTCGCCTCATGGGAGATTATCCCCGGCCTGCGCTTCCGCACTCAGGGTTCTGTCAATATCATCAACACCCGTCAGAACATCTTCGGTGGCGAATATTCGCAGATAGGCTTCAACTCTAACGGCTACGGTGCCATCGGAACAAGACGTTCGGAGAGCGACCAACTTGAGGCCACACTTACATGGAACAAGAAGTTCGGCATCCACGAACTGGAAGTATTGGGCGGTTACACCTACCAGCAAGAGAAGAACGAGCGTTTGCTGGGCTCCACAGCCTACTTCGCCAACGAGAACCTGGGCTATCACAGTCTGCAATCCGGTTCGCTGAACCTTGCCACAGAATCTGACTTCGTTAACTCTATTCTCTATTCCGGCATCGGACGTATCAACTACTCCTTGCTCGACCGTTACCACCTGACAGCAACCCTGCGCGCCGACGGCTCCAGCCGTTTTGCCAAGAACAACAAATGGGGATGGTTCCCCTCTCTGGGTGCATCATGGAACGTGAACGAAGAGAAGTGGCTGAAGGATGTTAAGTGGATAGAAGACCTGAAGCTGCGTGCCAGCATCGGTACGGTAGGTAATCAGGAGATTGGCGACTATCGCTTCCTCTCCACCTATGCCGCCACACACTACTTCCTTGGCGGAACAAAGAACATCGCCTACTATCGCTCAGCCCTTGGCAACGACAACCTGAAATGGGAAAGTACCACCTCTTACGACCTCGGTTTTGACTTCAACATCCTGAAGGGACGCGTAGGCTTTGTCTTCGACTACTACCGCAAGAAGACCTCCGACCTGCTGCTGGAGATTCCCGTTGAGCAGACCACAGGCTTCAGCACACAGCTCTCGAACATCGGTAATGTAACGAACGAAGGTGTGGAGTTTGCCGTGAACGCATCACTGATTCAGAAGAAAGACCTTTCATGGAATGCTTCTGCCAACATTGCCCACAACACAAACAAGGTTACAAGCCTGGGCGGTGCACAGAGCGAGATTATCAGCGGCAACACCATTATCCGTGTGGGCGAATCGCTGGGAACATACTACGGATGGGAATTCGACGGTGTAGTGCAGAAGGGTGACGACCTGAGCAAGGTACCCGTACCCTCTACCAAGGCCACCATCGAATACGGAGATGCCAAGTGGGTTGACCAGAACGGCGATGGCGTAGTAGATCAGGAGAACGACCGTGTGGTACTGGGTTCCGCACAGCCCAAGCTCACCTACGGATTTGCCTCACAGCTACGCTACAAGAAGTGGGACCTCAGCCTTAACTTTCAGGGCTCTTATGGCAACAAGCTCTACAACCGTCTGCAGCAGGCTCTGGAGACACCCAACATCAGCTACAACGGTTCTGCCAAACTGCTCGACCGCTGGACAGAGAACAACCCCAGCACTACCGTACCCCGTGCTTACGTAGGCAGTTCAACAGCCCTTTACCTGGACAGCCGTTATATCGAGGATGCCAGCTACCTGCGCCTGAAGAACATCCAGTTGGGTTACAACCTGCAACCTAAGTTGAAGAACGGACAGAAACTGGGTCTCTACCTCTACGCATCGGCTCAGAACCTGCTCACCATTACCAGCTACAACGGCTACGACCCCGAGTACAGCGGCTATACCGACAATGGTACTTATCCCTCAGCCCGCACCTTCACCTTCGGCGTAAAACTGTCGTATTAAACATCAATCCCATTAAGATATTGCATTATGAAAAAGATTACCATATATAATACTGCCATAACCCTGGCACTGGGACTTACCGTCTCTGCTTTCACCGCCTGCGAATCACTGAATCAGGGAAACCTGAGCGAGCTGGCCGAGAGCAACCTCCCTCAGAGTAACGAAGATGCCAAAGCACTGGTAAACTCCGTGTATGCATCAGACATAGAACTGGCCACCACCTATATGTACTTGATAGACCTGCCCACCGAGACTACCGTTTCGGGCGAGAATCCCAATGGTGGCGGTGGTATGCTGGGACTGCTCTCTTGGGACGGTAGCAACTCATACATCACCAAGTTGTGGCAAGCCGTTTATACCTCTCTGGCACGTGCCAACGATGCCATTGAGAAACTGGAAGCCCAGCCCTCTGGTGTATCACCAGAAATAGCCTCACAGGTAATCGGCGAAGCCAAATTCCTACGTGCTTATTATCTGAACTATGCGGTACAGCTATGGGGACCCGTACCCATCGTCACTACCGTTGGCGGAGGTGTCAATGCCGTCAGAAGTTCAGAAACAGAAGTGTATCAGCAGATAGTAAACGACCTGGAGGATGCTGCCAATCGTCTACCAGAACGTAGCAGTCAGGGGCTTAGCGATATAGGTCGTGCCACACGCGGAGCTGCCAACGCAGCATTGGCTAAGGTCTATCTCACCTGGGCGCAGGTAGATGACAATCTTACAGAAGAACAGCATAATGAATACTTCGGCAAGTCGGCACAATATGCCCAGAAGGTTATTGACTCGGGCGAATACAGTTTGGAAGAGGACTTCTACGACAACTGGAACAATCAGAACCGCAACGGAAAGGAAAGCATATTTGCCATACAGTTCTATTTAGGCTCCAGCACTCGCGACAACGATGCTTCGGGTAACAACCACCTCTGCCACTGTTCGTTCTCAACAAGCTATAGCGTAGCACTCCCCCACATAGCACCAGGTCCTGACAATACTGTAGAGAATTCCTACCTGCCAGGCGACCAGCGCAAGGATGTATCGTTTGCCGACTCACTCTGGCGCCCCTCAACACAAAGTTACTTCCATTTCTATTTTGATGCCGATGGTGATGGCACCCGCGAATCAGGTTACTCACGTTACAATAAGTATATAGACCATGATACTCCTGAAACAAGTGCTGCCGACCGTGCCATGAACCGTCAGGTAATACGCCTTGCCGAAGTGTATCTGGTTCTGGCCGAGGCCATCAACGAACGTGACGGACAACCCAATCAGCAGGCATACGAGGCATTCAACAAGGTTCGCCGTCGTGCTTTCCGCGAGGATATCAATAGCTCAGCCGCCCAACCACACGACCTGGCAGCAGGCCTCGACTATCAGACATTCAAGGATGCCATCATCCAGGAACGCAGTTGGGAGTTCACCTTGGAGCAGAAACATCTGTTGGATCTGAAACGCTGGAAGATTCTGGTGAAGACCATCAAGAACAGCAAGTTGGCAACAGATTATCCTGAATACAAGAAGCAGACCATCGACTTCAAGCATTACCGCTACCCCATCCCACAGGCACAACGCGAGGTAAATCCCAACCTCTGGCAGAACTACGGATACGACGGCAGCGAAATTACAGAGAATCCCTACATTGGACGAGAATAATAAAGAACGAGTATGAAAGGAATTATATTATCAACCATCATAGCAGGTGCTGTTTTCACAACTGCTCAGGCACAGCAGAACGACCAGCGTCTGAACAATGCCATCACCGACAAGGCTTATTTTCAGAAGGCATGGAAGAACGCACCATCATTCCGAGATTTGCTGAAACGACGCAAGAAGGCAGTCAAGCAGTTCAGTGCTATACCAACAGCAGCCCTTCAGCCCATCACCATTAGAGCTTTTGCCACAGCAGAGCAACGTGCTGGAACACGTCATGTGATTATACGTGAGCATGAGTACCTAAATGACAGTGGATACAACAATGGCGGTTTCGACCTTGGTATAGGAACCCCTGACCACGTTATCGCTGCCATTGCTGGAGACATCATTGACAGTTATGTAACACAGGCTGCCATCAAAGGGGTAGCTATCGACTCGCTCGCCATCAACATTAAACAGACAGGTCACTCGCTGCAGAATTGGGGGCTGGAATATACAATCTTCATCGATTCTCCAGCCTCGGACAAGCAACTTGAAGAACTTCGTGTGTTGGCTGAGACAAACTCACCGCTATACCAGTTCTCTATACGTGCCAACAATGTTAACACAACAGTGGAACTACATAAGAGCGCCGAAGAACTGAAAATTCCCCCAACGTATCAGCCAGGCTTGCGTGAGTTCATTGAATGGGAGATCCGCAAGGGAGAAGCTAACAAGCAACTTCGTGCAAGCGGTCAACGTCCTGACAAATCCAAGTTCGGTGGCTATGCTTACGACTATCCCTATTCACGCAAGAACGAGTTCACACCAGCTCAAAGCGAGAGCTACCTCAATCCCGACGGACCAAGTGCATTCATCAATCCCTCGTCTGGCGTAACGGTATTGCAAGTTCGTCATCACAGGGTTCTACAGGATCATCCACAGATATTTGGTGGCAACGACCTCGGTCCCACGGCAGTTGAAAGTCACATTGGACTGCTTGGTTCATGTTTCACCCACGTAGCAGAAGGTACAGCCGCACGCAATAGGATTCCTGTTGACACCCTCAACGTGGCACTCACAGCAAAGTTTGACCCTCGCAGCGGACGTAAAGGATTTGAGCAGGTACCACTTTATCCTACAGACATAGAGATGCGTGTAGTTATAAGCAGCCCGCGCGGTGAAGCCGAAATCCGACAGCTGGTTGCCGACACCGAACACGGATGTCCCATCTACAATCTGGTGAGCAACGCACAAGAAATAAAAGGAAGAATAGAAAGAGTAAACGCAAAAAACAAATAATCATTTAAAAACTGAATTTTATGAAAAAGTATTCAATCATTTTCACCATAGCCGCCCTTACCATTCCATTTACAACGGCTACAGCACAGGGTGTCCTGGATATCTTCAAGAAGGATGCCACCAAGCAACAGTTAGAGAAGAACGCTCCATCACTCCGCAACCACCTCAGGGAGCGCAGAGGAGCCCTTCTGGCATGGAACGCCATCCCTGGCGATGAGTTGCAACCCGTTACAGTGACGGCTAATGTTACCGCCAAGAACCGCTCCGGCGTTCGTGAACTGCGCATCCGCGAGTTCCATTACATTGGCGACTGCGGCTATGCACACGGCGGACAGGATTCTGGAGTGGATACACCCACAACAGCTCAGGCTGTCTTTGCCTCTGACCTGGCCGACAGCTATCTGAATCAGGCTGCCCTGTTAGGTATTGACATTGACTCGCTGACCATAGAGATTCATGGTCGCCCCGACACAGAACCTACAGGCCGCGTGGCTTATCCTCGCAATTTCCTATACACTTTGTACATCGATTCACCCGCCTCTGATGCCGAGTTGGAGAAACTGGCCGAACTGGCTGAGCAGAACTCTGCAGTAGCCACACTGGTGAAGGCTGCCGTTACGCCCCAGTTGATTATCGACCGCAAGGACTCACCCCGCAAGCGCAAGGTGGAAGGCGAGACACTGGCTGGCTTGCGTGAATACATCCACGGCAAACGTCAGGCCCTGCAGGCAAGTCGTGCCAAGTGGGAGAAACTGGCCAAGAATAACAAAGCTGCCGCCGACCGCAAGCCCAGAGAGGTGAAGCAGGGTCCCTGGGTAAAAGTATTCCCCAATGGCGTTCGCCAATTGACCGTAAACGACAAGTACCTGATTGTGCATGACAATCCTGCCTATCTGGGCGGTACCAATCTGGGTATGACATCCATAGAGGGCGTCCTGGGTATTCTGGGCACCTGTATTACACACATCTCACTGGGTCAAGCCGCTGAACGCGGTCTGGACGTTGACTCCATCTCACTGACCGTTGAGGCTGAATGGGACCCCCGCGCTGGACGTAAGGGTTATGAGAACCTGTCTATCGCTCCACAGAACGTACGCTATACCCTGCACGCCCTGACACCAGAGAATGACAAGACCGTCAAGGAATGGATAGAGGCTGTGGAGAAAATCTGCCCCATGTACAATCTCTTCAAGGATACACAGACCTTTGAGCACCGCATTGTACGAGGCAGTTTCAAAAGAGAAAAGAAATGAGGTATGAATCAGCAACTTTACTGGCATTAGCAGCGGTCCCTATAACGGCATACGCTGCTGATGCACAAGCAGACTCACAACGCATAGCTCGTCCTGCCGCTTTTCCAGCAGTCAGTCGGCACCAATCATTGGACTCACTGAAAACTGAGGTAAAGCAACAACTGGAGAAACGGTATGGACAACACTATGGATGCTCGGCACTCTCGCTGACATCTATTGCCGCTACGCTTGGAAGTCCACTTTCCGAACAGCAGCTTCGCAGTATATCAGATTCGTTCTCTGGCGGTATCGGTCACGAGTTCAAGGAGGGAACCTGCGGCGCCCTTTCTGGAGCCATCATGGCATTGGGCTTCTATGCCAGCGGCGATAAAGAGAAACATCTAAGGCTGGCTGCTGAGGTTTATGATGAATTTAAGAAACAGCAGGGATCTGTTACCTGTGGCGACATATACGGCAAATACCGTTTCAGCCACTGCGATGGTTGTAATCTCTGTGCCGTGCAGAAAGTCGTAGAACTTTTGTATCGCGAGGGCGACATCCACACCAGCACCATCGCCCCCTGGCAGCAGTTGACAGAGGAAAAACAATAACAAACACAAAAAGATTGGATTATGAGAAGGAATGACTTTTTGATTATAAACACTTTTGTATCTCTCTTGTTCGTGGTTTTCACGCTCTCGGCTTGCGACAGCAAGGAAGAGAATGTTGTGCCCATTACCATACCAACAGATGTAGAATGCTGCAGTGCCGAGGAGACATTTCTGGCTTATACATTTCTGCACAACGGTTATCTAAAGGAGATAGAATCGCTGCGCGACACCATAGATGGGAAATATGCGCTGAGCGTATACTCCAGAAGCGGCAAACTGCATGTCGGGTATAACGACATCTTTTTTGCGCTGACAAAAATCTCTAACCAGGGTTATGTGCGAGACTTCTCCGTTACAGAGATAACACCGCTCATGAACATGTCTGCTATGGGCATGAAACACTCTACGCCAACAGCCTCAGAGAGCACCACCTATGATGAGTCATTCCCCGCTGTACAACACGCATGGGTGTCTTTCGTAATGAGTAGCACCGAAAACGATTATTGGGAGCTGTCATACAAGGCCAGCACCAAGAACCAATCTACAATACATGAAAACAGCCAGCTGGAGGTTAATGCTATTGCCGCAGGACAGGCGTGGCTAAAGTCGTTCAAGGTGGGCAATGACACATATTACCTCTCGCTGGTAAACCCCACAGACTGGCAGACTGGCAGAAATACAATCCAAGCCTATGTATCCAAGAAGAGTTCTCCCGCCACAACACCCTATGCCTTGGCCTCAGAGACCTTTACAATTGAGATAGACCCACGTATGCCAGATATGAGTAACCACACCTCGCCCGACAACACGCCGTTAACAAAACAGGCTGACGGTAGTTATCAGGGCAACATAAACCTTACGATGACTGGTCTCTGGCGCATTCATCTGACAGTAAAGGATGCAGAAGGTAACATAGTGGCAGGAGAAGAAGAACTGAGTTCGCTGTATTGGGATGTTACAATATAAAAAAAGGAATGAAGGATGATTGGATTGTTATTGTTAGCATTCGGACTTTTGAATGACACGACCACCACCAAGCCACAACAATTGGACGAGGTGGTGGTCGTTTCTCGTTCACAAGGCAGTAAGCGCTCCATTAAGGGTAACGTGGCCTCTATTGACGAGCATCTGAAGGAGCTGAACAACGTCAGTCTGGTACGACGCGGCTCGTATGCCTGGGAACCAGTGGTGAACAGCATGCAGACGGAACGCATATCAACCACTATCGACGGCATGAAGATTTTCTATGCCTGCACAGATAAAATGGATCCCGTGACAAGCTACGTGGAGAGCGGAAATCTGCAGAGCATCCTGCTGAACTCGGGTCTGAACGGCAACCCGCAGGCCACAGGCAACATTGGAGGTTCGTTGGATCTGAAGTTGCGCAGGGCGGGATTCGATGGTGATGACTTCCACATGGGTGTAGATGCTGGTTACGAGAGCAACGGCAACTTGCAGGTATATGGTGCAGATGCCGCTGTATCCAAGAAATCGTTCTACACCAACGGCGGTGTTTCCTATCGTCATGCAGGTAATTACAAGGAGGGTGGCGGCCGCGAGATTCTTTTCTCACAGTTCCAGAAGGTAAATGCCTATGACAACCTCGGTTTTAGGCTATCAGAACAAGATGCCATAGAGGGTACCTTTATCTATGACCGCGCTACCAACGTAGGGTATCCTGCACTGAATATGGATGTGGCTAAAGCCGAAGCGTTCATCACCTCACTGTCGTATAAGCGGCATTGGGAGGAGAAACTGGTGCAGTCGTGGGAAACAAAAGCCTACTACAACCATATCACCCACGTGATGGACGACACCCAGCGCCCCAATGTGCAGATACACATGGATATGCCAGGCGAGAGTTGGACTACGGGACTATATAGTTTAGTGGGTGCTCAGAAAGGGATTCATAAGCTAACTGGTAACTACGACCTTTACTACAACCGCCTTTTTGCCGACATGACCATGTATCCTGGCGGCGCGGCACCCATGTATATGGTTACGTGGCCCGATGTAGGAACACTGAATACAGGATTGGCACTGAACGACTACATACAACTGGGTAAGGCTCATGCAGTAAACGTCTCAGCCAAACTGGCATGGCAACAGCAACGACTGAACAGTCAGGAGGGTTATCAGGCACTGAGTGTCTTTTTCCCTGGCATGAAGCAGCAGTATCATCAACTAACTGGTCGCATCGCCGCCAACTATCAACTTTCAACTCTCAATTCTCAATTCTCAATTGGGATGGGTTGGGGAAATCGTGCGCCAACGGTAACGGAGGCATACGGATACTATCTGAACAACACCTTCGACCAGTACGATTACATCGGCAATCCTCATCTAAAGAACGAGTCGGCTATCGAGCTCAACGGAAGCTATCAATTCAAAATTCAAAATTCAAAGTTCAAAATTGACTGTAATGCGTTCTTCTTCTCGGACTACATCATCGGTCTGTTTGAACCGCGCCTTAGCGCCATGACCGTTGCTGCCGAAGGCGTGAAGGTATATGGCAACATTCCACATGCCACCATTGCCAACTTCTCGCTGACCTATGGATGGGATGTCCTGCCTTGGCTGAAATGGAACACCCGACTGGGTTACAGCTTGGGACGTGACAACGAGGGCGAGCCTCTGCCGCTAATCTCACCTTTCGCCTATACCACTAACCTGAACGTACGTTTGGGACGCCTTTGGGGAAAAGTGGAGTTGCAAGGTAATGCCAGGCAAAGTTATTTCGGTAGGAAATATGGCGAGACGCCAACAGCTGCATGGGCCATCGTCAACCTCTCGGCTAATTATCAGTTCGCAATTTCCGCTTCTCAATTGACACTCCGTGCTGGCATAGAGAATCTGCTCGACAAACGATACACTTCCTATGCCGACTGGTGCAATATTCCCCAGAAGGGGCGCAATATCTACATGAATCTTTCGGTTGAATTATAATGTCGTAGCATCCTGCATCACCAACCCGGCCAGCATGAAGCCGAAAATGGCGGTGATGTGGGAAACGGTGCCGTTAATCTGAGCCTTAGACGAGCACCATTCATGGTTCAGGAGATTGGGGTCGCCTGGACCATTTTTCGCTTTCGGGCACATGCATTGCTCGGTGCCGCAGGTGGCATTGTGGCCAAGGTTCTTCAGCAGCTCGTCGCTATAGACGCATTGGAACTTGTGCCGGGGGAAGGTCTTTTCCTTCTTGAAACGATTGCGGAGGGCACGCGCCAGCGGATCGCCCTGCACCTTCCAGAACTCCGTTACGCGGATGCGCGTGGGGTCCATCTTCAGCGCAGCACCCATAGAGGAGAAGAACCTAACCCTCCCACCATCTCCCTCCGAGGAGGGAGTGCTTGTTGCTAGTAGGATGAGGGCAGCTTTGTCTTTTAGGGAATCTATGGCATCGATGATATAGTCGTAGCTGCCGAGGTCGAACTCAGCTGCCGTTTCTGCCGTGAAGATCTTCTGCAGGGCTGTTATCTCTGCCTTGGGATTGATGCTGAGCAAGCGTTCCTTCAGGGCATCAACCTTTACCTGCCCCACGGTCTTCATGGTGGCCATCAGCTGACGGTTCACATTGGTGATGCACACGCGGTCGGAATCGACAATGGTCAAATGCCGGAAACCGCTGCGCACCAAACTCTCGGCACACCAAGAGCCTACGCCGCCTACACCAAAGATTATCACCCGCTTCTGGGCTATGCGCTCCATTGCCTCTGTGCCCAATAGCAGTTCTGCACGTCTGAATATTGCTTGTTCTATGGCCATAATTCACTTAAATTTGGGTGCAAAGATACAATGTTATTTACAAATACATCTTCCCCGACCCTACCTTTTTTATATATTATATGGTACAAGACCTATGATATGATACCAAGTCGTTCCACTGGCATTTGTTGTGCCTCGTAAATATCCATCATGGCATTGATAAAATAGACAGTTTTGTAGCAGCAAATATCATCTGCACGAATAGGGAACTCTTGCACAACACCGTTGTCGATAAGGCGTTGCCTGCATGTGCCATGCAGCAATGCATCTGATGGTGTGAACAGGTTTCCGAAAGAATCCTCGAATACAAGGTTGCAATAACTGGCATCGGTAAGCATTCCGTTACGGACGATGATGACATCGTCGGTGTGGGCTTGCTGGACAAGACGTGTCAACTGACGACGGTCGGTGCTCTTATACTTGTAGCAGATATTATCGCAATGAACAAGGGCAACGCTTTTCCTTATTTTCTGCCTATATGGCGAGAAGTGAACGGAACGAATGGTGTCGGCATATTCTATGCGACATTTGACCCTCCCTTGTCGTACTTCGGCCGGTATCTCCAATTGTAGCTTCGGCATCGGCTTTCGATAAATATCCCAGATGGTCTTTTCCATTCGCCTGAGATGATAAGGCAGGTGCATGGGCTGCCCGTCTTTGATGCAAACAACCTCGGAGAAAACGGGTCTCCTGACGGGCAGATATATTTTCTCCATCACTTCGTCGTATTCGCCATGTGCATTGCTCATGGCTGTTATTCCTCCACCGCTGCGATAGAATTTCTGCCCATCAGGGGCTTGTTCTATATATCTGATTATCACGCCACTGTCTAACGCCTGACCATCGAAATAGCCAAACACACCAGCATAAAAGCCCCTGGGCTCGCCCTCAGCCTCCTTTATAAGCTGAACCGTACGTGGTTTGGGTGCGCCCGACACACTCCCTGCAGGAAGCATGGATGTAAGTATTTGCCCCAAATGGTTTCGCCAATCAGAGGGTAACTGACCAACAATCTCGCTGCTCGTCTGCAGGATATGTGCACGGTTGGTATGCAGTTCTGTTACATATCGGTAACGTTCCACATGGACCTTCTCGGCAAATATGCTCAGGTCATTCCTCAGTAAATCTACCACCGTAGCATGTTCAGCACTTTCCTTCATGTCGGCAAGAACTATCTCTCTGGCATGAGGAATGTCGGCATCGATGGTCCCTTTCATCGGGTGAGTGGATATCTGGCCATCACTGCTGATGGTTACGAAACATTCGGGGGAGAAACAGACAAAGCGATTGGGAATATAAAGGGAATAGCGGGCATCGGTCGTCATGAAGATTTCCCTCAGGCTTAATGCAGTCCGGACGGGAGTTTTGACAGTGAGGTTTGTCAAGAAAGAATCGCCTCGGCGAAGTCCTCTCTCTACAATATCGAAGCGCTGCTTGTATCTATCGAACGTTTCGGGCTGGAACATGAAACACTTATCCTCTGCATGAAACAGATCTCTGTTTACGTTAGATACGGAAGGGATGTCGAACAGAACCTCCGTCTGCTGCAACGGGTTCTCTACGATGATAAACTCGGTACATTCAAAGTTGGCAACAAAAAGGAATGCTTCTTGCTGCGCTGCAAGATATGAGATGCGTTTGGCTGCATCGCTTACGCTGTGAAATGTGAAATATGCCATGAATCCTGATAATAAAAAACGTAGCATCGGGATTCATGCGCATGAGAAACGCACATGATACGGACACGAGCAAAGTGCCCTCATAATGCAAGTGCAAAGTTAGCTTTTTTTTTGCATTATGCCAACTTTTATGTAACTTTGCCCTACCTTTTATATATAATAAAGGCGAAATACCAAACGTATGGTATGCAAATAACCCTCACATGGTATTGTAGGGATAAGAAAAGCGCCGTACCTTTGCAACGTGAAAATGAAGAATGAAAGGCCCCTCTCCCCGACCCTCCCCCAAATGGGAGGGAGATGTGAGGAGTGAAGAGTGAAGAATTTTTGAAAATGAAAAGTGAAAGAGTGAAAAGTGAAAATATAAATCACTTGAAACCTGAAACCAAGGTCGAAGACCTCTGAAACCTGAAACCAATTCTTAATTGCCACTTCGTTCTCGCGTTCGCTCGCGACCCCTTTGGCGTTCTTCTCTCTTAATTCTTAATTAAAAAACAGTAAACGGTAAACTAATATTTAACAAAGGATAAGGTTATGAGTAAGATTGCAAAGCAGCTGACAGAGCTCGTCGGCAACACACCTCTTTTGGAGCTCAACAAATATTCACAGGCTAAGGGTCTGGATACCCCCATCATAGCCAAAGTAGAGTTCTTCAACCCCGGCGGTAGTGTAAAGGACCGCATTGCACTGGCAATGATCGAGGATGCTGAAGCAAAAGGCATCCTGAAGCCCGGAGCCACCATCATAGAACCCACCAGCGGAAATACGGGCGTAGGATTGGCACTGGTTAGCGCCGTAAAGGGTTACCATCTTATCCTTACCATGCCCGAAACCATGAGCGTGGAGCGCCGTAACCTTGTGAAGGCATACGGTGCCGAGGTTCGCCTCACCTCTGGTAAAGACGGTATGCCAGGTGCCATCCGCGCTGCCGAAGCACTGCGCGACGAGATTCCCGGCAGTGTAATCCTGCAGCAGTTCGAGAACGGTGCCAACCCCGCCAAGCACTATCAGACCACAGGTCCTGAAATATGGCGCGACACAGACGGCAAGGTAGATATCTTTATCGGTGGTGTAGGAACAGGCGGAACCATCAGCGGTACAGGCAAGTACCTGAAAGAGCAGAATCCCAACGTGAAGATTATTGCCGTAGAACCCAAGTCAAGCCCCGTGCTGAACGGCGGTCAGAGTGGCCCCCACAAGATTCAGGGTATCGGTGCCGGCTTCGTTCCCAAGACCTATGATGCCAACGTCATCGACGAGGTATTCGACGTTGAGAACGATGATGCCATCCGCACAGGTCGCGAGATTGCCCAGGCAGAAGGTCTGCTGGTAGGTATCTCTGCCGGTGCTGCCCTCTATGCTGCCATCCAAGTGGCTAAGCGCCCCGAGAACAAGGGCAAGAAGATTGTGGTGCTGCTGCCCGACACTGGCGAGCGTTATCTCTCAACTGTTCTATATGCTTTCGAGGAATATCCTCTGTAAGAAAGAAAAATGAAAATTCTACTGATAGGAGAATATAGCAACGTGCACTGGACACTCGCAGAAGGACTGCGAGTGCTGGGGCACGATGTTACTGTAGTGTCAGATGGCGACGTCTGGAAAAACTACCAGCGCGACATCAACCTGAAACGCCGAAGCCTGGGCAAACTGGACTCATTGCGCTATCTGGCAGACGTTGAACTGACCATATCGCGACTGAAAGGCTACGACGTTGTACAGATAATCAATCCTATCTTCCTGGACCTGAAAGCCGAACGCATGATGCGTTACTACCGCAAGCTGCGTCGGCAGAACAAGAAAATGTTCCTGGGTGCCTATGGCATAGACCATCTGTGGGTAAGGGAGGGTCTAAAGCCAGAAACCTTCAAGTACAGCGACTTCTACCTGAACGGCAAGTTGCGTGACTATCCCTTCTTGCAGGAAATGAAACACGAATGGCTGGAGGGTGCCAAAGGACAGGTAAACCTGGAGATAGCCAACGACTGCAACGGCATCATAGCCGGATTATATGAATACTGGCGTTGCTATAAGGAAGAATACGCACAGAAACTGATCTACATCCCCTATCCTATCAATCTCTCAAAGACTACACACATAAAGCCTCATCCCGAATACCCTGGCATTCGATTCTTCATTGGCATTCAGAAAACCAGGAACGCCTACAAAGGGACGGACATCATGCTGAGCGCCCTCGAAGAGTTAAAGAAGAAGTATCCCGAACAGATGGAGATAGTGAAGGCTGAGAGCGTTCCCTATCCCGAATACCAGAACATGATGAACACCAGCGATGTGCTTCTGGACCAACTGTACAGCTACACGCCTGCCATGAACGGACTGTTGGCCATGTCGAAGGGATTAGTGCTGGTAGGCGGTGGCGAAGAAGAGTTCTACAAACTGCAAGGCGAGGAAGAGCTACGCCCCATCATAAACGTACAACCTACGAAGGAGGATGTCTTCCGCCAGATAGAAGAACAATTATTGCTGCAGCCTGAGAACTTGAAGCGCCTTTCGGAACAAAGCATTGCCTTTATACAACGCCATCACAACTATGTGAAGGTAGCAAGGCAGTATCTTGACTTTTGGGCTTCCCGATAGATTACAGATATCCATCTGCCTGCACATCATGGATCTGTAAAGGTGCCAACCATGAGGGGAGAAGATACTGGTCCTCATTAACTTGGCTGCCCGTACAAGTCCCTCCAATTGTTGTTGCAGGGCATCGGCATCGGCATTAACCGTAATACCATCCTCATTCCAACAATATAAATATAGGCCACAGGAAAGCGTGGCAACCTTAGGCTGCTTGGAGAGAAGTTCGGACCAGAACCAGACATCTTCAAACAGACGTCCCTTCGGGAAGCGTGTTTCCAGAAGGAGTTGCCTCTTGTATATCTTATTCCAAGCATAAGTGTGCTCCCATGCTTCTGTCTGGAGCCAGTACTCCTTGGCTGAATGCCATATCTTCTCAGGGAAATCCTGCAGGTATTCCGACTCATGCCCCACATGTACACGTACAGGATATTCTGCCACATCCACTTCGGGGTGCTCAATCATGAACCTGAGTACTGAAGGTAATGTT
>ODAJ012177358.1_pt1 | contig 38387 bp, 36 predicted proteins | sample 1539241 | NCBI WGS metagenome assembly ODAJ01 (sample SAMN02144231, study PRJEB22623) | gut metagenome | biome: sheep rumen | host: Ovis aries | place: New Zealand
AGCTAATCCTGCTTCATGCATAAGGCGTTGAACTCGCTTATGATTTATTTGATACCCGCGATTTATCAATTCATGATGGACTCGTCTCACACCGTATCTACGCTTGTTTGATTCAAAAATACTTTGTATTTCTTTCAGTATTTCTTGATTGCGTTCAGCGATAACATCTTTTTTGTTAATCTCAAAATAGTAGGTAGATTTAGCCATATGCATGGCTTTAAGAAGATGTTTTAATTGGAATCCGTTTTCTCTGAGTTCCCTGATGATTGCTGCTTTTTCGCCTTGAGTCGCGCAGCTTCCTTTTCTTCTCTCAAGGCGATCTCTTTTTTTATTACTTCGATTTCGGCTTTCATGTACGCATTTTCGGTTCTTAAGCGGATTAGTTCTTCGTACTCAGACTCATTAGGTTTTGGTGGTTTTCTGGTTCCGACTTTTTTCATATCAGTATCCTTTGGTGTTCGCCCTTTTTGTTTTGGTATAAGACCATTGTAACCATAAATCTTGTATTTGCGAACCCATTTATAAAGTAGACCATTATTAATCCCCACTGAATAAGCAACATTTTTAATAGAATCACCAGCCAAAACACGCGCAACTAAGGTATAACGCTCCTCTGGAGTCCATTCTTTGTTCTGTGATTTGTGTCTTAGAGCATCCGGACCACATGATTCTTCAATTCTAACCCAGCTTCGTATCATCTTACGGAAGTCTTCCGTTTTAAGACCATCCGGCGTATCCGGCCAAAGTCCTTGTCGATATAATTCCACCGCTTTCCTCTTGTAATTATAGCTGTAACGCATAAAAATACCCTCCTTACTGGTTTGTCCAGTAAAGAGGGTACATATCAAATTCCTCTTCGGAGTTTTTCATTTACCGTATCTTATTTAAACGAATTCTCTCCGGGATAAGGCAGGGACGCCGGCTGATTATAATTAATATCCTCTACGGGCACGCCGATATACTTAAATACTTCGTATAAGGATTTGCCGAAATGACCGAAAGCTACGGCACCGTGGTGCGGGAAATTCTTTCCGATCAGAACGTGACGATAGAAACGACCCATTTCATGAATTGCGAATACACCGATACCGCCGAAGGACTTGGTGGCAACAGGAAGGACTTCGCCTTCTGCAAGGTAAGCTCGAAGCTGTGTATCTGCCGTGGACTGCAGTCTGAAGAAGGTGATATCTCCGGGTGCGATGTCGCCTTCGAGCGTTCCGTTGGTTACTTCAATCGGGAGGGCTCTGGCCATAATCTTCTGATACTTCATCTCGCAGGAAGCAAGCTTTTTCGAGCAGGTATTTCCGCAGTGGAATCCCATGAAGGTATCGGTAAAGTTATAATCGAATTTGCCTTCGATGGCTTCCCTGAACATATCCTTGGGAACGGAATTGTTGATGTCAAGCAGTGTAACCGCATCTTCGGATACACAGGTTCCGATAAACTCGCTTAAGCATCCGTAAATATCCACTTCGCAGGATACGGGAATTCCGCGGCCGGTTAACCGGCTGTTTACATAGCAGGGAACAAAACCGAACTGTGTCTGGAAAGCGGGCCAGCATTTGCCGGCGATTGCTACATACTCTCTGTAACCTTTGTGTGCTTCCACCCAGTCAAGGAGGGTAAGTTCATACTGTGCAAGTTTTGCAAGTACTTCGGGTTTTTTGTTTCCCGCGCCGAGTTCTGCTTCCATATCCGCAACCACTTCGGGAATACGCGCGTCTCCTGCGTGCTTATTGAAGCTTTCAAACAGATCCAGTTCGGAGTTTTCTTCAATCTCTACACCGATATTGTATAAAGGCTTGATAGGCGCATTGCATGCAAGGAAGTTTAACGGTCTGGGACCGAAGGATATGATTTTTAATTTGGAAAGGCCGACAAGCGCTCTTGCAACGGGAATAAAATCGTTGATCATCTTTGCGCAGTCTTCGGCATCGCCTACGGGATATTCGGGAATGTACGCACCGATGTTTCGAAGCTTCAAATTGTAGCTTGCATTGAGCATACCGCAGTAAGCATCGCCTCTTCCGTCCATTAAATCTGCCTGGCTTTCTTCCGCTGCCGCACAGAACATTTTCGGTCCGTCAAAATGCTTCGCAAGAAGAGTCTCGGAAATCTCGGGGCCGAAGTTTCCGAGATATACGCAAAGTGCGTTACATCCGGCTTTTTTGATATCTTCCAAAGCCTGTACCATGTGGATTTCACTTTCCACAATACAAATCGGGCACTCATAAATATCCGAAGCATCATATTTTGCCTTATATGCTTCCACCAGTGCTTTTCTTCTGTTTACCGACAAAGGCTCGGGAAAACAGTCACGGCTTACCGCTACGATACCGAGTTTGATTTTAGGAATGTTGTTCATAGTTTTGTGCCTCCCAATTTTATAATTTGCTGTTTATTGTTGTTTCCGATGATTGCCTGAACTTTGTTTCGTTTTATCGCTTCCGTGTTTACTTTAGGAAACTCTTAACTTCCTCCGTAATTCCTTCCGCGTCGAGTCCGAATTTGTGAAGAAGTTCGCGAGCGGTTCCGGATTCTCCGAAAACGTCCCGCACCCCGATTCTTTTTAATCCGGCTGCCTGATTCTCGGCTAAAACCTCCGCGACCGCACTTCCGAGTCCTCCGATTACGGAATGTTCTTCCACGGTTACCACTTTTTTCGTCTTCTTCGCGGAAGAGAGGATCAGTTCGGTATCCAGCGGTTTGATGGTATGAATGTTAATTACTTCCGCATCGATTCCTTCCGATAAAAGGTTTTCCGCAGCTGTCAGCGCTTCGCTGACACAGACGCCGGTTGCGATAATCGTAACATCCTTTCCCTCTCTTAATAAAACGCCTTTTCCGATTTCGAATTTGTAATCGGGATTGTCGTTGATTACGGGAACCGCACTTCTTCCGAAACGCATATATACCGGTCCGGCATATTCCGCGGCGGCTTTTACGCAGGCCTTTACTTCGATATCGTCACTGGGGCATAAAACCACCATTCCCGGGATGCTTCTCATCAGTGCGAGATCTTCGTTACACTGGTGCGATGCGCCGTCTTCTCCGACCGTAATTCCTCCGTGGGTCGCCCCGATTTTCACATTCAGATGAGGGTATCCGATGGAATTTCTTACCTGCTCAAATGCACGTTCCGAGGCGAATATCGCAAAGGAAGAACAGAACGGAATCAGTCCGGTGGTTGACATTCCCGCCGCAATTCCCATCATGTTGCATTCTGCAATTCCGCAGTCGATATGTCTTTCGGGAAAAGCTTTCCTAAAAATTCCCGTTTTGGTTGCCGCGGCTAAATCGGCATCGAGAACATATACTTTATCGTTTGTCTTTCCGAGTTCCACCAGGGCATTGCCGTAGCTTTCCCTGGTTGCGATTTTATCCGGCATAAGCGCTACCTGTCCTTTCCAAATCCGCCATGGCGACAGCATACTCTTCATCATTCGGTGCTTTTCCGTGCCAGGCTATCTGGTTCTCCATGAAAGACACTCCCTTGCCCTTTACGGTCTTTGCAACAATCGCCGTGGGTTTACCCTTGGTCTGCCTTGCCGTTTTGAAAGCCTCTTCAATCTGTTTAAAATCGTTTCCGTCGATTTCAATTACATGAAACTGAAATGCCCTGAATTTCTCCGCAATCGGATAGGGCGAGCAGACATCATCAATCCTGCCGTCAATCTGAAGACCGTTGTTATCAATAATGATACAGAGGTTGTCGAGCTTTCTGTGGGCCGCAAACATTGCCGCTTCCCAGATTTGTCCTTCCTCAAGTTCTCCGTCTCCCAAAAGAGCATATACCCGGTAATCCCGATTCCGAAGTTTCGCGGCAAGTGCCATGCCGCAGGCAGCGGAAAAGCCCTGTCCTAAAGACCCTGAAGACATATCCACACCGGGAGTCAGCTGCATGCACGGATGTCCCTGCAGTCTGGAACCGAGTTTTCGAAGTGTCTTTAATTCCTCCACCGGAAAGTATCCGCGGTTTGCAAGTACGGAGTAAAGGCCCGGTGCAACGTGTCCCTTTGAAAGTACGAAACGGTCCCTGTCTTCCTTTTTCGGGTCCGCCGGATCGATGTTCATCTCCTCAAAATACAGATACGTCAGAATATCCGCTGCGGAAAGCGATCCGCCCGGATGACCGGCTTTTGCGGAATGTACGGCCGTCACAATGCCTTTTCGTACCTCATTTGCGGTTTTCTTCAGTTCCAGTTCCTTCATTCCCCTGCTCCTGTCGTTCGGTCTTTTTATCCAAAGATGTTCCGCGTTACTTAGTTATTTCAAATACCGGTTTTAACGCCGGATAAAGACTCTTAAATACCCTGTATCTCTTTTCGTATTCCGAAACAAGCGCCGGATCCGGTTTCTCGGTATCCGTTACTTTTACGATTGCCGAAGCCGCATCTTCCACGGACGCGTATTCTCCGCATCCGACCATCGCAAGAATCGCGGCACCAAGGCCCGGTCCTTCCTCGGAAGCGATTCGTTCCACTTCCAGATTCATGACATTGGTAATGATTTTCCGCCAAAGGGGACTCTTTGCGCCGCCTCCGCAGATTCGGGTCTTTGAAAGAGGGATTCCGAGACTCTTTGCGATTTCCACCGAGTCACGAAGACCGAAGGCCACGCCTTCCAAAACCGCAAGCGTCATTTCCTCTCTTTTTGTATCCATCGAAAGCCCGAGAAATGCTCCCCTGGCATCGGGATCGTTATGCGGAGAACGTTCTCCCATCAGGTACGGCAGAAAATAAATCCGGTTCCTGCCAAGGTTTTCAATCGCCGCCTGCTCATTTTCATAGTCCTTCGTCCGGAGGATTTCGTCCATCCACCACTTGTTGCAGGACGCTGCCGAAAGCATACATCCCATAAGATGGTAACCGCCGTCCGCATGGTCAAAAGAATGAAGTGCATTGTTCTCATCCACCCGGAATTCTTTTGAGGAAATAAAAACCGTGCCGGATGTACCGAGTGATATGTTTAAGCCACCGTCTCCGACGGTTCCGGTTCCGATGGCAGCCGCCGCATTATCCCCGGCGCCGGCGCAAACCGCAAGATGATCGGAGAATCCGAATTCGTTTGCGATTTCCGGCTTTACCGTACCCGTTATTTCATAACTTTCATAAAGGCGCGGCAGTACGGATAAATCGATTCCGCAGATTTCGCACATCTTTTCGGACCATTTTCTGTTCTTTACATCCAGTAAAAGCATTCCCGATGCATCCGAATAGTCCGTTGAAAAGACTCCGGTAAGTATATATGCGATGTAATCTTTCGGGAGCATGATTTTACGGACTTTCGCAAAATTCTCAGGCTCGTTTTCCCGCATCCAGAGAATCTTCGGCGCCGTAAACCCGGCAAAAGCGATATTTGCCGTTTCCGCTGAAAGAACATCCTTTCCGACGACGTTATTTAAATAATCGGTCTCTTTCTGCGTTCTTCCGTCATTCCAGAGAATGGCCGGCCGGATTACATTGTCATTTTCATCCAGAACAACCAGACCGTGCATCTGTCCGGCAATCCCGATTCCGGCAACCAAAGATGCATCATGGTCTTTCAAAAGTTCCCGAAGGCCGGCAAAAACCGCCTCCTTCCAGTCCTCCGGGTTTTGTTCCGACCAGCCCGGATGCGGGAAGTTAAGCGGGTACTCTTTTGTTACCGCCTTTATAATTGTTCCGTCCTTTTTTGTCATAAGGAGCTTAACGGCCGAAGTTCCCAGGTCAACTCCGATATAATACATAGGCTTTCCTCTGTTCGTTACTGTTTCTGACCGTAATACGCATTTGCTCCGTGTTTACGGAAATAATGTTTGTCCTGAAGTTCCTGTGGAGCGGTTGATACATTACCGTTAATCTGTTCGGTAAAGAGTGCCATCTTCGCAACTTCTTCCAAAACAACGGCATTGTGTACCGCAGTCGCGGCATCCCTGCCCCAGGCAAAGGGACCGTGGTTTTTACAAAGCACTGCCGGAACGGCGTCGCAGTCCTTATTCATCCGCACGAATTCTCCGACAATCAGCTTTCCCGTATTTAATTCATATGCTTCGTTAATTTCTTCTTCGGTAAGGCATCTGACACAGGGAATATTTCCGTAAAAATAATCCGCATGGGTGGTTCCGTAACAGGGAATATCCCTGCCCGCCTGTGCAAAACTCGTTGCATAGGTGGAATGGGTATGCACTACGCCGCCGATGGACGAAAAGCCTTTGTATAACTCCAGATGGGTGGGCGTATCGGAGGAGGGATTTAATCTTCCTTCCACAACGTTTCCGTTTAAGTCGACAACCACCATATCTTCCGGCTTCATCACATCGTAATCGACACCGCTCGGTTTGATGACAAACAGTCCCGATTCTCTGTCGATTGCACTGACGTTACCCCAGGTAAATGTAACCAGTCCGTACTTCGGCAGAAGCATGTTCGCTTCGTAAACTTTCTGTTTCAGTTCTTCTAACATTTCCGTCTCCTTATCATCGAAAGAGTATTATGATTCATTATAATACATCCGCAGCCGAGCGTTCTACGGCAAGTCCTTTTTTGTATCTTTCGATGTATTCGTCAAAGCCTTTCACATCTTCTGCGTCCGGCTCGCATTTTTCACATTTGGCATCCTTGAAAATAACATCGGACAAATATTCGCTTAATCCCATACTGCCCTTTTTATCCATGTATGCCGCAAGCAGAGCAATGCCCCAGGCACCGCCTTCGGAGGCCGTTTCCATGACGGATACGGGCGCATTGATGGCAGCAGCCGCAACCCTGGTTCCGACACCCTTTGTCTTAAAATATCCGCCGTGACCGTACATCTTTTCAACCCGGACTCCTTCTTCCTTTAACATTAAGTCCAGACCGATCTTCAGGGTTGCCATGGCGGAATACAGATTCGATCGCATCAGATTCGCAAGCGTAAAATTATCGTTTGCGGTTCTTGCCAGTACAAGTGCACCCTTTTCGAATCCGGTTACGGGTTCTCCGGAAAGGTAGTTATACAAAAGCACGCCGCCGCAGTTCGGTTCGCCGCTGATGGATACCGAATAAAGCTTTGTAAATAAATCGTTCATATCCGGATTGATTCCGTACAGATCGCAGAATTCTTTGAAAATCTTTACCCAGTTGTTAATCTCGGAAGTGCAGTTATTGCAGTGTACCATGCCGACAAGTGCGCCGTCGGGCGTGGTCACGAGATCGATTTCGGGATACACTTTGGAAAGTTCCTTTTCGAGAACCACCATGGCAAATACGCTGGTGCCCGCGGAAATATTACCGGTTCTTTCCTTTACGGAATTGGTTGCAACCATACCGGTGCCCGCATCTCCTTCGGGCGGACAGAGAGGAATGCCCTCTTCCAGAACACCGCTTTCATCCAGAAGTGCAGCGCCTTCTTTCGTTAACACACCTGCTGCCTCTCCTGCCGAAAGCACTTCGGGAAGAAGATCGGCAAGATTCTTTGAAAGAGCCGTTTCCTTTGCCAGGGCATCGAATTTCTCCATCATGGTCCGATCATAGGTTTTGGTTGAAGGATCAATCGGAAACATGCCGGATGCATCGCCCACTCCGAGCACCTTTCGCCCGGTCAGTTTCCAGTGAACAAAACCGGCAAGCGTCGTAAAGAAATCAATGTCTTTTACATGCTCTTCTTTGTTTAACATCGCCTGATACAGATGGGAAATACTCCATCTCTGGGGGATGTTGTATTGAAATTCCTTCGTCAGTTTTTCCGCCGCCTCACCGGTAATGGTATTTCTCCAGGTTCGGAACGGAACCAGCAGATGATTCTGTGCGTCGAAAGCAAGATAGCCGTGCATCATTGCCGAAATTCCTATGCCGGCAAATCTTTTTACACGAATGCCGTATTGATTCTCTATATTCTTTGCGGTATCCGCATAGCAGGCTTTCAGACCGTTAAAAATCTCTTTTTCGGAGTATGTCCAGATGCCGTCCTTCAAACTGTTTTCCCAGCCGAAGCCGCCCATGGCAAGCACATTGCCCTCCCCGTCACATACCACTCCTTTGATTCTGGTTGAGCCGAATTCGATTCCGAGATATGCTTTTCCTTCTTCGATACACTCTTTTGCTCCCATTTCTGCCTCCGTTCGTTTCTTAATAAACTGTTTTAAGCCTTCTTACTCTTCGCTCTGCGGGCAAGTACAACGCTCTGCAGAAGAATGAAGAAACATAACATACCGCCGGTCGTAATGGACTGCCACCAGGGATCGTTCAGTCCGCTCGATACAACGATTTTCTTGATAGTGGTAAGTGTCAGGGTTCCGAAGAATGTTCCGACCACGTTACCGACACCGCCGGTAAGAAGCGTACCTCCGATGATAGAGGATGCAATGGCGTTCATTTCCATGCCGGCTGCGTTTGTTGCGTTACCTGCACCGGTATGCATCATAAATACAAATCCGGAAATACCGCTTAAAAGCCCGCAGATTACATAGCTTAAAAAGCGGGTTCTCTTTACGTTGATACCAAGCATTAACGCGCTGGTCTGGTTTCCGCCGATTGCATAGAAGCCGCGGCCGAGTTTATGGAACTTCAGTAAGAGGAAAATAACAATGACACAAACAATGGCAACCACGACACCGAGCTCGATACGTGCCGGAACCAGATTACCGTTTTTGGCCGTATAACCGAGCCAGGGGATTACGATTTTGGCATCTCTCAGTTTTCCGAATGCCTCGTGTTCAACCTTCTGGGGATTTACCGAAAGGATGGTGGTCATACCTCTTGCAAAGAACATTCCGGCCAGCGTTACAATGAAGGGCTGAATCTCAAGATAGCTGATTAAATAGCCCTGAATCAGACCGAATGCCAAACCGATGCCGAGCGCAAGCAGTATCGCAACAAATATGTTTCCGCCTTTGTTCAGATAAAGTACGCAGGCCATTACCACCAAAGAGGTTACCGCACCTACACTGATATCGATACCGCCGGTAATCATTACGACCGTCAGTCCGCAGGATACGATAATCAGAGGGGCATTATCGTTTAACATATCGAAGACTTGCTGGGGATGTAAGAATCCGCCCTTGAAAAGCAGCATCGCAAGCAAATACATACCTACGAAAATACAGATTGTGATGGTCATTAAAAGCTGAGTGTCTGTTAAAGGCTCCCTGCGATTTTTCTTTTTATTCATAGTCAATCGGGCTCCTTTCGTCAATCATTTCCGTATAACCGCTTTCATTATCCAGCGAACCGGGCATTGCATTCTGTGCTTTTTTCCAAACCGTCGAGGTAATAATATATGCCGCGACAATCGCTGCAAAAGAAGTAACAAGTCCAGCAATTGCAAGAATTTTTCCGATTTTCGCTTTATCGGGTATTCCGTCTTTCTGCTCTTCTTTGATCTTCTTGCACATGTTAAGAGAAAAAACCGCAAGAGCAATTCCGGCTGCCGTTACCAGCAAACTCGGGAAAACAACGGGAAGCCAGCAAATCGCTGTCGAAGTGAAGCCCGCCAGAAGGGATGCTATTCCGGCAATCAACGCTACGACAGATTTGCCGTGAACCGAAAGGGAATCCAGTTTATGTTTGAGTTTCGTAATTGCCTTCTTAATTACCGGCGATCCGATTACTACGAGGATAATGATTACGATTGCCTTGTATGCCTTAACGTCCGTGGAAGAAACCTTCATGGCATAGAGGGTAATGGTAAGCATGTGAATGACATAGGCACCGATAATACTTCCGGCAAGTTTAAACTTGCCGCCGCCTAAATTGTTTCCGCCGATTGCAACCGCAAGAATGGCGTCCATTTCCACATCGAGCAGAATGGTTTCATGGTTGATCAGTCCCAGACGGCTGACACTGATGATTCCCGCTACCGCTACACAAAGTCCCAGGATGATAAAGGAAAGAAGGCGGATAAACGTTGCGTTGATACCGTTTAACCGGGATGCACTTCCGTTAATACCTACCGACTGGGTAAACAGTTCGAGGGAAGTAAAGCGGAACACGAGTTTAAAGATAATCGCAACGGCGATTACGATAAGAACCGGTGTGGGAACGGGAATTCCCGGAATAAAACCGCCGATTCCCTTGATAATCGGACTGTCCACGGTAACGGATGCTCCGCCGTTGATCCAGTATGCAATCGATCGTCCGCAGGTATACAGAATCAGGGTGGCGATCATCGGCTGGATTTTAAATACCGAAACCAGCGTGCCGTTAAAGGTTCCGAAAATCATGGCAACCAGACATGCAATCAGAAATGCAATCAGTACGGAAAAAGCATTGATTCCGTTTCCGGATTTTAAAACTCTTACAAACGCACTGCCCGCGATGGCTGCTGCCGCGCCGACGGAAATATCCTGTCCTCCGCAGGCTGCGGTAACGAGGGTCATACCCATTGCCAGAACCGCAAGTTCGCTGGCTGCATTGATAATACTGATTAAGTTTCCTGCAAGAACGATGTTGCCATCGTTGTTGTGAGTGATTCCGATGGAAAAGAAAGACGGATCACGTAATAAGTTAAAGATTACCAGAAGGCAGATGGCTATCAGGGGAATGGTTAGCTGGCCAAGACCGCCTTTAAAGATGTTTTTTATTTTACTCTTCATTTACGGCTTCTCCTCCCGCGATGGTTTTCATTACCTGAGTCTGGTTCAGATCCGAACCGGTCAGTTCTCCGACCACATGCCGGTCTCTCATAACAATCAGTCTGGAGCAGGTACGCAGCATCTCTTCGATTTCGGAAGAAATAAAGGTAACGCTTACTCCGTCCTCTGCAAGCTTCAATACCAATTTCTGGATTTCCAGTTTGGTTCCGACGTCAATTCCTCGCGTCGGCTCATCCAGAATTAAATAATCGGGATGCGTTAATAACCATCTTGCAAGAATAACCTTTTGCTGGTTACCGCCGCTTAGTGATCCGATCGGTGTCTCTCGGCTTGCCGTCTTAATGTTTAAAACCTTGATATATTCGTCAGCAAAAGCTTCCGCTTCGCTTCGGGAAATCGGCCGGAAGAATCCCTTCATAACCTGAAGTGCCAGAATGATATTCTCGCGAACGCTTAAATCCGCAATAATACCGTCGCGCTTTCTGTCTTCCGCCAGATATCCGATTCCGTGTTTCATCGCATCAATCGGTTTCGTGATATGTACGTTCTGGCCTTTGATTTTCACGTTACCGCCGTTTACCTTATCGGCACCGAAAATGGCTCTTACGCTTTCGCTTCGTCCCGAACCCAGAAGGCCGGTGAATCCGTTGACTTCTCCTTTATGGATTTTAAAATCAAACGGCAGGGCATCACTGGATGAAAGTCCGGTTGCTTCATAGAATACGTCATCGTCGGAAAAATGTTTCTCTTCGACTTCATCGAAAGCGGAAAGCTCATCCAGATCCTTACCGATCATTTTGGCAACCAGCTGGACCTGGGGAAGTTCCTCCGTTAAATATTCTCCGACGAGTTCTCCGTTTCGAAGAACCGTAATACGGTCGCATACCTCATACACCTGCTCCAAAAAGTGGGTAACGAAAATGATTCCTACACCGCGGGCCTTTAAATCCCTCATCAGACCGAAAAGAACGTTTACTTCTTTATCGTCCAGGGAAGAAGTCGGCTCATCAAGAATAAGAACTTTACATTGCATATCCACCGCACGTGCGATTGCAACCATCTGCTGCACAGCCAGGGAACAGCTTCCGAGAATCTGGGCTCCTCTTGCGGGAATTCCGAGTTCCTGCAACAACTCTTCCGCCCTCTTTTCGTAATTCTTATGAAGAACGAAAGCACTCTTCTCGCGACCGATAAACATATTCTCTGCCACAGTTAAATTGGGACAGAGCGTGATTTCCTGATATACCGTACTGATGCCGTTATTCTGTGCATCCTGCGGGGAACGGATATGAATCTTTGTTCCTTCCACGGAAATCTCTCCGCCGTCATTTTGATAAACTCCGGTAAGAACCTTAATCAGAGTGGATTTTCCGGCACCGTTTTCTCCCATGAGCGCGTGAATCTCACCTTTTCTCAAAGTAAAATCCACATTGCTAAGCGCCTTGACGCCCGGGAAAACCTTATTGATATGTCGCATCTCCAGCAAGCTGTGTTCCTGCATTGATATTCCTCCTGCGTGCCCTTTAAAAAACGTAGCTGGGTGAATCACCCAGCTACGTTATCTTGGTCTTTATAAGTAATTATTCACCTAAACCGTAAGTATCGATATCATTCTGGGTAATGGTCTTTGCATCAAATCCCTTTTCTTCGTTGATAATCTTCTTTCCGGAAGCGGTGGTCTTACCCTGAATTAAATCGCTGATAACCTGTGCCTGGAAAGGAGAGCACTGTCCATCATAGTTCCACTTGCCTGCAAGCAGTTCTCTTAATGCCCACTTGTTGCAATCAAATCCCATAACGATTACTTTGCCGTCAACGCCGTGAGTGATACCTGCTTCGTCAAGAGCTGCAACAGCACCTTTAGCCATACCGTCGTTCTCAGCGTAGATTACGTTGAAATCCTCGCCGCTGTTGATAGCAGCTTCTACGATCTTCTTTGCTTCTGCTTCGTCCCAGGTAGCGGTCTGCTGAACAACTTTCTTCATCTTTCCGGATGCGAACTGTGCATCAAGTGCACCGGTACGTCCGATCTGTGCATCGGAACCCATAGCGCCCTGAATGTGGATAACATTGTATTCGGGAAGGTTCTGATCAAGTAACCAGTTAACTGCCTTGTCACCTTCAGCTGCCATATCGGAAACAACTGCTGCTTCGTAAAGGCTCTCATCAACATCGATCATACGGTCGAAGAGATAAACTTTGATTCCGGCTTCCTGAGCTTTCTTTAAAACTTCGTCCCAACCGGTGGTCTCAGCTGCGGAGATCAGAAGATAATCAACACCTTCTGTAATGAATCCCTGAGCTGCCTGAAGCTGTTCATCGTTCTTTAAGCTATAGAAGGTTTTCAGTTCATATCCGTTCTCCGGGGAGAAAACTGCTTCCATATCCTTAACGTTTGCTTCACGATAACCGGATTCTGAAGGCGGGTTGTTTACAACACCTACCTTAATGGTTCCGGAAGCCTGAACTGCCGGGGTGTTTCCGGGTTCAGAAGTCTTGGTGTTTCCACCGGAACAAGCCGTGAATAACATGCTCATTGCAAGAGCGCCAGCAAGTAACATTCTGCCTAACTTTTTTCTCATCTTGTTTTTCCTCCTTTTTGATTATAGTCGATTGCCGACCTGTAACTGTATGGTAACGCATCGGACTTTGGAGGTAAATCAAGGATGATTTCGTCTTGGTAGAAAATGATATCGTATTCTTACTCCGTTTTGACAAACGGTTAAAAATTATCTCACCTCGGTTAATTTTGATATTGTATTCGATATTCCGACGGGGTCATTCCCGTGTTTTTCTTAAAAATGTAACTGAAATAATGCGAATCGTTGTAGCCGATTTCCTGTGCAATCTGCGAGTTTTTATAATTGGTACTCTTCAAGAGTTCCTTTGCTTTGTTTAAGCGCAGATGGATTAAATACTCCGTAAACGTCTGTCCCGTACATTGGGAGAAAACGGCCGAGAAACGGCTTTTACTCATGTTTACGACACCTGCCACATCGGGAAGCATCAGATTCGGATTGGTAAAATTCCGCGACATGTATAATATCGCTTCATTGATTACGGAAGGCATATCGTCTGTCACGCCGCCCATTTCGCGAACACCGAGAATCAGTGCTCCTTCCTCTTTTCGTTCCACAAGCAGATGACGGATGTGTCTTGCGGTTTTAAAACTGTTTATAATCTGTTCCGGTTTGTCTACAATCTCTCCGATTCCGATCCGGATTTCGCCGCATCCCACCCGCTGCAGTTCCTGTACCAGGGATGTTGCCATGGAATATGCTTTCTCTTCCGTATCCTCCATCGTATCACCCAGAACAAGAAATCTTGTGCCGACTCTTCCGGGAGACGGATTCACCATTCCATTTGCGGATTCCGTAAGAATATAGGTTGCCTCCTGACCGGTTGCCGTGGGCTCGAAGGCTGCATCGATGACAACGTAATACGGTGCCGGTACGGGACAGCCCATAGCGGAAAGCTGTTTTAAAACGTTGACGGCATCTTCCGGGGCCGCCTCATCCGAAAACAAAGATCCGATGAGTTTTTCCTTTAAAAACTTTCCGTCATTTCCCATGCGGGCACGCAGACTGGAGGCATGTTCCAAAGATTTCCGCTCCTCGGTAATCTGTTTCCCGATTTTATCCAGCGCCTCTTTTAAATCCGAGGAACCGATCGGTTTTAAAAGGTATTCCCTGACACCTAACTGAATACACTGACGCGCATATTCGAACTCGTCGTATCCGCTTAAAACAATGATGCCGATCCACGGCATCTGGGTCTTTAAAACCCTGCATAATTCGAGTCCGTCCATAAAGGGCATTTTAATATCCGTAATTACAATGTCCGGATTGGTATCGCGGATCATCGGAATCGCCATCTCTCCGTCCGGCGCCTCGCCGACCAGTTCGTACGGGGTTTCGTCCCACGGGAAAGATTCGCGGATTCCCTCTCTTATCACAATTTCATCATCAACCAGAAATACCTTCATCTTCAAATGTCTCCTCTTTAGTCCGGCACGGAACCCTAAAGCTTACTTCGGTACCTTCGGGACCGCTGGTGATTTTTAATCCTTCGGGTTCGTTATAATACAGACGAATTCGCATATTGACGTTTACAAGACCGAAACCGCCTCCGCCCTCGCTGACCTTGGGCTGCTCCTTTTTCATGCGCTCGTTTAATTCTTCAATCTGCCCGGGACTCATACCGCAGCCGGTATCTTTGACGGCAAAAAACAGATAGCCGTTTTCTTCCCTTGCACTGACCTTGATCGTACCGCCTCCGCGTTTGATTTTGATTCCGTGATACAGCGCATTCTCCACAAGCGGCTGCAGAAGCAGTTTTAAAATATAATACTTTCCGATTTCGTCCGGAATATCGATCTCGTACTTCATGATATCGCGGTATCTGGTCTGCTGGATTTTCAGATAACCTTCGATGTGTTTTTTCTCCTGACTTAACAGAATCCAGTCGGCACCGGAGGAAAGACTGATGCGGAAAAAATCGCTTAACGAACTGGTCAGACCGATGACCTCATTCATCTCTCCCCCCTCTGCCTTCCACACGATGGCGTCCAGCGTGTTGTACAGAAAATGCGGATTAATCTGCGCCTGCAGCGTTCGAAGTTCCGCTTTGCGTAACCGCTTGGCATCCTGTTCGCTTTTCTTCATCATGGTTTCCAGACGGTCCGCCATGGTGTTTACCTGCATGGTTAGATTTCTTAATTCCGTAACGTCCGTGTCCTTGATTCTTGCATCCAGTGTTCCGTCCGCCAGCACGGCCGTAACCTCTTCCAGTTTCTCAATCGGGCCTCTTACCATGTCCGCCGTTTTCTTCATGGTGATATTTCGAAACCACAATGCAATAACCACAATCAGAATTTCGAGCCCGGCAGTAATAATAATGATTAACCCCAACGTCCGGCTCATCTTTGCCGTGGACGTAATCTCAAGTGCAATATAATCGTTTAACATGCTGTCGACCAGTTCCGATACGTTTCTTACCTCGGCTAAAACCGCTTCGTTTTCCACAACCGGAACTTCGGCGTTTACATTATCACGAATCTGATTGACATAGTTTTCCAAAGTCTCCATGGTACGTCCGGCGACAATCAGGGAAAGACGGTTTTCTTCACCGGTCTGGGCGGTAACGGCTTCGATACGGTCTTCGACTTCATGAAGAACGATGTAAATGTCACTTCCGGGAAAACTGTCTTTTCCGCTTACGATATTCCATGCCTTCTCGGGTATCTCTTCGGAGACAATGGCTTTCAGTTCGGTGATTTCACCCATTCTGCGAATGGCGCTGTGGTATTCCCATGCATAAAAGAGCATCAGAACCAGACTGATGATAATGGGGAATACCAGCATCAGTACCAGCCTGTTACCGAGATTGCTGATTGCGCCGAGAATACTTTTCTCTTTTTTTATTCTCTCCATTGCCCGTCCTTAATATCCTCTCGGTTCCAACTTCGAAAGATCCTGTTCATCCGTAAAAACATTCTCCTGCGGATGAATCACTTCTTCCACCTCTTCACCGTTTTTTAGCTTGATTGCGGTTTCCATTACCTCTTTGCCGAGCTTCGGCGTACATTCGACAACGCAGTTGATTTTGCCCTGTTTTAAAACATCAATGGCTTCCTGACCACCGTCGATGGAAATGATGATAATATCCTTTCCCGGTGTCAGTCCCGCCTTCTCGATTTCCGGAAGCGCGCCGAGAGTCATCTCGTCATTATGACTGTAGACCACGGTGATTTCATCCTTATATTTCTCAAGTAAAGAACGCATACATTCCGCACCGCGGCTTTTTAAAAAATCCCCGTCGATACTTTCCAGAATCGTCATGCGCTCGTCATCCGCAATCGCATCCGCGAATCCGGCCTGTCTCTGTCGCATGGGAGTGGAATTGTCGGTACCGGTAATCTCAACAATATTTACTTTTTCCAGACCCAGGGCATCGGCTTTCCGGATTAAATATTCTCCCGCCATCTCACCTTCCCTGTAGAAATCGGCTCCGATTAAGCAGCTTGTAAGTCCTTCCTTTTCGGTACTGATATCGCGGTCCACAAGGATGACCGGAATGCCCGCATTTTTTGCTTCCATCAGTACGTTGTCCCAGCCCTCTTCCACAATCGGGGAGAAGGCGATAACATCCACCTTATATGCAATGAAACGGCGGATGGCGGCAATCTGATTCTCCTGCTTCTGGTTGGCATTCTCAAGCATTAAACTTACTTCGTAATTCTCCGCCTGTTTTTCGATGTCATTGGTATTGCCGATTCTCCATGCACTCTCCGAACCGATCTGGGAGAATCCCAGTAATAGTTTCGGATCGTTTTGTTTGGGGGTTTTACATCCGATTGAAGAAACGGTAAGCGCAAGACAGCTTACCGTGGCAACAAATACCTTTATTCTTTTTGCAAGTTCCTTCCCTCTTTTTACACGCATTTTCTTCACCCGTTATCTTTTATACTCATACTCGAAAGATGCTCTGTCGGTCTTAAATTCAAACAGAGTTTTTCCGTCAACGGTAAAACGGTATGCCGCATTGCATGCAAGACTTTCATGAATGGCACGGCTCATTTCGCCGTTCACGGGAGCAGAAAGAATCTTCCCGCCCCGGTCTAACATCTTTGCTTCAAGCATCATGTTTCCCTGCTTAATCGTCACCTTGCGGTTCTTCAGTTCCGTCGCCGCACCTCCGAGATATGTGGCCAGACGGTATTCTTTTCCCTGATAACGAACGACTCCGATTACACCCGTAAATTCAACTCCGCCGAGCGGAACTTCGGCAACGCTTAACGACAGTTCCCCTTCGTCGAAAGCAGCCTGTGTCCACAGATATTCCGACGGGAAAGAATTGCCTCTGTCGCCTTCCCAGTATCCGTACGCATCTTTGAATTCATACTTTCTGCCGTTTAAGGTAACGCTGCCGTTGACCTTATGCCGCATACTGATAATGCTGTGACGGCACTCCATGAAAGGAACCAGAACAAAAGGTCCCATAATATCCTGTTTCAGGGGTGTAAAATCGGAGAAATCCAGTTTTCCCTTGGCTCTTAAATCAGCCGTCGTGATGTTGAAACGAATTCCGCTTCGACCGAAACGGTTGTCCGAAAGGAAGATATTTCCTTTTCTTTGCATAAAGCAGTCACCTGGATACTCCACATCCCAGACGCCGTCTTTCGTGGCAATCTGCAGTCTGCCCGTGGATTCCTTTCCGGTTCTGCTAACGGACGCAATAAAAACGATGGTTTCTTCTTCCGACTGGCATTTGAAATACCATCCGTAGAAACCGTCTTTCGGAGCGCCCCACTTTCTCTTTTTGATTTTTCTCATTTGTGATCCCCTCTTAAAATAAAATACATTACGTATCCAACCGGATTCTATTATACTATACATTCCGCAAACGACACAACGGACTCCTTTGCATGCCGTATTGCCTGCCCGCATTATTCCTGCAAAAGACGGCGGGCCTTGTAAAGATTCTCTCCCGGATATTCTTCACGAAAGTATCCCGCTTCCGAAAGATAATCCGTATAGTATCGAAGTCCCAGCATAAAACGGTTTTTTAACACATTCACACGGGCGAATTCTTTTTCTTCCCCGGACAGTTTTACCCCTGCCCCTTCTTCATATCCGTCCAGAAGTTCTTTGATTCTCTCTTTCATGAGATTTGCGTTTTCATCCACACAGGAAGCGCGCATACAATCCGCCAGATCGTCGAATACGGAACCTTCCGTCATGGTGTCGAGATCGATAAAAGCAACGACTTTTCCCTGACGGAAAATCATGTTTGCAACCTTTGCATCCGCATGAATGATACTCCTCCGCCCCGGATACGGTGTAAGCATTTCCTCCGCTTTTTTTCGGATTATCTGGTCCAGCTTATCATCCCTGTCCGTCCGGCATTTTGCACATTTTACATATTCTTCGTAATAATAGGAACCGTCGTGCAGATGAGGAAAAACTCCCGTAATTTCCGACGGGGAAATCGTTCGTAAAATTCCGTGCAGCCGCCCGACACCTTCCCCGATGGAAAAGGCATCCGTTTCGGTTTCTTTACCGGTCATGATTTCTCCGGGAATGAATTCATACATTCTCCAGATTCCGCCCTTTTCATCCGAATAAAAGTACTCTCCGCTTTTCGTCTTTCTCCATTCGGGCCAGTTCCATTCAAAGGTAGACGTTCTGCCCCCGCACGCACTTCGGTAGCTTAAGTAATTTGAAGTAAGAACGTTTAGACTGTTTTTGTATAAAGAAGCATTGAGGCGCTGCAACACATATTTCCCCGCTCCCGTAATCAGAAAGCTTTCGTTGATATGCCCGCCCGGAATGACTTTGATTTCATCAACCGTTTCTTTTGTAAACTGACGAATGATTTGTTCCATATTGTCATTATAGCATTTACATCCCGATGTCGCATACAAAAAAGGACGGGGGGCTCCCGTCCTTTTAATTTGTATGTATGATGAAATTACGGTTCCACGGTAATCTCAATGTCGCCGGAGTCGGTCTTAAGATTGCATTTTCCGCCGTTTGGATCGTCTTCGGGGATTACAATGTCTCCCGCACTGGCCTTTGCCGTAAAGATCTTGCCGCTCTTTAAAGACCCTTCGATGCTTCCGCTGGAAGTTTCAAGATTCATCTCTTTTCCGTCGCAGGATTCAAGCCGGATGGAACCGGAACCGGTTTTCACCCGGAAAAATCCGTCCGTTACCACATTGTTTAAGTTCGCGCTTCCACTGCTTACATGAATGTCAAAACCGTCTGCCGCCGTAAAATCGGCAACCTCGATGCTTCCGCTTCCTACTCTGATATCGGCTTCCGTGCACTGCGTTTTGATAAGCGATGCGGATCCGGAACTCGATTTCATCTTCAGAATTTTATTCACATACGTATTTTCAATATCGATTCTGCCGCTGCTGACATTTGCGGTTAAATTCTCTACACTGACTCCGCTAAGTCCCACATCTCCGCTTGAGCAGTCAACAAAAAGATCTCTTGCGATGAGGTCGGAAAGATAAACATCTCCGCTGGAAACATCCAGATTTACATCCCGAAACGTAAAGCTTTCATTGGAAGTAAAATCTCCGCTGTTTAAGTTCAGTTCAAAATCCTTATATTGATCTTTCGGAAGATAGAGTTTATTCGTCTGATCCTCAAAATTGAACTCAAAATTAAAGATTGATCCGATAGTCGTGTCTATTTTTTCTTCGATGACCAGTGTTTTATTTTCCACCTTCACATCATATGTGATATTGTCGGACTCATAGCAGACAAGCTTCATTTTCCCGTTTTCGGAAGGAAGTACCTGTAAATCATTGCTTGAAAAATCCAGCTGCAGATTCTCGAAATCTTCCGTTACTTCATAGGTTTTTTCCACGTACGTTCTTGTTTTTACCACATTTCTGATATCAAATCCGCCTGCTGCTACGGAAACAAATACCATTCCCAGACCGAGTACCACCAGACCGACCGCAATCAGAATTGTAATCTTTATCGCTTTTTTCATTTCTGCTTTCCTCCTACAAACAATCTCTTGATTCCCAGCCCGATCTTTTTACTTACGAAAAGCATTCCCTGTGAAATCTTTGTAAATCCGAAGAAAAGAAGGATCGCAATTCCGATCAGGGTAACACCGCAGCCGGCTAAGAACAGTCCCGTATTAAATCCGTTTTCCTGTGCAAAAGCCCCGATGACGCCTCCGAATCCGGAGAAGAATATCGCAAAATCGGAAATATACAGGCAGAGAATTACAATCCAGAAGCACAGATAAATCACCAAAGCTACAATGATTAACGCAACCGTTACCGGAATCCAGACCGGAGATCCGAGGATTAAAAGAATGATTTCCCACGCTTTTAATCTTCTCTTGGGTTTCATCTTTTCTTTTACAATCTTTGAAATCGGAATGTCTTCCAAAATCACATCCTTGATTTCTTCCACGGTTCCGAGTCCGCTTACCGCTTCTTCTTCCGACTTGCCGTCTTCCATGCGGTCATCAATCATCTCTTCGTAATAATCTACGGATTTCTTTATGTCTTCTTCCGACAACCCGTGAAGGGATGTACATAAATTCTGTAAAAATTCTGACTTGGTCATTTTAGGTTTCCTCCTTCGTTACGAACTCGTAAATCTGCATGAGTTCTTTCCATTCTTCCCTGAAAGCATTCAGTCTCTCGCGTCCCGCATCCGTGATGTGGTAATACTTTCTGAGCCTGCCGTTATGCTCTGCCGTCCGGACGGTGAGCATCATGGAACTCTCGAGTCTTCTTAAAATCGGATACAGGGTGGATTCGGAAATCTCCACATAAGGACTCATGTCTTTTACAATCTGGTAACCGTAGGAGTCTTCATTTTTGATGGCGGCCAGGACACAAACATCCAAAAGCCCTCGTTTCATTTGGTTTTCCATCTCAATACCTCCTTATGCATAATACTATATGTCACATAGTATTATGTGTCAAGTAGTATTTTTAAAATTTTATCCATCGTTTGAAAAAACGTAACATACGCAAAAAAACAGCGGCCAAACGGCCGCTGCGTTTTTACAGTTACAGACTTTTTTAATGAATTTTTTACGGACGACTCTGGGAAAAAGAGGAAAAGGCCGCAACTCCGACAACCGCAACCATAACAATCATTACAACAATGGAGATTACGATTCCTACTGCTCCCACAATAATTCCCGGGATTGCCATTTTCTTCCCGTTTTCAATCTTATTGGAGATTTCTTCCGCAACTTCATGTACCTGCTTATGCATAACAAGGGTAACAATTCCGCAGATAATACCCATACCACCCCAGATTACGGAAAAGATTATTCCATACATGGGAATCCAGCAAAACATGGTTCCGAGAATACTCCAAACCAAAGCGTTAATTCCGAATACAAATCCTACTATTTCCTTACCCGGACATCTTACGGGCTCATGTTTATAACCCTGTAAATCCTGTGCCGGCTGATTCGTATAACCGTTATCGTTGTAATTATATCCGTCCATTTTCTTTCACCCCTTTAATCCTTAGAAACTATTCATAATATCCTGCACTGCACCGGATGATCCAAGCGATCCTACGGCACCCAGACCTACAATAACAACCAGAATAATACCCACGATAATTGCTGTGACTATACCGAGAATACTCATGATAAGACCCGCGGTAGCCATTCCGTTTCCGGCTTTGATTTTACCGGTATAGGACGTAGCTTCCTTCTTCACCTTGGCCCACTGGCTCTTGGCTACAATTGCATAGACAATGCCAAATACCGCATTGATTCCGCCGCCGATCCATCCGTATACCGGGAACCAGGTAAGCAGCGCAACGAGGCCGCTGATTAATGATCCGATACCGAATAAAAGACCTACAATTTCACGTCCCGGGAAAACCACGGTTTTCTGGGGAGCCTGCTGATATGCGGGTGCCTGGACATTCACGTTCACCTGAGGCTGGGGCTGTGCATACACAGGCTGTGCGTATACGGGCTGAACCACAGGCTGCGCGTATACCGGCTGAACACCGGGCTGAGCGGCATTTAACGGCTGTCCGGTTACGGGATCAAAATTCATTCCGTTATTTCCATCCATTTCATTTTCCTCCTTAACACACTTTAAAACGATGTTACCGTATTTAAATCACGCTAATATTATCATTCTCTGCATGAAATGTCAAAAAAATCACACGGTCTTCACACTTCTCTGCCGGTCTCCTTACAAATAAACCGCCAGGAGTCTTTGCACATTCTGTTAAGGTCGTATTCGGCAACCCATCCGAGTTCCTCCTTTGCCTTCTTCGGATCGGCATAACACTGCGCAACATCACCGGGACGTCTGGGCTTGATTGAATAAGGTACTTTCACGCCGTTGGCGCTTTCGAATGCCTTTACGATATCCAGTACCGAATAGCCGTTTCCGGTTCCGAGGTTGTAAATATGCACACCCGTCTCGCCCGTCGCCTTGGGAAGTGCGGCCACGTGTCCTTTCGCCAGGTCGGTTACATGAATGTAATCCCTGACACCCGTTCCGTCGGGGGTATCGTAATCGTTTCCGAATACGCCCAGTTCCGGTAATTTACCAACCGCAACCTGCATAATATAAGGCATCAGGTTGTTCGGAATTCCGTTGGGGGATTCCCCAATCAGTCCGCTTTCATGTGCTCCGATGGGGTTAAAATAGCGAAGCAGAACGACACTCCATTCCGGATCGGACACCGTAAGATCCGTAAGGATTTTTTCAAGCATCAGCTTGGTGCGGCCGTACGGATTGGTCGCGCTTAACGGAAACTCTTCCGTGATGGGTACGCTCTTCGGTACCCCGTAAACCGTTGCGGAAGAGGAGAAAATAATTCTCTTGCAGCCGTATTCCTTCATCAGATCCAGAAGATTGAAGGTGCCACCGAGGTTATTCTCATAATATTCAAGCGGCTTTGCAACCGATTCTCCCACGGCCTTTAATCCCGCAAAATGAATCACCGCATCAAAGGTATTCTCTTTGAAAACGGGCTCCAGTTCTTCCTTTACCGTCATGTCCGCTTTATAGAATTTCGGTCTGACACCGGTGATTTCCTTTATGCGGTCCAGTGCCGCTTCCTTGGAATTATAAAGGTTATCGAATACCACAACCTCATGTCCTGCCTGAATCAGCTCCACACAGGTATGGGAACCGATATATCCGCATCCTCCGCTGACAAGAATTTTCATCTTTCATCCTCCTTTTTGAAACCGTTTTATTGAACGCTCACCGATACATTTCCGGGATCGCCGTTTAATTTTAAGATAATTCCCACGTCCGAGAGGGTTCCTCCCGCGGGGATGGATTTGTTGTAACTTTCCGGAGTGACGGTAACGGTGTTACCGGAAATACTTCCCTTTCCGCCCCAGATCTGGTTAATCTCCGCCGTGCATCCGAGATTTATCGTAACCTTCCAGTCACCGGATGCGGCCGACCCGTTATTGGTAATTTGAATCGTATACTGAACACAGGTGGCAGAACCGTCCTTCCAGGAATTGGCTTCGGTAAGACTTACTTTCAAATAGCCGCTTCCGCCGGAACCGACTTCTTTGCCCTGCTGCCCCTGCCCGGGATCGTTTGCGGGATCCTTTCCGTCGTCCGTTTTGCCTCCGCCGACCGGCGCCCTGCCTTTGGCCAGGCCGGACCCCTGATCGGAATGGGTATCATATACGCCGACAAGCCATTTGCCGGACTGGGAAAGTTCTTCATACGTCCAGCCAAAGGTCTTCTGACAACCGGATGAAATTAAGGACGACGATTCCGCTTTATTCGACAGATTCCAGGCCACCATGCCGATTCCATATTTGTCTAAAAGCGCAATCCATTTGTCCGCTTCCGCAATATTGTTGTTTCCGTTTCCGGAAGCATCACAGATACTGAATTCGGAAATTAAAACCGCATAGCCTGCATCCTCGGCTTTGATGACTTTGGAACGAATATCGTCTTTGTGGGTATCCGCATAAAAATGCACGGCATATACCAGATTCTCCACGCCCTTTATGGGATTGGAAACCGCCACGTCCACATCCTGGGACCAGTTCGGCGTACCGACGATAATGATGGCATCCGGATCGTTCGCGCGAATGATCGGAATAATTTCTTCCGCATATTTTTTCACCTGTTCCCAGGTGGTGCCACCGTTCGGCTCGTTGCAGATTTCGTAAAGAACATTGTTGTTGCCGGCGTACTTCTTTGACATTTCTTCAAAGAAGGCTTTGGCATCCTGCTTGTATACGTTCGGATCCAGATCGTGCAGGATATGCCAGTCGATAATTGCATACATGCCGGCATTCGTTGCATACTCCACTCCGTTTGTCACAAGCTTCTTTAAATCCTCTTTGTTTCCTCCGGTGCAGTAACCTGCTCCTTCCGCCGTATACATGGCAAGTCGCAGGGTATTCGCTCCGAAATCGTCGCGAAGGGAGTTCACCGCATCCTGATTGACATACTGGGGAAACCATCCCAGACCGTGGGTGCTGACACCGCAAATCTGAAAATTATTTCCGGCTTCATCCACAATCTGATTGCCTTTTACGGACAGGGCACCGTGAATCTCCACGGGTGTTTTGCCGTCTGCCTTTTGTTCTTCCCCGGAAGTCTTTTCGCTTTCCTGCTCTTTTTCCGATGCCTTTTCGCTTTTTGTTTCTCCGGTTTCGGAAACAGGTTCACTCACGCCTTCGGATAAAATCTCCGAAGAAGGTCCCCCGGAACCGGGATTGGACACGTTGCAGGCACTGCAGCCCGTCAGGGTAAAAAGAAGGGATACTGTCAGAAATACCGACAGAGCCTTACGTACTTTCTTTTTGCAGCTCCTTTTTTTATCATTCATTCTTTTTCCTCTTTTTCGTCCAGTGACTTCAGATCTTCCGCCTGCTTACTGGCTCTTTCTCTGTGTCCTTTTCCGAACAGGATGCGGACTTTTCCTTCGGTACCGTTCTTAATCCGGAGGATGTTGGGCCAGTGTTTGATGATGATGACGATGCTCGCCAGACCCACAATCAGTGCGGAAACGGGATTCCCCGTGTAAAAATATACAAAAACCGGAAAGGTTACAACCGTGGTTAACGTTCCCACCACAATATAATCCGTAATCAGGGACACAACGATAATAATAACCGCCAATACCACGGCAACCGGGAAATGCAGTCCTGCCACAATTCCGATATAGGTGGCAAATCCTTTTCCGCCTTTGAATTTTAAATAAAACGGAAAAATATGGCCGAGCACGGCACAGGCTGCCGCAAGATAGGCAATACTCGGAAGATCCGGTGCCAGGAATCGGGTCAGTAAAACCGCCACCACTCCTTTGGCAATATCCAAAGCTCCGATTAACACGCCGAAACGCCAGCCGAGAACCATGGTGGCATTCGATGCTCCCAGATTCTTCGAACCGCTTTTCTTAACATCCACACCTTTGATGCGTCCGATGATATAGGACGGCGAAATACTGCCGATGGCATAGGCGCAGACTGCCACGATGATGTAAACAAGGGCATTCGCCATTTTCATTCCCCTTAACTTCTGTAATCGGTAACTCTCTTGGTCTTCTTCTCGCTTCTCGGCAGGGTTCCTACCGGTACGATGGATACTCTCGGAGTCACTCCGACATAAGTCTTGAATACGTAAGCGATATTTTTCGCCATATCTTCGAAGCGGACTCTTCCTTCTCCTTCCACGGTAAGCAGGAATACGTCGCAGTTCTTGTCATCTTCGTGCGCAAGCGTTACACGATATTCGCTCGTTGCACCGTCCACCTTGGAAAGCATTTCCTCCACCTGAGCGGGGAACATATTCACGCCGTGGATTTTAAACATGTCATCACTTCTGCCCTTGATGACGTCAAGTCTGGGATATTTGCATCCGCATTTGCACCCGCCGGGCACGATACGGGAAATATCGTGGGTACGGAAACGAAGCAGGGGCGCGCCTTCCTTCACCAGAGTGGTGATTACGATTTCGCCTTCTTCGCCGTCGGGTACATTTTCACCGGTAACCGGATCGATGATTTCGATGTAAAGATAATCATCGAAGCAGTGCATTGCGGTCTCACCGGGACAGTTGATACCGATACCGGGACCGTAGATTTCGGTCAGTCCGTAAATATCGAAAAGTTCAATGCCGAGACCTTCATGAATGGTCTGACGCATTTTATCGCTCCAGCGCTCGGATCCGATGACACCCTTGGTTAAGTGAATCCGGTCGCGAATGCCGCGGCGGTTGATCTCTTCGGAAAGAAGAAGTGCATAGGAGGATGTCGCACACAAAACGGTGGACTTTAAGTCAATCATCATCTGAATCTGTTTCTCGGTATTGCCGGGTCCCATGGGAACCGCCATGGCTCCGAGTCTTTCACAGCCTGCCTGGAAACCGATTCCCGCGGTCCAGAGTCCGTAACCGGGAGTAATGTGAATGCGGTCCTTATTGGTGATTCCCGCAATCCTGTAGCAGCGTTCAAACATAATGGCCCAGTCTTCGACATCCTTTCTGGTATAAGGGATGATAACCGGCTTTCCGGTCGTACCGGAAGAGGAATGGATACGAACCACTTCTTCGTCGGGAACCGCCTGAATTCCGAGAGGATAAGCATTTCTCAAATCCTCTTTGGAAGAGAAGGGAAGCTTATAAAAATCCTCTTCGGAGGTAATTTTGGTAATCCCCATTTCGCGGTACATTTTGCCGTAGTAGCTGTCTCCCGCCACCAGACGTTTTACCTGTTTGTCGATCAGTTCCAGTTGTTCTTTGCTCGGTTTCATGATTTTACCCCTTCTGCAGCCTTTCTTCGTTTTTCTTCTATTTCCTCTTTTACCGCAAGGAAGTGTTTTTCTTCCTCATCGGTTAAATTCCGTTTGCTCATCTCGCGTGCCTCTCCGGGAACTGCAAGTTCCGGATTGGCCTGCCTCGCAGCTTCTCCCGCCGCAAGTCCGGTTATAAATGCCTTCTTGTTGATTTCCGCGAACGCTTCCTTTACCGTCGTTTCGATGGTGGAAAGCATATCTTCCTTCGTAAAGGATAAAAGTCCCGCGCCCAGGGCAAGTCCGAGAACGGCAACGTTAAAGAATTTCGCACTGCCGAGATCTTTGCAAAGGTCATCTGCATCCACAACAACCAGGCGCTTTACAAAGCCTTCCAGGTATTTCGTCATCTCGCTTCCGTCGTATCCGGCAGGGTGTAAGGACTCCGTAACCGGCTTAATCGGCGACGAATTCACAATGACCGCGCCGCCTTTTTTTAAATATCCCAGATTTCTGACCGCTTCCGCGGGTTCAAAGGCAATGATCAGATCCGCTTTCTTCTTCGGAATCAAAGGAGCATAGGCGTCCTCCCCCAGTCTGACATGACTGGTTACCGGACCTCCTCTCTGGGCCATTCCGATGGTTTCCGCGGAATGAACCGTGATTCCGGTTTTACAGGCGGTTGCCGCAAGAAGCTTGGACGCCAAAACCGTTCCCTGTCCGCCGACACCGCAAAGTAAAATATTGTAAGACATTACCGCACCTCCTTTTCAATCGCACCTACGGGGCAAACCTGCGCACAGAGATTACAGCCCGTACAGGAGAGAGCATCGATGGTAATTTTATCCTCTTTGACGGAAATGGCCGGACAGCCGATTTCCCGGATACAGTTTTTGCATCCGATACAGCGGTCCGTCACCGTACATTTTTGTTCCGGTTTAAACAGCGCCACACAGGGAGAAGCAAAGAGAATGGCTTTTACACCCTTTTCTTCGGCACATTCCCGTACGGCTTCTACGGCTTCTTCCAGATTTAAGGGATTCACGGTTATGACCTTCTTTAAGCCCATCCCTTTTAAAATTCCCTCTATGCTGATTTTGGCAACCACGTCACCCATCATGTTGCGGCCGGTGCCGGGATGCGGCTGGTGGCCGGTCATGGCGGTCGTGGAGTTATCGAGAATGCAGACCGTTAAATCCGCTTCGTTATATACGGCATTGGCAATCCCGGTCATGCCCGAGGCAAAGAAAGTGGAATCGCCGATAAAAGCAAAGTTCACGGTATCCGGATCCGTCCAGTGAAGGCCCTGCGCCATGGTAATTCCGGCGCCCATGCAAAGGCAGGTATCCACCATGTCAAGCGGCATGGCATTTCCGAGCGTATAGCAGCCGATGTCTCCGGAGAAATTGGCCTTTCGTCCCTTCATTGCCTTCTTCACCGCATAAAAACTTGCCCTGTGAGGACAGCCCGCGCAGAGAACCGGAGGACGTACGGGAAGTGCGGGTGCCAGGGGAGGAGTCTTTACTTCGCCCGAAAGCTTATCCTTAATCTGCTCCACGGTACTCTTCATCCGTTCCTCTTCATGCGTAAATTCTCCGAGGAAAACACCGATTTCCTCGGCAACACCCTCCGCCGTATCCTCTCCGGACAACGGGGAATTGCCGGTATGTTTGCCCAAAACCTTATAGGAAAGCTTATGCTTTCCGGCAAGCATTAATAATTCCTCTTCAAGATAAGGGAAAAGCTCTTCCACCACCAGAACCTCTTCCACGCCTTCCAGCGCATTTAACAAAAAGCGTTCCGGCAAAGGATGCGGCGTTGCAACATGAATCAGTTTCGCATCTTCCCTTCCCTGCATATATTCCATCGCATAGGCAAAACCCGTTCCGCCCGCAACCACGGCCTTCTTTACATCTTTTCCGCCGTAAACCCGGTTAAAGGCATAATCGGAGAATTCCTCGCCGATTTCGGGATTCCTTTTCTCGATCATCGCATGATTGGCTCTGGATAATCCGGGGAAAATCACAAAGCGTTTGGAATTCTTTACAAAACCCGGTACATCCTTCGGCTTTGCCGTCTCATCGTATGTTACCGATGCATAGGCATGATCGATTCTCGTAGTCGGACGAAGAAGGACGGGCGTTTTGTATTTTTCGGAATATTCAAAAGCATCCTGCACCATCCGGTAAGCTTCTTCGACACTGCTCGGATCAAAAACCGGAATGCGGCAGTATTTTGCAAACAGTCTCGTATCCTGCTCCGTCTGGGAAGAAATGGGACCGGGATCATCGGCGGAAACCACTACCACACCGCCTTCCACACCTACATAGGCAAGACTCATCAGTGCATCGGAGGCAACGTTCAACCCCATCATTTTCATGGTAACCAGACAACGGGCCCCCGCATAGGAAGCTCCTGCTGCCACTTCCATGGCTGCCTTTTCGTTAATGGACCATTCCACATGAATCGCCTTGTCTTTGTTTGCTTTTGCAATACTGTCAATGATTTCCGAGGACGGGGTTCCCGGATATCCGCAGGCCACATTGACTCCGGCGGCTATGGCGCCCAGTGCTATGGCCTTATTTCCCATCATGTACTCTGTTTTCACGATTTATCCTTCTTTGCCGGTTTTCGTATTTTTATGAGTCGTAAAATTGCCAAAAAAGCCTTTATTTCCTCACAGAAAACCAAAATAAAGTATAACACAGATTCCGTAAATAAAAAACCCCGCGGCCTTCATATCCGTCGGCCGCGGAGCGATTATTTTAACTTTCTGTTTCCGTTTATTTCATATCCGAAATCCGAAACTAGACAATACCCTGTGCCTTCATAGCATCGGCAACCTTTAAGAAGCCTGCGATATTGGCACCTGCAACATAGTCGCCTTCCTTGCCGTACTTCTTGGCAGCATCGTCAAGGTTGTGGAAGATGTTGATCATGATTCCCTGAAGCTTTGCATCAACTTCTTCGAAGGTCCAGGAAAGTCTTTCGGAGTTCTGGCTCATCTCCAGTGCGCTCGTTGCTACGCCGCCTGCATTTGCAGCCTTGCCGGGAACAAAGTATACCTTGTTCTGCTGGAAGTACTGGGTAGCCTCCAAAGTGGTAGGCATGTTAGCACCTTCGCAAACTGCGATAACACCGTTGGCAACAAGTGCTTTGGCATCATCAAGATTCAGCTCGTTCTGGGTTGCGCAGGGAAGTGCGATATCCACTTTAACGCTCCACTGATTGGTGCCTTCGGTAGCCTTGTCATGATACTGTGCGGAAGGTCTCTTTGCAGCATACTCGGTAAGACGTGCACGATGTACTTCCTTCACTTCCTTAAGAAGTGCAACATCGATTCCTTCGGGATCATATACCCATCCGGTGGAATCGGAGCAGGTAACGGGCTTAGCGCCTAACTGCTGTGCCTTCTGGATTGCATAGATTGCTACGTTACCGGAACCGGAAACCGCACAGGTCTTGCCTGCGATGTCGATTCCGTTGGATTTTAACATTTCCTGCGTCATATAGAGAAGTCCGTATCCGGTAGCTTCGGTTCTTGCCAAAGATCCGCCGTAGGAAAGTCCCTTACCGGTAAGAACGCCTTCGTAAAGTCCGGTAAGTCTCTTGTACTGACCGTACATGAAACCAATTTCTCTTGCGCCTGTTCCGATGTCACCAGCGGGAACGTCGGTATCTGCGCCGATGTATTTGAAAAGCTCAGTCATAAAGCTCTGGCAGAATGCCATAACTTCTCTGTCGGATTTACCCTTGGGATCGAAATCGGAACCACCCTTGCCGCCGCCGATAGGAAGACCGGTTAAGGAGTTCTTGAAGATCTGCTCGAAACCTAAGAATTTGATTATACCAAGGTTTACGGACGGATGAAGTCTTAAACCTCCCTTGTAAGGTCCGATTGCGGAATTGAACTGTACACGGAATGCATTGTTAACCTGTACCTGTCCCTTGTCATCTACCCAGGGAACACGGAAGAGAATCTGTCTCTCCGGAGTTACAAGTCTTTCCAGTAATGCATCTCTTCTGTACTCTTCTTCGTTCGCTTCGATTACTACACGAAGAGATTCCAGAACTTCCTTTACAGCCTGATGAAATTCGGGCTGTGCGGGGTTTTTTGCTACGACATAATCGTAAATCTCGTCAACATATGACATGGCTTTATCCTCCTTTTTTCGTTTCGCCCTCCGAAGGCTTTTTTGCCATCGGATAAACGAAAATGCTTTACCGCTTTAAACAACTAAAAAAACTAAAAAAAATTATAATTCCATTTTTTTTCGATTGCAATAAAAAAATTGCCTGCTTCGGCAATTTTTTTAAGTGACCTGTTAATCCAGATCCTGATTGGTATTTTTTTTGTCCACCTTCAGACGGTTCATTTCGCGCTCGATACGAAGCCGGTTGGACTTATATTCCTTGATGCTCTGCTGCCGCATCCTCTCTTCGTACTCTTCCTCTTCGGCCCTGCGCTTTTTGTTGATTTCCACGTCTTCGGGACGTTCCACGGTAATGGCCAGAATCGTAACCTCGTTGTCCTCCATAATGAAGGTCCCGTTACTGATGACCGCATACCGCTTGCCTTCTTCCGGCACCGTAAACTCCAGCGTTCCGGGCTTAATGGCAGCGCAGGTATTCTGATGGTCGGCCAGAATTCCGTAATGTCCGTCGGAAATCGGAAGAATCAGGGATTCGCACTCTCCTTCGTAGAAGAGTCCTTCCGCCGCTAAAATTTTCAAATGAAATGCTTTCAATCGGACGCCCTCTTTTTATTAAATCTCGCCTCTTTTTATCTTTTCCGCCTTCTGGAAGGCATCTCTTAACGTACCGACGTTAAAGAATGCCGCTTCGGGCAGTTCATCCACTTTACCGTCCACGATGGCTTTGAATCCGCGAAGGGTTTCAAAAAGCGGAACGTATTTTCCTTCCAGACCGGTGAACTTCTCCGCCACCGACATGGGCTGGGATAAAAATCTTTGTGCTTTTCTGGCTCTCGAAATCGTCAGCTTGTCTTCGTCGCTTAACTCCTCCATACCGAGGATGGCGATAATATCCTGCAGCTCTCTGTATTTCTGCAGCGACTCCTGCACCCTTCTGGCAATCTCGTAATGTTCTTCTCCGACAACGTCGGGAGCAAGGATACGGGATGATGACTCCAGGGGATCCACCGCGGGATAAATACCCTGCTCGGCTATTTTTCTGGAAAGAACCGTTGTGGCATCCAGATGGGTAAACGTTGTTGCGGGCGCGGGGTCGGTTAAGTCATCCGCAGGCACGTAAACCGCCTGTACGGAGGTAACGGAACCGCGTCTCGTGGAAGTGATTCGCTCCTGAAGGGAGCCCATTTCCTCTGCCAGCGTAGGCTGGTAACCAACCGCGGAAGGCATACGTCCCAAAAGTGTGGATACCTCGGAACCTGCCTGTACGAAACGGTAAATATTATCGATAAACAAAAGCACATCCTTACGCTTCTTGTCACGGAAGTATTCCGCCATGGTAAGACCGGAAAGGGCCACACGCATACGCACACCGGGTGCCTCGTTCATCTGACCGAAGACCAGTGCCGTTTTCTCGGAAACACCGGACTCTCTCATTTCACGCCATAAATCGTTTCCTTCACGGGAACGCTCGCCGACACCGGTAAAAATCGAATAGCCGCCGTGCTCCGTAGCGATATTGTGAATCAGCTCCTGGATTAAAACGGTCTTTCCTACACCGGCACCGCCGAACAGACCGATTTTACCGCCCTTGGCATAAGGCTCTAAAAGATCGATTACCTTGATTCCGGTTTCGAGAATTTCCACGGCGGGACGCTGCTGTGCAAAGGTGGGAGCTTTTCTGTGTATTTCCCATCTCTCCGTTCCTTCGGGAATGGGACCGAGCCCGTCAATCGGATCGCCGGTTACGTTAAAAACACGTCCCAGAGTCGCTTCTCCCACGGGTACCTGAATCGCCTTACCCGTTGCTTCCACTTCCATACCGCGGCTTAAGCCTTCGCTTCCGCAAAGCATGATGCAGCGAACCTCTTTGTTTCCGATGTGCTGTGCCACTTCCATGACAAATTTTCTGTCCTTATAGGTTACAAAAAGCGCTTCACGGATACGGGGCATATGCTCCGCATCAAAACGCACATCCACAACGGATCCTGAAATCTGTGTAATTTTACCTGTCATGAGTCATTCCTCTCCTGCAGCATACGAATCAGCTCTTTCTGCCTTTCGAGAGCTTTCTTTTCTTTCTTTCGTTTCATCGCTTTCGCGCCGGCGGAAACTTCGGTAATTTCCTGTGTAATCATACTCTGTCTGGTATGGTTATACTGGATGCGGAGATTGTCCAGAATCTCCTGGGCGCTCTTATTGGCCGAATCCATGGCGTTCATTCTGGCGCTCTGCTCCGATACGAAGCTGTCCACCAGTGCGCCGTAAACGATACCGAGCACGTAACTTTCAATGGTATTGTCAAGAACCTCGGTTAAGTTCGGCATAAACTTAAAGGGAACCCTGACTTTTTTCTCCCAGACCGGAGGGGCTATGTTGAAGTCCGCCTTATGGAAAGGCAGAAGGCGCATCACTTCCGCCGCTTCGGAATAGCTGTTGTGATAATCGGTGAAAATAACATACATCTTTGTGATTTCACCCTTATCGTATTTATCAAGAAGCGCCGAAGTAATCTCCCTGGCCCTGTAAAGTGTCGGGTTCTGGGAGGAATAACGGAAGGACTGCTCGATGGGGATATCGTGGCTTACGAAATAATTACGTCCGCACTCCCCGACCACAAAAAGCATATTATCCTCGTGCTCCGAAAGCATCCTGACCGCTTCCTTGATTACATTCTGGTTGTAAGCACCTGCCAGACCTTTGTCCGCGGTGATTACCAGATAACCGTAAGTACCCTCTAAATCCTCGATGACGCCCTTCGGGTAAAAATACCGGCTCTGTACGTTTTCGTCGATACGGAAAATTCGCTTGATCTCATGGGATACCGCATCAAAATACGGCCTCGTCGCTTCGAAGCTTTTCTTTGCCTTCTGAAGCTTGGTGGAGGAGATTAAGTACATGGCGTTGGTGATTTTACGGGTATCCTGAACGCTCTTTATTCGGTTCTTGATTTCTTTGATGTTCGACATACCTTAATCCCGAAATGCATTAACGCTTAGACATGTATTCCTTTGCAACCGACAGAATTTCCTGTTTTAAATCGTCGGGCAGACCTTCGGAACCGGTAATACGGTCCTTAATGTCCGGGCGGTTCTTTGTAAAATAAGAAAGAAGGCCGGCTGCCACATCATTAATCTTCTTTTCTTCCACATCCAGAAAGATGCGGTTTAATGCGCACACCAGAAGGATTACTTCCTCTTCGCCGGAATACGGGGAATACTGCTTCTGACGAAGAACCCTCATTAAGCCCTTGCCGTAAAGAAGCTGCTTTCTCGTGCTCTCGTCAAGGTCCGACGAAAACTGGGTGAATACTTCCATTTCGCGGAACTGGGCAAGATCGAGTCGTAAGGTACCCGTAGCCTTTTTCATGGCCTTGGTCTGGGCATCGCCGCCCACACGGGATACGGAAAGACCGACATTGACGGCGGGACGCTGTCCTTCAAAGAAAAGCGCGGATTCAAGGAAAATCTGTCCGTCGGTGATGGAAATAATATTGGTCGGAATATACGCGGAAACGTCGCCCGCCTGTGTTTCAACGATGGGAAGGGCCGTCATGGATCCGCCTCCGAGCTCATCGCTTAAATGCGCCGCGCGCTCCAAAAGCCTGGAATGCAGATAAAATACATCGCCGGGATATGCCTCACGTCCCGGAGAACGGTCAAGCAAAAGGCTTAAGGAACGATATGCAATGGCATGCTTGGACAAATCGTCATAGATGATTAAAACGTCCTGCCCCTGATTCATAAAATATTCGCCGAGGGCGCAGCCCGCATAAGGTGCGATATACTGAATGGGTGCCGCATCCGATGCGGATGCGTTGACGATGATGGTGTAATCCATGGCACCCTTGATTTTCAAATTGTTGACAAGCTGGGCAACACTGGAAGCTTTTTGTCCGATTGCCACATAGATGCAGATTACATCCTTGCCTTTCTGGTTGGTAATCGCATCGAGCGTAATGGCGGTTTTACCCGTCTGACGGTCTCCGATGATAAGCTCTCTCTGACCGCGTCCGATGGGAAACATGGAATCGATGGCAAGGATTCCGGTCTCTAAGGGTCTGTTTACCGGCTGACGGTCAATGATACCGGGTGCCGCATGTTCGATGGCATAATATCCCTTTGCTTCGATGCTGCCTCTTCCGTCGATGGGCTCTCCGAGAGGATTCACAACACGGCCCAAATATTTTTCGCCGACCGGAATGCCGGCGGTTTTACCGGTACGGTAAACGCTGCTGCCCTCCATAATGGGAGCTTCGTCGGAGAAAAGGATACAGCCGACTTCGTCTTTTCTCAGATCCATGACCATGCCTCGGATACCGTCTGTGAAAATCAGAATCTCTCCGTATGTGGCATTCTCGAGACCTTCCACCGTGGCTATTCCGTCTGCGACCGTAAGAACGGTACCGACTTCAAGTGCAATCGCTTCCGGCGTCCAGTTGTGCACGGTCTCCTTCATCAGCGGGATGACGTTGTCGGAGTGTTTCGCAAGATAGGTTAATTTCTCTCTTAACTGTTCGAACTTTCCTTCTTTGCTCCAGTCATATACGTCATTCCCGATTTCCAGACGAAATCCGCCCGGATACTCCTTGGACCGGACCCAGGAAACTTCGATGTCTCTTTCATATTTTCTGGAGAGAAAATCGTGAAATCCCGCCATCTGCGCATCAGTGGGTGCAATGGCGGAATACAGATAAGCTTTGGTAAAGTTGCTGTAATTACTCATTCTTCAAGTTTCCTTCTGCGCTCTTTAAGAACTCATCGTAACTCTTTTTCACGTCCGCACTAAGAACAATTTTCTCCGTTGCGGTGGTTACGATATCAGCAATTTCTTTCTGTGCTTCGGCAATGATTTTATCATGCTCGATTTCACCGCGCTTTCTGGCGGTTTCGAGGATATTCTGAGCATCTGCCCTGGTCTGCTCGAGCACACGGTTTCTTTCTTCCGCGGTCTTTGCTCCGGCCTCGGACTTCATTACGGAAATTTCTTCCTCCGCAGCGGCGATTTTACTCTCATACTCCGCTTTTGTCTTCTCGGCGTCTTCCAAAGCCTTCTTTGCATCATCATGCTTCTTTTGATAGGACGCTTCTCTTTTCTCCATAAAATCTTTTACGGGTTTGAATAAAAAGAAGTACATCACCGCAAAAAGAATCGTGAAATTCAGTACATGCAGCAGAATCTGCTGCCAGTCAATATTCAAAGGCATATTCATGACCCTCTCTAACTTTCGGTTAGTTTAAAACGAATACAATCAGAATGGTAACAACCAGTGCATAAATAACGGCGGTCTCGACGAATACCATACCGAGCATCCACAGAGACTGAATCTTGCCGCTTGCTTCCGGCTGACGGGAAATACCTTCCACGGACTTGCTGGTTGCGATACCCATGGCAAGCGCACCGATTGCTGCGGGAATTGCGATGGCGATGGCTGCCGCCAGTGCCTTCATGGCCGTGGTGGAAAGCTTGTAGCTTGTGTCACCCGCTTCCACGATTTCGTATGCAGACTCCTCATCACCGCCTGCGGCAAATACCTTAAACGGTGCCGCAAGGATCCCGAAGCTTAAAATAAGAATCAATATTGCCGTTACGATTTTCTTTACGTTTTTCATTTGGATACCTCCGGAGTAATTGTATTGTTATCAGTCGTTTCTTCTTTGATTTGTTTTTTCTTCCGCCTCTTAGGTTTCTGAAGTTTCTTTTCGGAAACTTCTCCGTAGAACATGGAAACCAGAAGCGTAAGGACATATGCCTGAATCAGCGCATGTAAGAGGGTAAACAGCACTCCCACAAGTACCGGTACGATAAAGCTTAACGCCATCGTATAATACACAAGCTCGGTTACCAGCGCACCGCTTAACAGTGCTCCGAACAGACGGAAACTCATGGAAAGGGGAAGGGAGAATTCCTTAATGGTTCCTAAGAATCCGTGCCATCCGTTATTCGCGATTCCGCCGACCAAAATGAACAGGTACGACAAACAGCCCATCGCAATGGCCCCGTTGATGTCGGCTAACGGCGCAGGGAGTGATATGCTTGCTCCCGATGTGGTAACGGCCTGGAAACCGAAGAGTTCAAACATCGTTCCCACAAAAATGTATACACCCGCGGTGAAAACATAGGCGCTTAAAACTCTGTTCTTTTCCGGCGAATTGGATTTGGCCAGATTCCGGAACAAATCCACCAGTGTTTCGAGTACCAGCTGGAATTTACCTGGGATTTCCTTAAAGCGCGGTATTACGAAGATTCTGCAGATTAATGCAAAAACCGTCAGAATACCGGTTACGGCAAAGGCGGAAATCAGGCCGGGATTGACATCCATCAGTCCGAAGAGACTTACCTTCATGCTTTCGTGAAGCACGGCATCCCGCATGGTTTCCGAAAGGCTTTCCGGCCTCGGCGCGGGTTTTCCCAAAAGGACGATTCCCGTAAGAATCACAAGCAGTATGGCCGCAAACACCACGACGCTGACGATTCTTCTTTTCTTACTCATGAATCAAGCGCTCCTTTCCTTTCGATTTTTTCGATTACATATTTATAAATGGGATTTCCCATGGCGGAGAATTTCTCTTCATATTCCGTCATGACGTTTCCCTCATTCATTGCCTCATCGTTGTGAAGATCTCTCGTGATGCCGATAATCTTCCACGGTTCGTCTTTTAATTCTTCCACCGCAAAATCAAACAGCGCCGTATTGTCGGTTTTGAATTCGATTCGTCCGCCCGGTTTCAGAATCCGGTAATACTTTCGAAGAAAGAGTTTGTTCTCGAGTCTTCTCTTCGCATGGCGGTCCTTCGGCCACGGATCCGAGAAATTCAGGTAAATCCTGTCGACTTCTCCTTCGGCAAAAATCTCTTCGATTCCTTCCGCATCCATCCTTAAGAACCTTAAGTTCGGGACCGGATCAGCCTCCAGCTTCTGAACTCCCCGAAGCAGGGTGGATGAATATTTCTCGATTCCCAGATAATTGATTTCGGGATGAAGTCTTGCAAGGTCCGTAATGAACCTTCCTTTTCCCATACCGATTTCAATCTGCAGCGGATTTGCGTTTTGGTAAATCTCCGCCGCCCACTTTCCTTTATGGGAGGCCATGATTTCCTCTTCAATGACATATTCGCTTGCTGCAATGTATTCTCTGGATCCTTTGATATTCTTCAGTCGCATTCCCGGTTCAACAAATTACGCATAGGATGCGTAATCTCCCATAGCACAGATTTTCACAAATAACATACATATCATACTCCTCTTTTCCGTAAAAAGGAAGATACAAAAAGGGGCGTCCGTCTTGACAAGATTTTGCTCTGTTTAGTATAATCGTATTTGCGCTAAAGGAAACAGCGCAGTTCGGATACTGAGGAGAAGTACTCAAGAGGCCGAAGAGGCGCCCCTGCTAAGGGTGTAGGTCGGGCAACCGGCGCGAGGGTTCAAATCCCTCCTTCTCC
>ODAJ014791063.1_pt1 | contig 38331 bp, 30 predicted proteins | sample 1539241 | NCBI WGS metagenome assembly ODAJ01 (sample SAMN02144231, study PRJEB22623) | gut metagenome | biome: sheep rumen | host: Ovis aries | place: New Zealand
ATTGCTCATGCCCGTGCCAAACTGGAGAAAGCAGAATTCCAGTATCAGGCTATTCTGATGGGACAGGGCTATAAGCATAACAATCTTGATGCAGCACCGGATAATATCAAGCACATGGCGCGTATCAGCAGTGGCTATAACGAAGCAAAAGCTGAGTTGCACGCATTGGAGAGCGAGCTGGCCTATTGTACCATCACAGCCCCCGTTTCCGGAGCAGTCATGAAAATCCAGAATACGCTCTATGGTGCTGCCATGCCAGGCGAACCTCTCTTCTATATTGTGGATACAGAACACCTAAAGGTAAGTTTTGACGTGCTCGAAAATGAAGTGCCCAGATATGAAAATGGAGTCGTTCTCTCCGTCTCTAGCGTTGCTTTCCCCAATGAGCATCATCCCGCTACCATTTCAGGCGGTAGCCCCGTTGTCGATGACAATGGCATGGTGCATATTGAAGCCACGCTGAAGCCCCACCCGCATCTGGCACCTGGTATGACCGCATTTATAACCCTGCAGAAAGTTGAGGACTCAAACCCGTAACCGCTCTTGACGTTCGTACCGGATAAAAACACAAAAAGCCCTCCCCACGCTTTGCAGCGCAGGGAGGACTTTAAAAGGTCATAAATAGAGGCATACTGATTCCGGTGATTGTTTTGAATAAAAAAATCAAGTGGAATTCTTTGGCGAGTCACGAGAGAATGTGTATCTTTGCAGCCGGAATAGTCCTAAAATTAAAAAATAGGAATAATACGGGGCTTAAATCCGTGCTTTTAATCTAAAAGTAGGCATATTATGGAGTACATCAAGGTAAGCGAAGCAGCAGCAAAATGGGGACTTAGTGCTCGTAGGGTACGCATTCTCTGTGCCGAGGGGCGCATAGGAGGTGTTGTCAGAAAAGGCAATCTCTATATGATACCTTCCGATGCATTACGCCCAGCCGACGGACGGACGACACGCACGGCAGATTCGTCGTTGCGTCCATTGTTTCAAAGAATTGACCAGCTAAAATCCGAGCTCACACAGTTCCGTCCTCTTACTCCTGCTGAGACAGAGGCCTTGCGCCAAGAGTTCATCGTGGAGCATACCTATCATAGCAATGCCATCGAGGGCAATACACTCACACTCCAGGAGACTCAGCTGGTGCTTCAAGGTATCACAGTTGACCGTAAACCTCTTAAAGACCATTTGGAAGTCGTTGGCTACAAAGAAGCCTATGAATACATGGAACAATTGGCTAAAGAGCAACGAGCTCTCACGACCTACGAGATACGTACCATTCACCAGTTGGTACTTGCCGACCGTCAAGAAGACCGTGGCCAGTGGCGCCGTGTGCCGGTACGCATTCTAGGAGCATTGACGGAACCTGTACAGCCCTATCAGATAGAACCCATGGTCGAGGCTTTGTTGGCAGATATGGAGTCACTTTATCATCAGCATCATCTTGTTGAGAAAGTGGCGCTGTTCCATTTGCGCTTTGAGAGTATCCACCCCTTCATTGACGGAAATGGTCGAACCGGACGTCTGCTGATGAACCTCCAGCTTATCCGTGCCGGCTATCCACCCATTAACGTAAAGTTTGCCGACCGCCGCCGTTATTATGAAGCTTTTGACAGTTACGCCCAAACCGGCTCGCCAGAGGCTATGCAGACACTCATTGCTGAATACTTGGAGCAACGTCTCTCGGCTATGCTTGAGATATTGAGTAACATAAAATCCACTCCCTCCGGTCACGTGTGTCATGGTCATGAGTGTCATTAAGGAAAACGGACTGAAAAATCCGCATAATGAATATATTTAAATTTATATATTATTATGGGCCTAAAAACGCCCTTCCTTTCCAAAAACCTTAATGACCTTAATGACCACTCCCCTCCCGTAAACTGTGGGTCGAATTTTCGATTGACATCGCAACTATCGTTTTATCAGAAAAATGTGATTTATTGGAGGTAGTGATGAGCATGCTCTCTGCATTCGCCTTGCATTGTCCTTGCAAACGGAAAAAACGGTACTCCGAAAGAAAATTCGATTACTCCGAAAGAAAATTCGATTACTCCAAGAGTAATGGCGCTGTCGCTAGTGAACAGGCTTTGCGCTATGCGGCTATCTTGCTCGACATCAGCGATATGAGCCGCGAGGACTACGACGAGCTGCTGATAGAACAGAAGCGCAACGTCGTCTGGATTCACTTCGCGGTGAGACCCTCGGGAAACCGCCGAAGGACTAATTTCAAACGATAGTGCGAAGCGAGAAAACTCGGCTTACCACAGGCAGATGCATCCGCTTCGCAAAGTCCTACATCTTGACATGGGAGAAAATAAACGGGCGCAAATTTGCGCCCGTTATGTAGTAAAGAGAAATCGCTTAGGGAATTCCCTAAGCGATTTATTTTACAGAGAAGTAATTTCGAACTTGTAACCGATGGTCAGCGTCAAGACATCGCTGCGCATCTTCCAGTCGCTGTTGGAGTCCTTGTTGATGGTTGTCAAGCCTGGAATGTAGCGCAGGTCGATCGTGATGGGACTCTTGAACTCGTAGGAGACACCAATAGGCAGACCCAGGTTGAACCCCTCGTATAAATCACCCACACTTTCGTTACCCTCCGTAGCTGTTAGTCTGAAACCCATCTGCAGACCAAGTTTCAGGGCAAGGCCTTTGAGGACATAGAAATTGACCATGAGGGGTACGTTGATGAAATTGAGTTTGGTGGTTTGCGGACCAGTACCCTTTCCCATCCATCCTTGCTGGGTGTACAGAAGACCTGCGGTGAGTGAGAGATTGCGGGTATTCGTGAAATACTCACCTTCAGCACCGATGGTCAGACCTGTGCGAGGGTCGTCGCTACGGAAAATAAAATTATCGTATTTTCCTGAGAGGATGCCTTCAGACACACCAATCATGGGCTGGACAATAATATCGCCTGACAAGTGACGTGCCTTCTGGGCATTTGCAGTAAGGCAGCATACTGCCATCACTGCAATCATTAAAATTTTCTTCATATATTTAAAATGTTATGCAGCCTTTTTGGTCTTCTTGGCTGTAGTTTTCTTTTCTGTGTCGGCCTTCTTGATGAAGCGTCCCTTCTCGTCACGGGCAGGAGTAGCCTTCTTGGCAGCCTTCTTCTCAGTGTCGGCCTTCTTGATGAAGCGTCCTTTCTCGTCACGGGCTGGAGTAGTCTTCTTGGCAGCCTTCTTCTCAGTATCGGCCTTCTTGATGAAGCGTCCTTTCTCGTCACGGGCTGGAGTAGTCTTCTTAGCAGCCTTCTTCTCGGTCTTTACCTTCTTTTCAGCGGCTTTCTTCTCGGTATCGACCTTCTTGATGAAGCGCCCCTTTTCATCGCGTGCGGGGGCTGACTTCTTAGCAGTTGTGGTAGTCTTCTTAGCTGCTGCCGCTGTGCCGTAGCAACGGGTACACTCATGACGTCCCATCTTCTTTGCTTCAGCAGTAGATACACTCTTCACGTCCTTAGAATTAGACAGATAGCTGCACGACTTGCTCTTGTGATAAGCAACGGCACCATCGCCAGTAGATACATAAACGGTTTGGGCATTAGCACTTACAGAGATAGCTACCAATGCAACGAGGGTCATCAAAAACTTCTTCATAATTGTAAGAATTAATGGTTAGTAATGTTTATTTCACAGTAAAGTCGAAACCGAAGGGGTGCTCCTTGAACGAGTCTGAACCCAGACCGCCCTTATAGAAGAAGCAGTATTCGCCTGGCTCCAACTCCTTGGGGAAGGTTACCTCGAAGGTGTTGTTGTTAATCTCGTTAATCTCGAAGTCGATGATGTTACGGTTGGAGGCATTGGTGCCCTCGAAGCCCAGGATGCTGTAAGACATCTTATCCGGGAACAGACGGCGACCGCCCTTGCCACTCTTCTTGGGCTCCTTGACCTGCATCTTGATGCACTGGAACTCGTTGGGGTTCTGAATGCTGCTCATGACAATCTGATACCAGTTGTCGGCACCCTGCTGGAAGCTCTCGCCCTCTTTCTTGGGGAAATAGAAACGGAACACGGGATGGCGACCGTTCTCACCCTCCATCTGCAGCTTTGAGGTGGCTCCTGGCAACATCAGTTTCTGGATGTCCTTACCTGTGGACATCATGGCGACGGCACCTCCTGCTACTGCAGCAGCAGTACCTGAAGAAGCACTGCCCTTGACGGCTGAGCCTACACCATAGGCTGCAGCACCAATGAGAGCCAGCGTTCCGAGGTTGAATCCCTTGGACTCCTTCTCAAACTGGGTACGGAACATCTTCTTGGGCTTGCCTCCGCCTGTGGGGTTCCACCATAAGATGCCTTCATAACCGAAGTCTGTCTTGGCAATCTTCTGGATAAAGGTGGTTAACGACGCCTCAGCACCTGCAGCCTTCAGTTGGCGCATGAAGTCAATGCTATATGTAATTCTACGTTCGGTGCTGTTTTCAATGGCACCGATGATTTCTTCTGAAGAGAAGCCTTCTTTCAGCAGGCTTAATACCGTTTCATTGTCCATTGTCTCGTTTTGGGCAGACATGGTCATTGCTGCTACTGTCATACAGGCTGTGAGCATCACTCTTTTTAATTTGTTTGTGAAAAACATAGATATAAAATTAATTTATTGATTTTTCTTTGTCTGCAAAAGTACAAATTGTTTCGCTATTAACCAAACGTTGAAGGATATTTTTGCAAAATATGATTTTTTATTTGGAAATTCGCTACCTTTGCACTATCTTTGCAGTCGTAAGCAAACAAGTTGACTATGGCACTGAATCTGAACAAGAACTTGAAATTGTACTACTCCATCAAGGAAGTAGCGGACATGTTTGGTCTGAACGAAAGCACATTGCGCTATTGGGAAACGGAGTTTCCTTATTTGAAGCCAAAGACTAGCGGACCTGCTAAGATACGCCAGTATCAGGAGAAGGACATCGAACAGATCAAGCTGATTCATAACCTGGTGAAGGTTCGTGGCTTCAAGTTGGCTGCTGCCAAGAAAATTATCAATAGCAATCGTGACGGAGCGGACAAGCGGGCGGAGGTGTTGACGAAGCTCTTGTCGGTTCGTGATGATTTGCAGGCCTTGAAAAAGCAGATGGACTACCTTCAGTAGCCCATCTTTCTTTTTATACGCTCAATAATACTTTTCAACAACCCTCTAATTCTTGGTTATCTTCAGCATTTCCCGGATGGCAGTCTCCAGTTGTCTGTCGTATCCGTTGATGTAGTCCTCGGGGGTGTTGAATACCTCGACGTCGGGGAAGAGCTCCTGGTTCTCCATGAACTGGTTGTTCTTGTCCCATTTGCCCACCTGAGGAATACCGAATACGAGGGTACGGTCCATCAGCGTCTCCCACCATACGGAGGTGGCAGTGCCTGCCACTGGGGTACCGATAAGCTTGCCAATGCCCAGTTCACGATATACCCAGGGGAATCCGGAGCCGTTCGAATAGCAGTCTTCATTCATCAGCACACAGGAGGGCTTCACCCACTTGTTCAACGGGTCGCGTCCCACATATTTATTATTAGGTACGAAGCGGTGATACTCCTTACCGCTGAGCAGCGTGCAGAGGTCGTCGTGCAACCATCCGCCACCGTTGCCTCGCTCGTCAACGATGACACCCTCGCGGTTGCGGTTCTTGTCGCTCAACAGTTCACTATATACTTTGCGGAAGTTCTCGCTGTTCATCGCCTTTACATGCACATAGGCCAATTTGCCACCAGAGAGGCTGTCCACCAGTTTCTCGTTGCGGTCCACCCAACGCTTGTAGAGCAGTTCGTCGAGGGCTGCCTGGCTGACGGGCTTGATGATGATGTCGCGACGTTTGCCGTCCTTGGGATTATAGACGGTAACATGGGTGCGCTGACCCGCTTTTCCGTCCAACATATAGTTGTAGTCTTCGCCCTTCTTGATAGTCTGTCCGTCAATCTGTTCGATGATGTCGCCAGCCTTCACGCCTGTGTTGCGCTGGGCAAAGGGTCCACGCTTGATGACTTCCTCGATGCGCAATCCGTCACCATCATAGCTGGCGTCGGTAAACACACCCAGATGGGCTGTGCGCTGAAGGGTGAGGGCGGGACGATAGCGGGCTCCAGTGTGTGAGCCGTTCAGTTCGCCCAGCATCTCACTGAGCATGTCGCGGAAGTCATAGTTGTTGTTGATGTAAGGCAGGAAGCGCTCGTAGGTCTTACGGTAGCCTGCCCAGTCGATGCCGTGCAGGTTGGTGTCGTAGAACTTCTCCTTCACTTGTCGCCAGATGTGGTCAAAGAGATACTGGCGCTCTTTGTAGGGCTGATAGTCGAAAGGTGCTTCGAAGGTGATGGCCTCTATTTTGTTCTTGGCGAGGTCAATCTTCTTGATGCCTTTGGATATCAGGTAGAGGGTCTTGAACTTGCTGTCGGCCTGCATCTCGCTGCCTCCCACGTTCTTCAATACCAGTTCGGTCTTATCCTCCAGCAGGTTGTGACGCCACAGGTCGTAGCCATCCTCGAAAGATGCCTGATAATATAAGGTGTCACCCGTTGGACTCAGAACAGCATCGCCCAGATGACTGGAATTGACCGTGAGGCGTACGATGCGGTCCCTGCAATTGTCAAGGTCGAAGACCAGTGCTTTCTTAGGTTCTGCCTTGGGAGCCTCTTTCTTGTTTCCCTTCTTGGTATCCTTTTTCTTCTTGTCGTCCTTCTTGTCGTCAGCAGCCTTTGCCTTCTTGGCTTCTTTCTGAGCCTCGTCCAGCAGTGCCTTCTCCTCCTTCGTCATTTGGAAGCGCTCGTAGGCATCGAGGTCGAAGAACATCAGATAGACATCCTCTTCAGCGCCCCAGGAACCATGACTGCGATAACCTGCGCGGTCGCTGGTGAAAATGATACCCTTTCCACCCAGTGCCCACTTGGCATAGCCCGTGCTGTATCCGCTGTTGGTCAGGTTGTAGGGTGCCTTCTTGCCGGTGGCATCCACAAGGGCTACATCAGGACTGTGCCATCCTCCCACACCAATATAGCAAGAGAGCAGCCAACGACTGTCCGGGCTCCACTGGAACCAGAGGTCGCCATCGCTGTAGCTATACACGTATTTGCCGTCCAAAACGGTGCGCACCTGTTTGGAGGCAAGGTTTAGGATACGCAGGTCGGCACGGTTCTCGAAGAAGGCAATCTCCTTGCCGTCAGGACTGTATTGGGGTTGCATGGAAACCTTGTCGCCTTGGGTAAGACGTTCCTCGGTGAGGTCGGTGGCGTAGGCAAACTGCTTCTCATCCTTATTCTTGATGGTGGAGCGATAAATCTGCCAGACACCGTTGCGCTCCGACGAATAGACCAGGCTGCGTCCGTCAGGGGCAAAGTCGAGGTTACGCTCCTGTTCCGGGGTATTGGTGATACGCTTGGTTGTCTTATAATCAATAGAGGTGACATAGACATCGCCATGCAGGATAAAGGCTATCTCCTTGTTCTTAGGAGACAGGCGAATCTCCGTGGCTCCTGTAGTCAGCGTCTGGCGTACCAGGTCACGGTCATTACGATCGCTGGTAATGCTGATGTTCACCTTCTGTTCCTTGCCGTCTTTCCACGTGTATATCTCTCCATCGTAGCCATAGCAGAGCGTTCCGTTCTGGGCTGCGGTGAGGAAGCGGACGGGATTTTTCTGATGATGGGTAATCTGCTGATTGCTCTTTCCGTCAATGCTCCGATGCCATACGTTGAACGTTCCATCCTGCTCACTCAGGTAGTAGAATGACTGTCCGTCAGCAGCCCACACAGGGGTGCGGTCTTCACCACGGAAGTCGGTGAGTTTAGTGAACTTGTCGCCTTTCTTCAGCCAAATGTCGCGTGTGATAGCCGACTGATGGTGCTTGCGGAAGAAGTCTTCATAACCCTTGTTGTCGTGATAAAGCACGTCACCTTGAGCATTGATGCTGATGTCTTCCATAGAGATGACGGAGAACATACGAGGGCGACCGCCCTTGGTGCTAACCTCGTAAACCTGAGGGAAGTTGCGCGATGACACGATAGACTTTGCCGTAGGCAGAATCTTCGAGGAGTAAAGCACATGGTTCTTGTCACTGAAAGTGATGGGGAACTCGTCGTTGCTGTTGGTAGTCAGACGGGTAGGGGTACCTCCCTTACGTGACATGAGCCATACGTCGAAACCTCCTTCGCGGGTAGAGGCAAAGGCTATCTGCTGTCCGTCAGGACTCCAGACAGGGTAGGCGTCGTACGCAGAATTGGTGGTCAGCTGACGGGCTTCGCCACCAGTGGTTGCAACGGTATAGATGTCGCCTTTGTAGGAAAAGGCTATCTGCTGTCCGTCGGGAGAGATGGTGCAGAAGCGCATCCACAAGGGATTCTCCTGAGCCATTGCTGACAGAGGGAGCAGTGATAATGCTATAATAAATAGCTTGTTTTTAACTATTGACGTAATCATAATTTCTCATTTCTTATGGTTTCCAGGTGTCTTGGATAGTGAAAACGGCCTCGCGGGTAATCTTCTGGGCCTCTTTCTTGGTGAGTTGACGACTCCAGCTGACGCGTTTGTCTGTGGCAGCACCTTCGCCATGATTGTTATATTCCATGTATCTGCAGGTCTTGTCAGCACCCTCACGCCATTTATGCCATCCTTCAGGACAGATTTGACGAGGGAGTTCACAATTCATGAAGAGCGTATAGCCATAGTCACGCCAGGGGCGACCCAGGAACACCTTGTCTACATTGTCGGCCGCGGTGATGCGACAGTTGTTGAAAATATAGCCATAGGGCACATCCTGAGGGGTCGAGGCTGCTGTGATGTATGAGTTTGCCTTGCAGAAGACGTCACAATTTTCAAACCATGCTGTAGATGGACCGAAGATAAAGTCGGTGGTTCCCTCAATATAACAGTTGTCGAAGAAGAGGCGCGTCTTGGCATTGCCTGTATATATGGTGTCCTGATGACCGAGGAAACGACAGTTGACAAAGGTCAGGCAATCGCCTTCGGTATGCAGGGCTACGGCTTGGCCCAGACGGGCTGCATTGTTCTCGATGGTGATATTCTTCAAGGTAATCTTGCTACCTTGAATCTTCAGCGTGAAGGTGCGGAAGGTTCCAATTTTTTTGTTTTCTCCTTGAGCTGTCAAAGGGGTGATGTCTGCCCGGATGTTAGCATGGTCGTCCCAGGTGATGATGGTCTTGTCGCGATCCTCACCACAAATCTCGATGTTGGTAAGCCACTGGGGTACAACGAGTTTCTCCTTATAGGTGCCGTTTTTCACGTAAATCACCTTGTGATACTCCATGAAAGCACGGCACACCTCGATGGCATCGGCGATGTTCCGGAACTCACACGTCCCGTCGCGCGACACAAACAGGGTGTCTGGATTGTCATAACTCTTGGCTTGTACGCTCACGATTCCCATGAGGGCACAGATGATACAGATTAGTTTTTTCATATTGTTGGTAGTTTAGTGATTATTTGTAGCAAGGGAGGTGGAGGCTATACTATTTGCGTCACATCCTGCAGTCCGTCAACAGTTTTCAGCTGATTGATAATCTCCTGAACATCCTCGCGATCATGAACACGCAGTTCTACGGTGCCGTCAAACACACCGTCTTCACTGGCAATAGTCAACTTGTGGATGTTGACATTCATCTGCGACGAGATGATGCGTGATATGTCAAGCAGCATGCCTACGCGGTCAATACCTTGCAGGCGGATAACAGCGTCAAAGTATAATTTTTTCTGCATATCCCACTTGGCGTCGAGAATTCGATTACCAAAGCTTGCTTTCAACTTTGCTGCTATAGGGCAGTCTCGCTTGTGAATTTCTATCTGGTGCTTGCCGTCAATGAATCCTAATACATCATCGCCAGGGATGGGATGACAGCATTGCTTGAATTTATACTGATTGATGTTCTCGTCACTGATATAGATGGGCTTTTTGCGGTTGAAGTTCTTGGTAACGACAAAGAGTTCTTGACGCTTGTCATCCACATTCTTCTTGCCATCTTTTCCCCGGCCCAGGAAGGGTACAAGTTTACGCCATCCTCTTTTGTTACTTTTGTTGTTACCACTCAACTCATCCACATCCTTCTCACCTAGCAAGATAGTCTTTTCAGCCAGCGCCTGGAAGAAATATTCTCTATTGCGAACTTCGTGGAAATCAGCCAGTTGGTCAGCGGCATTTAACGAATCTTCGATGCCATTTTTCTTGAGGAATTCATGGAATAAGTCTTCGCCTTGCTTTTGAAGTTCACGACTATTGCGGCGCAGAATAGCCTGTATCTTAGCCTTCGCCTTTGCGGTACTGACAAAATTAATCCATGAGGGTTGAACATGCTGTGACTTAGAGGTAAGAATCTCTACCTGGTCACCGCTTTGCAATTTATGGCTCAGGGGCACCAGTTTGTGGTTGACTTTGGCTCCAATACAGTGGGAACCCAAAAAGGTGTGAATGCTGAAGGCAAAGTCGAGTGCAGTACAACCTGTGGGCATCGTCTTGATTTCACCTTTCGGGGTAAATACGAAGATCTCAGATGCAAAAAGGTTAAGCTTGATAGCGTCGAGGAAGTCCATAGCATCGGGCTGGGGGTCGTCCAATATCTCCTTGATGGTGCGAAGCCAGTCGTTTAGCTCGATTTCATCTTCCGTGTATTCTGCATCCTCACCTTCTTTGTATTTCCAGTGTGCAGCAAAGCCTTGTTCTGCAATCTCGTCCATACGGTCAGAACGTATCTGTACCTCTATCCACCGTCCTTGTTTAGACATCAAGGTGACGTGTAGGGCCTGATAGCCATTGGCTTTCGGGTGGCTTAACCAGTCGCGTAAGCGGTCTGGATGACTTTTGTAGATTTTCGAGATAGCTACGTAGATATTGAAGCACTCGTTGATTTCCTCCTCACGTTTTTCCGGAGTGAAGATGATGCGAACAGCCAGGATGTCGTATATCTCATCGAAGGTGACGTGCTTGTTTTGCATCTTACTCCATATAGAGTAGGGAGTTTTTACACGCTCTTTAATCTCATACTTGATGCCCATCTGGTTCAGGGCCTCTTCGATAGGATTGGTAAACTGGTCGAAGAGTTCATGACGGGAGGCTTCTGTGGATGCCAGTTTTGCTTTGATACTGGCATATTCCTCCGGGTGTTCATACTGGAAGCTTAGGTTCTCCAGTTCAGACTTGATTTTATAAAGTCCGAGTCTGTTAGCCAATGGAGCATAGATGTAGAGGGTTTCACCAGCAATCTTGTATTTTTTATTGGCAGGCTGTGACTCTAGGGTGCGCATGTTGTGCAGGCGGTCGCAAATCTTAATGAGGATAACGCGGATGTCATCACTCATGGTGAGCAGCAGCTTTTTGAAATTCTCTGCCTGGGCAGAAGCTTGTTCACCAAAGATGCCACCACTGATTTTGGTGAGTCCGTCAACAATTTGGGCAATCTTTGCTCCGAAGATGTTTTCAATGTCCTCTGTGGTATAATCGGTGTCTTCCACAACATCGTGCAGCAGGGCAGCACAGATGCTGGTAGAGCCCAGTCCCACTTCCTCGCAAGCTATTTGGGCTACGGCAATGGGGTGCATGATGTAAGGCTCGCCAGACAATCGGCGCACTCCTTTATGTGCCTGTTTGGCAAAGTTAAATGCCTTTGTGATGATATCTACTTTCTTGCGGTGGCGTGATGCAAGATAGTTGTCTAGCAATCGTTGAAAGGCATCGTTGATAAGTTTTTCGTCAGCGGCTTCGCGCATCATCTGCTCCTCATCCATAATCACAATGTTTTATTTCCTTGTTGTTTTTGTCTTGATCTCATCTACGTCTTCTGGAACTGCGACGACGTGACGACTTGCGTTTGCGTGCAGAATGCTTGCGACTCTTATATCGTGCAGAACGACGTTTATAGCTGCGTTTGCTCTTCTTGTAATAGGTAGGCACATCATCCTTGATTTCTACCTCAGAACGTTTGTTCAGCAGTTCGTCAACCTTATAATTATAGACGGAATCTTGCAAATCAATGAACTTTCCGACTTCTGTCAAGGGGAGACGAAGGGCATAGGGTTCTGTGGCTCCAGGAATAATGTCCCGTCGATACATCGGGTTCAGGGAGCGCAAGAGGTCGATATTGATACCAATTACTTCTGCTACCTGCTCCAGATGAACATTCTTGTTGACCATCACCGTGTCTGTCTTGGCCGGTAGTCGGGTGGACATCGGACAGATATTGTGTAGTGAATAGTAGGTCATGATGTAATTTGCAGCAATGAAGGCGGGTACGTAGCCTCTGGTCTCCTTGGGGAGATAGGGATAGATTTCCCAATAATCCTTATTGCCATTAGAACGGCGGATGGCCTTATTGATATTCTCTGGGCCGCAATTGTAAGCGGCAATCACCAAATTCCAGTCACCAAAAATCTTATAAAGATCACTCAAATAGCGTGCGGCAGCATACGATGACTTGATAGGATCACGACGCTCGTCAACCAGCGAGTTGACCTGTAGCCCATACTGCTTGCCAGTGCCAATCATGAACTGCCATAGACCAGAAGCTCCAACGCGAGAAACAGCCTTGGGATTCAAAGCGGACTCGATGATAGGCAGGTATTTCAGTTCCAGGGGCAACTGGTATGCTTCCAGGGCTTCCTCGAAAATAGGGATATAGAAATTAGAGGCTCCTAGCATGTAACTGATGGAGTGACGAAGACGTCCGCTATAGCGGTCTATGAATTTCTGCACCACTTCGTTGTGAACCATCTCCATAACGGTGGGAAGACGAAGCAGGCGGTTGATGTAATCTTCTTTGGAATAGACGGGATTGATGTCCCGCATATTGCAGTCGTCCTCTTCCAGATAGGTCTTGGACATGTAGAGATTCAAGAGACTGTCCAAATCGTAGGTCATTGCTTCCGGAAATTCTATGACTTCCTCACGACCTTTATCGTCTGTTACGGTAATTTCATCTTCTTCGTCTGTCTCGTCTTCTTTGTTGTTCACTTGTGCCATCATGTTGGTGGATGCGAACATGAGGATGAGCAGAATCCATTTCAGTTTCTTATTCATGTGTTTTTAGTTTCAAAATTAAAAATTCAAACTGCAACTAATTCCCAGTGACTGGGCTTGCAGCAGATTGCCCCCCGAATGGTTGGGGATGACTACGGGGGAAATTTTCAGGCTGAGGTCTTTTGAAATGTCAAATTCCGAAAGCTCAGCGTCAACGTAGGCATCAATGACAGAGAATGCATAGACACCAAGCATCACGAAAAAGCTAAGGTCGCGCCAACGGCGATATTTGTCCTTACGGCTTTTGAACAGGTCTTTGTAGCGCTGTTCGTTGCTTTCCGTAATCTCAACGCCTAGGTGAAGGAACTTGTTATAGCTGTCTGTCGTTGGGTCGTTGTCCATGATGTCCAGATAGGCTTGAGAATAGTCTTTGTACATCATGTTGTTCCATGTCAAGGCGTAGATACATCCGATGAATCCTCCATAAATGATGGGTAATTTCCAGTACTTGCGATTGTAAATCTGTCCTGCTCCTGGTAATACCAATGCCAACCAAAGGGCTCGCTGAGGATTGGGTTTCCAAGTGCTCCAATCTCGTTTGGGCTTTTTTTCTTTCTTCACGACGATTGACGTGGTGTCTGCCGCCGTTGCTATACTGTCTCCAAACAGTATCTTCGAGTCTGCCTTAGCAATAGAATCCATCACTGCCAGGTCTTCCGTTTGTGCTTGGCAGTTGATGCTCGCAATGAGCATGATGATGCTGAAAATCCACTTACTCATTCGCCCCATCCAGCGCATTCATGATGCGCTCCAGTTGTTCTTCGTTGTCAAACTGAATAGTAATTTTTCCTTTTCCCTTGGGCGAACAGGTCATCTGTACCTTTGTCTGGAAGAACTGAGCCAAGCGATTGCGCAGTAAGTTGAACTCCTCAGGAAGTTTCTCTTTAGAGACTGCCTTGTTCTTGGCGGTGATAATGTCTTCTCCGTTTTTCAGTGCTTGCACCAGTTCCTCCACTTTACGTACGGAATATTGGTTCTGCTGAACTTCCTTGAACAGTTTGATTTGTTGTGACGGACTGTCGATGGCCAACAGGGCACGAGCGTGACCCATTTCTATCTCATGGTTCTTGAGGGCTATCTGCACTTGAGCAGGCAATTTCAGCAGGCGCATGTAGTTGGTTACTGCGGCTCGGCTCTTACCCACACGCTCGGAAATCTTGGCTTGAGTCATTCCTGACGTGTCTGCAAGATGTTGGTAGGCCAATGCTATTTCGATGGCGTTCAGGTCTTCACGTTGGATATTTTCCACCAGAGCCATTTCCATCACGCCTTGGTCTTCTACCGTAACAATATAGGCGGGAATTTTGGACAAGCCTGCCAGTTGTGAGGCGCGCCAACGGCGTTCGCCAGCGATAATCTGGTATTTCTGACCTTCTATCTTACGGAGGGTGATAGGTTGTATGATTCCCAGTTCGCGAATGCTATTGGCCAACTCCTGCAGGGCTTCCTGGTCGAATTCGCGACGGGGCTGGTTGGGGTTGGGCTCAATCTGTGCTATCTCTATTTCGTTGAGATTAGACGATCCTTCTGTTTTAACCTCGCTATGGGTGTCTATCAGAGCGTCCAGACCAAGACCATTGCCAATGTCATCCAGTCCGCGTCCTAGTACGCTTCGGTCAAATTTTTTCTTTACTGCCATAATCGTTTTTTTAACTTTCAGCCTTCGCTGTTAGCTGTTTTTGTTAATGATTTCCTTTGCTAATGCCAAGTGGTTTCTTGAACCTGTAGAATCGGCATCGTAAAGGATGACGGGAAGTCCGTGTGAAGGGCTCTCCGATAATTTGACATTACGCTGAATAACAGTCTTGAATACCAATTCCTGGAAATGACGCTTTACCTCGTCGTAAATCTGGTTGGCCAGACGCAGACGTGAGTCGTACATGGTCAACAGGAATCCTTCTATCTCCAGCTTTGGGTTCAGTTTGGTCTTGATAATCTTGATGGTGTTTAGCAGTTTGGAGATGCCTTCCAATGCAAAATACTCGCATTGTACTGGTATGATGACAGAGTCTGCTGCTGTCAGAGAATTGACGGTAATCAGTCCTAAAGAGGGTGAACAGTCAATCAAAATGAAATCATACTCCTTGCGCAGAGGTTCCAACAAGTTAGAAATGATGCGCTCACGATTCTCAAGATTCAGCATTTCTATCTCAGCACCTACCAAATCGATATGGCTGGGGATAATGTCAAGTCCTTCAATATCAGTCGTATAAATGGCGTCTCGAACGTCCGTTTTGTTAATAATGCACTCATATAGCGAGCAGTCAACTTGTTTAATGTCCACACCGAGTCCGCTCGACGCATTGGCTTGTGGGTCGGCATCAACAACCAAGACAGTCTTTTCCAGCGTAGCCAGTGAAGCTGCTAAATTGATGGTTGTGGTCGTCTTTCCTACACCGCCTTTTTGGTTTGCCAAAGCAATAATCTTTCCCATATTCTATACCTAATCTAAACTAAATAGAATGCAAAGATACGAATTTTATATCAAAATGACGTGCTAATGGAACAGATTTTAGCATTTTTTTCCTAAAAGGAAATGAATTACACAGAAAAAAGACTGGTGGGAAAGTAAACCTACCAGTCTTTTTTTGTTGAAAAAACTTTATGTTCGTTATTCTTTCTGACGATTCTCGGCGTCGATAGCTTTGATCTTCTCACGAACCAGCTGTACCTCGTCTTTCAGCTTCTGAACTTTGCGGTTCATCTCGTCGATGAGCGAGTTTCCTTTCTTGGAAGAGGCATTCAGGAAGCCCAGATTGTTCTCGTAGGTCTGCACTTCAGCTTTCAGTTGCTCATACTGGCGCATCAGTCGGGCACGCTCGTTGTCAAGGGCGTTCTCGCCTCGTCCTGCCACCTGCTTGAGGCTGTCTTTGAACTTGGAGAGGCGACGCTTGGCAACAGAGATGTTCAAATCTTTGTAAAGCTTGTCGAGGATAGCGTGGTATTCCTCGTACAGGTTGTCCTTCTCCTTGAAGGGTACATGTCCGATAGACTGGTATTCCTCAACCAGCTTCTGTACGCGCTCCTGTAAGTCTTCTCCGGTTTCCTGGGCAATAGCTTTCAGTTGCTCAATGACGTTGCGTTTCTTTTCCAGATTCTGGTGCTCTTCACCGCGTTGACCTGCACCTGCAGCATTGCGAGCTTCAAAGAACTTGTTGCATGCACCCAGAAACTCTTCCCATAGCTGGTCGCCTAACTTCTTGGGGACGGCACCGATGGTTTTCCATTCTTTCTGGAGGGCGATGAGTTTATCACTGGTTGATTTCCAGTCGGTTGAGTCTTGTAGTGCTTTTGCTTTTTCTATGAGTGCGCGCTTTTTCTCTGCATTATCTTTAAAGGTATCCTTCAGTTCGTGGAAGAATGCTGCCTTGCGTGCAAAGAAGTCGTCGCAAGCTGCACGGAAGCGTTCAAATATCTTTACATTCATCTTCTGAGGCGCAAAACCGATGGTTTTCCACTCCGTTTGTACCTCAATAATCTGTTTTGTATGACGCTCCCAGTCGCCGCTTCCTTTGTTCTCTTCTGCAGCAATAGCTTCCACTTTCTCACAGAGGGCTGTCTTCTTGGCCAGATTTTCCTCCTCTTTGGCACGCATGTCCTCAAAGTGCTGTTGGTGGCGCTTGTTGATAACTGTTGAGGCTGCCTTGAAGCGGGTCCATATCTCCTCACGGAGTTCTTTGCTGACAGGACCTGTCTCACGATATTCCTGATGTAACTTCTGCAATTGGTGGAATGCACTGATGACATCGGGCTCGTCGGCAAGTTTCTCTGCGGCTTCACAGAGTTTTGTTTTCAATTCCAGGTTTTTCTTGAAGTCATATTCGCGAGCTTCACTATTCAGTTTCAACAGGTCGTAGAATTGCTCCACATACAGTTGGTAGTTACGCCATAGTTCATTGGCGCGCTCGGCAGGCACATTCTTTATCTCCTTCCATTCTTCTTGGAGGGCTTTGAATTCCTTGTAGGACTTGTTGGCTTCTTCTGGAGAAGTAACCATTGCCTTGATTTTTTCGATGATGTCGAGCTTCTTCTGCAGGTTGGCCTGCTTTTCTTCTTCCTGCTCTTTGAACAGCTTCTGGCGTTTCTCCTTGATAATACCCATCTCCGCCTTGAAGGCTTCCTCGTCTGGGTCGGGTTTTACCTGAAATTGTTCTGGGTCGCCGCCGTTCTCGTTGTATTCTTTGTATTCTGCCTCGCGCTCAGCAAGGTGAATCTTATAGAATACTGTTTTCAGCATGTCTATTTCATCCTTTTGGGGCACTTCGTCACTGTGTGCAATTTCACGCACACGTTCCAGTACTTCTTTCTTGCTTTGGTACTGCTTGTGCTCAGGAGTGGTTTCTTCAGAGACTTCTGCTGCGGTTTCTTCTGAGACTTCTGCTGCGGTTTCCACTACGTTTTGTTCTGCATTCTGCTCTTCAATAGGAGCTTTTTCTTGAGAGTCCATCATCATAAAAAATTAGTGAATGATACGATTAGTACTTAGCCTATAGGCATGTGGCATTCTTGTCCAACATGCACTATCAGGCTTCAAAGTTATAAATAATTTATTTAACAACCTAATTTTTTTGGAAAAAAGTGATTAAATAAGTCGTTTGTGACGGAAAATCAGTAGTGAAATGACTGAAATGACGACTGAAAGAATGATAGCAATGACAAATCCTAACGGACTGTTTTCCATTCCGTTGATGAGGTTCATGCCAAAAAATGAGGCTACCAGTGTGGGTAACATGAGGATGATGGTGACAGAGGTCAGTGTACGCATGATGGTGTTCATGTTGTTGTTGATAATACTCTGGTAGGTGTCCATCGTCGATTCCAGAATGTTCGAATAGATGCTGGTTGTCTCACGGGCCTGTGTCATCTCAATGTTTACGTCTTCAATGAGGTCGGCATCGATTTCGTCAATTTGCAGTTTGAACTTCAGTTTTGACATGAGCGTCTCATTGCCTCGAATGGAGGTGTTGAAGTATGTCAGTGAGTCTTGCAGACGTGAAAGTCCAATCAACGATTCGTTGTTCACTTCACGGTCTAGGTTGCGCTTGGCCTTTTCGATGAGCATTGAAATTTGTTTCAGACGCTTCAGATACCAGACCGCACTAGACAGGAAGAGACGGAAAATCATATCTACATAGTCGGTGAACCCTTCGCCTCGTTTCTGTTGGTAGCTGACGAAGTCTATCATCATGTTTGTCTCATAATAGCAAACGGTGATGGTTACATCGCGCTTGTGTATGATACCCAGAGGCACGGTGGTATAGGGAGTCCTAGAGCGTACTTCCTTCACGTAGGGAATACGTAAGATAATGAGCATCCATCCGTCATCATATTCATAACGGGCACGCTCGTCGGTATCGCTGATGTCAGAGAGGAAGTAATCTGGTATTTGGAATTTTTCTTCCAGATACTGCTGATCTTCTTCTGAGGGACACGTTACTTGTATCCAGCAATTGGGCTGCCACTCATTAAGCTGGCTGAGCCCTCCTTGGGTGTTCCAGAAAGTCTTCATTGTGCTAATCCTAGTTTAATGCATTTCGTTCATGCATAATTCTTACTAAATCATTGTTGCGGCAAGAGGATTAGCAGTCTTACCGCTTATTCCCTCCCGCCTTACGAATTGTAATTATCCGCCGGGTAGTCGTCCATTTTCTTGTTAATTTTTTGGTTATCGGCTGCAAAGGTACGAAAAAGCGAGCGAAATGCAAAAGGAAAACTTGTTTTTCTTTTCATTTCTTTTTTTGTTCCCTGGGCAGGGAATATTTTTTCCCTAGGCAGGGAATATTTTTTTTCTAGGCAGGAAAAAAATTTTTTCTCCCTATACAACGTTCTGTGGATGTCCATTGACAAAGGCACAAACGTTGTCTATCGCTACTTGGACCAAACGGGTGCGAGCCTCTTTGGTAGCCCATGCAATGTGTGGGGTGATGTAGGCATTGGACAGACTGAGCAAGGGGTTGTCCTTGGGAGGCTCTTCTGTCAACACATCGGCACAATAGGCAGCAAGTGTTTTCTGCTTCAGGGCTTCAGCAACGGCTTTGTCGTCAACCAAAGGTCCCCGCCCCGTATTGATAATGATGGCTGATGGCTTCATTTGTGCTAAGGTCTCACGATTTATCAGGTGATAAGTGTTGTCCGTCAAGGGGCAATGAAGCGAGAGAATATCTGAGGATGCCAAGAGTTCGTTGAGGTCAACCTTCTCAATACCTTCTGGCAGAGTATTGGCTGCTTTGCTGGTAAGTGCTTTGACTCTCATGCCAAAGGCGAGTGCAATTTGTGCGACACGACTTCCGATATGTCCCAGTCCTACAATGCCGAACGTCTTGCCTGCCAACTCTGTCAGTGGGGTGTCCCAATAGCAGAAGTCCTGACTTGAAGTCCATCGCCCTTTGCGATTCTGTATGGCATAGTGCTCCGTGCGATTGGTGAGTGTCAGTAGGTGTGCGAAAACCATTTGTGCCACACTCTCCGTGCTATAGGCTGGCACATTGGTGACAATGATGCCACGCTGGTGTGCTTCCTGGATGTCCACGACGTTATAGCCTGTTGCTAGTACTCCGATATATCGGAGATGAGGAAGTTGTGCTATCTCCTCCTTTCCAAGCACCACTTTGTTCGTGAGTATGATGTCTGCTTCAGCAGCTCTCGCAATGGTTTCACAGGCTTTCGTCCGCTCATATACCGTCACATTTCCCAGCTCCTCCAGTGCCTTCCAAGACAAATCGCCTGGGTTTGATGTGAATCCGTCAAGTATTACAATATTCATAAATGCGTTAAGTTTTTTGCAAAAGTACGAAAAAAATCGTAACTTTGCAACCATGATGACTATTTTGTATATAATAATAGGTGTAGCTGTGGGGGCTGTTACTGTTTACCTGCTGATGAACAGGAAAGTGACAGGCATGCATGTAGAACTGGTTCGCAAGGACACAGAGTTGACCATGCTGAACCAACAGCATGGTGAGGAGGTCAAGATGCGCGAGCAGCAATTCAATGAGCAGTTGAAGACTACCAAAGAGCAGTTGCACGTGATGGCTCAACAGCTGATGGATGCTCAGGCGAAACGCCTGAAAGAAGAGAATACGGAAAGTATGGGACATATTACCCAACCTCTGAAAGATGCAATCAGCGAGATGCGCAAGGCTATCAATGACAATACGAAAGACCATACGGCCCAGACGGCCTCGCTTCGTGAGCAGTTGCGCCTGATGATGGAATCGAATCGTGAGATAGGCGAGAAGGCCGAGTCGCTGACCAATGTGTTACGTCGTGACAATAAGGTGAGTGGCAATATGGGCGAGATAATCCTGGGTGACCTGCTGACCTCACAAGGACTGACGGAAGGTATTCACTATGAGGTACAAGCCCGTCTTCGTGACGATCAAGGGCGACCTTTGAAGAATGACGATACAGGCAAGGAGATGCAACCTGACGTCATCCTTCACTATCCGCAGGGACAGGATGTGATTATCGATTCGAAAGTATCGCTCGTAGCCTATGAACGCTATGTGAATGCAGAACAGCCAGAGGAGAAGGAGCGAGCCCTGCAGGAGCATATCAAATCGGTGCGCCAGCATGTGACGGAACTGTCGCGCAAGGACTACTCAAAATACATCAAGGCTCCACGCGAGAGTGTCGATTTCGTCATCATGTTCGTTCCCTTCGAGTCGTCCCTGCAATTGGCATTGCTTAACGACCCGACGCTGTGGCGTGATGCCTTTAAGCGTAAGGTGTTCATAACAGGCGAACAGAATCTGCTTGGCATTCTCCACATGATACATATTGCTTGGGTGCAGAACCAGCAGGCGGAAAATCAGGAGAAGGTGTTTGGTATTGCTGAGCAGTTGTTGGACAGACTCGGCGATTTCGTCCAAAGATATAATAAGGTGGGCGAACAGATAGAACAGGCACGCAAAGCCTTCGAATTCTCAACCAACAAACTCAGTGAGGGTCGTCAGAGCGTAGCCCAGAAGGCTAACGAACTCATTTCCCTGGGTGCTAAGGAGAACCCCAATCGTAGAATCCCAAAAGCAGACAATGGTTTACCTGAATGACGATATTGCCCAGCTTGACTGGCAAGCAGCATTACCCTTGCTCTCAGAGCAGCGTCGCCAACAGGTGCTGCAGTTTAAATATGAGATGGGACGGAAAACCTGTGCGGGAGCTTATCTGCTGTTGTGCGAAGCCTTACGCAAGGAATACCATATCACTGAGCTACCCATCTTTGAATATGGGGAGCACGGGAAACCTTTTATAAAGGGACATCCGGAAATACACTTCAACATCAGTCATTGCAAGGAAGCCGTGGCATGTGTCACTTCTCCAAGACCGGTAGGCATAGACGTCGAGTCTATCCGTTCTTATCATGAAAGTCTGGTACACTATACGATGAATGAGAAAGAGGTGGAACAAATAGAGCATGCCGAGCGTCCGGATGTAGAGTTTATCCGCCTGTGGACCAGGAAGGAGGCTATGCTGAAATTGACAGGCGAAGGATTGACCAATGACTTGAAAAGTGTGCTGATAGGAAGCGAACAGATAGAAACAACAGTCAATATGGAGAAAAACTATGTGTGGTCAGTTGTTTTTGCTTGAAAAGTAGTATCTTTGCAAACAGATTATTAACTTAAATACGGTAAGACTATGAATTTAGACGGAAGACGAGAAAGCTCGAATGTGGAAGACCGCAGAGGTATGAGTGGTGGTAAGAAAATCGGCCTAGCAGGTATCGGTGGTGTTATAATCGCTATGGCGATGGCTTATTTTACAGGCGGCAATCCCTTAGAAGCCGGTCTCCAGGCTGCCCAGCAGTCGTTTGGCCCCAATACGGAGGTAAGCGAAGACCAGCGTGAATTCAGTGAGGAGGAACAGGAACTGGCTACTTTCTCTACCCAGATCCTTGCTGGTACGGAAGATGTCTGGGAAGAAATCTTCAAAGATAACGACATGAAATATGAGCCTCCTACGATGGTGCTCTATACCGATGGTACGCAGACTGCCTGTGGACAAGGCTCTGCAGCAATGGGACCCTTCTATTGTTCTGGCGACCAGAAACTATACATCGACCTTTCATTCTTCACTACGATGAAGCAGAAACTGGGTGCTGACGGCGATTTCGCCTTTGCCTATGTCATTGCCCATGAGGTAGGTCATCATGTAGAATACCAGACCGGCATACTGCAGGATGTTCACGAGAAAATGGCACGTCTCAGTCAGACGGAGGCCAACAAGTTGAGTGTGCGTCTGGAACTGCTTGCCGATTTCTATGCTGGGGTATGGGCTCATCATGATAATGAGCGCTTCGGATCGCTCGAGGACGGAGACATCGAGGAAGCTATCCATTGCGCTCAGGTGATAGGCGATGACTATCTCCAGAAGAAAGCCCGTGGCTATGCCGTCCCTGAGTCTTTCAATCATGGCACCTCGAAGCAACGCATGAAGTGGTTCAAGCGTGGCTATGAGACGGGAGATGTGTCGCAGGGTAATACCTTTGAATGTTCCGATGATGAGCTCTAGACCGCTGATATTGATTTCCAATGACGACGGCTATCATGCCAAGGGCATTAACTGTCTGATAGAGTGGGTGCGCGAATTGGGTGACCTCATTGTCTGTGCACCGGAAAGAGCCAGAAGCGGATTTGCATGTGCCTTTTCTGCCACCACTCCCTTGACGATGAAGTTACGTCGTAAGTCGGAGGGGGTAGAGGTGTGGTCGTGCAATGGAACCCCCGTCGATTGCGTGAAGATGGCGTTAGCAGAACTGTGCCCTCGCAAGCCCGATTTGGTCATTGGAGGAATCAATCATGGCGATAATGCTTCTGTGAATACGCACTATAGTGGAACAATGGGTGTCACGATGGAAGGGTGTATGAAGTATATTCCTTCCGTAGCCTTTTCGCTCTGTGACCATCGTGACGATGCTGATTTCGAACCTATGCGTCCGTATGTCCTTCAGATGGTACAGCGTGTACTGAAAGAAGGCTTGCCCCTGGGTGTCTGTCTGAACATCAACTTCCCGTTGGCTCCTGCATTTAAAGGTGTCAAGGTGTGCCGTATGGCAAAGGGAACGTGGGGCAATGAAGTGACGAAGTGCCGTCATCCGCGAGGCTATGACTATTGGTGGATGGTGGGCACCTATAACAACGATGAGCCTGACGCGGAAGATACGGACAACTGGGCTTTGCAGCATGGCTTTGTTGCCATTACCCCTACACAGGTTGACGTGACAGCCTATGAGGCCTTGGCAAAGATGAAAGACTGGGAAGAATGAAATACTATCTGATAGCAGGCGAGGCCAGTGGCGATCTTCATGCATCCCGATTGATGCAGGCTTTGAAGCAACAGGATGCTGAGGCACAGTTCCGCTTTTTTGGAGGCGACCTGATGACAGCTGTCGGAGGCGAGCGTGTGCGGCATTATCGGGAACTGGCTTATATGGGCTTTGTTCCTGTGCTGATGCATCTGCCCACCATTCTTCGCAATATGAAGATGTGTAAGCAGGACATCAGCCAATGGAAGCCTGATGTCGTCATCCTCATCGACTATCCTGGCTTTAACCTGAAGATAGCCCAGTATGTAAAGGCTCATCGTATTTGTCCGGTCTATTATTATATCTCGCCCAAGATATGGGCTTGGAAGGAGTATCGCATCAAGAACATCAAACGCGATGTGGACGAGTTGTTCTCTATTCTCCCCTTTGAAGTCGGTTTCTTTGAAAAGAAGCATCACTATCCCATTCATTATGTGGGAAATCCCACGGCTCAGGAGGTAAGGGATTTTCTCGCTAATGGGAAATTAGGAATCAGAAATGAGAAATGGGATAAGCCCGTCATCGCCTTGTTGGCTGGTTCGCGCAAGCAGGAGATTAAGGACAACCTGCCTGCTATGATTCAGGCTACTACCCACTTGGCTGATCGTTACGAATTAGTATTGGCTGGCGCGCCTTCTATTGAACCAGACTATTACGCCCAGTTCCTCGAAGGCAGTGCTGTCCGCTTGGTAATGAACGAGACCTACCCGTTGCTGTCGAAGGCAACAGCCGCTCTTGTCACCAGTGGTACGGCAACGTTGGAAACCTGTATGTTCCGTGTGCCGCAGGTGGTTTGCTATGAGACGCCATTGCCTCAGCTTATCGGTTTCCTGAAGCGTCATATCATCAAGGTGAAATACGTTTCGCTGGTCAACCTGATTGCCAATCGGGAAGTGGTTCGCGAACTGGTTGCTGAAACTTTCAGTGCCGATAATATCCGTCGGGAGTTAGAGGCTATCCTTCCCAATGGCGCCAAGCGTCAGCAGATGCTCAGCGACTATGAAGAGGTGCATCGCCTATTGGGTGAGAGCAAAGCCGCTGATGAGGCTGCACGACAAATGATAAACTTATTAAAACACAATAACCAATGAAAAAATTTATTCTTTCTATCTTGAGCCTGACTTTCGTAACGATGGTTAGCGCACAGAACATTCAGTTACACTATGATTTTGGCCGTAACATTTACTCTGATGAAGAGAGTGATCGCCAAAAAGTGACAGTTACCCTTGAGCAGTTCAAGGCCGACAAGTGGGGTTCATGGTACTATTTTGTAGATATCGACCTCACCAGCAAATTTTTCCGTAGTGCCTATACTGAAATTTCACGCGAGTTCAAACTGGGTAAGGAGACGCCTTTTGCTGCCCATATTGAGTACAACGGCGGTTTGGGACGCGACGACATCCGTAGCTTCCAGCATGCCGCACTTATCGGTCCAGCCTACAACGGACATTCGGCAGACTTCTCGAAGACCTGGTCGGTACAGCTTATGTACAAGCAGTTTTTTAAGAGCTATGACTACACCCACTCCTATGCTAGCTTCCAGTTGACAGGTGTCTGGGGATTGACCTTTGCCAACAAGAAGTGCACCTTCTCCGGATTTCTTGATTTCTGGCGTGGCGAGAACTGGCGTGCCGGACACGATGGTCATGGCATGCTTGTCATCCTTACAGAGCCTCAGTTCTGGTATAATGCCAACGAGCACCTCAGCCTGGGTACTGAGATTGAGATTAGCAACAACTTCATCTATAATACCTATAACGACAAGTCGTTCTTTATCAATCCCACGCTGGCTGTTAAGTGGAATTTCTAATTTTGTGGACTGAAGCCCGATACTGCTATAGACTATATTAAAATCGGTTACGACCGGCCGCTCGAACATATCAGGGCGGGTGCTCCAAGATGTAAGGGCGCCCGCCCTAATTTATGCGGGCGGGTCTCCGAAACAAGAGGAATCCTATCTCCTTCCCTGTTACTACGTATCTCTTTCCCTGTTACTACGTAACCTTTTCCCTTTTCCTCTTAATACTACAGCTTGCACATCTTCCAAGAACCGGGCGGCGTGCGAGCCGTCCATTTATAAAATATGCCATCTTCATTTAGAAGGTGGCATATTTTCTTAATTGCTGCATGAATACGGCCTCATGCGCTTCTTGTTGGCAGAGCTTGGCATTTTCCATCGTGATGGTGGAAGGCCAGTATTTGTTGCCGTCAACGATACGGCCTGTCAGCATTTCGCACCAAGTGCAGGCTGCTGTATAGCGCCCCAGGGTGTAGGAGAGGTGGTAGCCGTCGCGATTCAGGATGTCGCCTTTCCTATAACGCATCAGTCGAATAGCTATTCCCGAGGGAATAATCTGGCTGATGTTTGCCTTAGGCACCTCATTGCTTACACAGTTCACAATGTCGTTGTACATGCGTTCCTGGTCGCTGCCGTAAACCTCGAAATTCGCACCTTTGAAGTTCTTGGAATAAGTCCAAGTCATGTGCCACCAGATGTCAACCTTGGGATTGGTTGCCAATAGCTTTACCTGACGCTGCAGGGTTGGCAGGTTCTTGTAACTGTCAGGGAAACCGGACAGCAGACTAGCCTGTTGCAGGGTGATAATATCCCACGGCTCGTCCAGGATGATACGTTGCAGACTCACCTTTTTCTCCTCGGTCTTTTCGCCGCCTACTATTTTCCTGTAGGCATAGCTTCGACGAGAAGTTTTGAGATTATCTAAATGCATCTCCAGACTGCAACCCCCAATGTAGGCATTTCCTATCACCAACGAGTCGCCCTGTGCGGCAGCCAGTTCGTAGAGATATTGCTCTACGGCATCTTCAGAGAAGCTGTTGCCAATGGCCAACACTTTAATCACCTTGCCTTGCAGGGTAAGGGCAACCATTGTCAACAGCATAAGTGTGAGTCTTCTCATCTTCGTTTATTTTACAGGCACATCGGCCAGCGTCTTCTTTAACAGTTCCCAGAATGGAGCAACGGTCTCAATGAGTGCCCGTTCTGTGGTAGTGTGAGGACTTTTCATCGTGGGACCCAGGCTGACAACGTCCAGATGTGGGTATTTGCCCAATATCACGGAGCACTCCAGACCTGCGTGATCTACCTGGATGATGCCGTCCTTGCCATTCAGCTCCTTGTATTCCTTTAGCAGCAGATGCAGGATTTCTGAATCGGGATTAGGATCCCAGCCTCCATACGAACCTGCTGTCTCCACCTTCATTCCCGCCATGTTGAAACAGCTCTCCAGCGTCTTTACGACATAGTCTTTCATGTCTTCGCGTGAGGAGCGTGCCAAAATCTTCAGGGATGCTTTGCCTTCGCCAATGTTGATGATAGCCAAATTGCTGGATGTCTCGACAACAGTGGGGTAGGATGGAATCATGCGAATGACACCGTCGTGACAGGCATAGATGGCATTGACCAGATTGTCTTGAATCTCAACGGGAACTTCCTTCTGTGGGGTCTCAACCTCTTCAACGGTTAGCTCGATGCCACTTTCAATCTGCTTGTACTCGTCCTGGAAGTCTTCCAACCAGTCGGCTGCCAGTTCTTTTAGGGCTGGGATATTCTCTTTAGGAAGGGTCAGTACCACCTCGGCTTTGAAGGGGATGGCATTACGCATATTACCACCCTGCCAGGAAGCCAGGCGGGCCTCAGTCTCCTCAATGGCTTCACGGACGAAACGAACCATCATCTTGTTGGCATTGCCTCGGCCTTCGTGAATCTCCAGACCGGAGTGTCCGCCCCGCAGACCTTTCAGTGTCACGCGGACAGCTGCGTCCTCGGGATCTGTCTCTGCTTCCTGATAGTCCAGGGTGGCTGTGATGTCAATACCACCTGCTGAGCCAATGACGAACTTGCCCCAATGCTCAGAGTCGAGGTTCAACAGGATATCACCCTCCAGTTCTCCTTCGGGCAGGGCATTGGCACCGAACATGCCCGTCTCTTCGTCAGCAGTAATCAAGGCGTTGATTGGTCCGTGTTTCAGCGTCTTGTCCTCCATGATAGCCATGATGGCTGCAACACCCAGTCCGTTGTCGGCACCCAGTGTAGTACCTTTGGCTTTCACCCACTCTCCGTCAATCCACGGTTCTATGGGGTCGGTCTCAAAGTTATGTGTTGACTCTGGTGTTTTCTGTGGCACCATGTCCATGTGAGCTTGCAGGATGATTCCCTTACGGTTTTCCATGCCGGCAGAGGCTGGCTTGCGCATCACGATATTATCGCCGGCATCTTTGAAGGCTTCCACGCCTACCTCCTTGGCAAAGTCAAGCAGGAACTGTTGTATCTTCTCGAGATGTCCGCTGGGGCGCGGTACTTGTGTAAGTGCATAGAAATTCTTCCAAACGCACTGTGGGTTTAAATTTTTGATTTCTGACATAATATGATTGTTTAAAGGTTTTTGATGCTTGTAAAGTTCAGAGCTATCCATGCATAGATGCCAAGGGCAACAACCAAGAGGGTCTGGACGGTATGCACTATCAGAACGAAGTAGAGTGCGTGCTCGTCCTGTACGCCATAGAGTATCAGCATGGTCTTCACGGCAAAGTGCCACGGACCTGCTCCGTTTGGCGTTGGCACGATAACGGCTATGCTTCCTACGATAAAGGTAACCAGTGCACATCCTATTCCTAAGTCTGCCGTAAAGTCGAAGCAGAAGAATGTCAAGTAGTAGTGCAGGAAATAGCTCAGCCAGATGCCCAGCGTGAAGCATGCGAACAATGGGATGTTACGGACATCCTTCAGCGAGATGACTCCTTGCCAGATACCGCTCAGTGTAGCTTTTACCTTATTATATATAGATAGCTTTCGCAACAAGAAATGCAACAGTATCAGGATGGCTATGACGCACACTGCTGCCACGAAATATCCTGCCCACGAGAACCTGTGCAATATTTCATTCAGGTTTGTGCCCGTTTTGCGGAAAAAAGTGCCGAAGGTACTCATTTCCAACAGCAATACCATTATCGTGATACTCATGATGAGCAGCGAGTCAATGGCCCGTTCTGTCACTACGGTTCCTAGTGCCTTGGGAAATGATATGTTGTCGTAACGCTTCAGCACACCGCATCGGGTGAACTCACCCACGCGCGGCACCACGAGTGAGGCGGCATAGGACAGGAAGATGGAATGGATGCTGACGGATACACGCGGATGCTCGCCTACAGGCTCCAAAGTCTGTCGCCATCGCCAACCGCGGAACATCTGTGCCGTAATGCCGAAGGGGAACGACAGGAGCATCCATGTCCAGTCCATCTCGTCCGTCATCACGTGCCAGATAGTCTGCCAGTCTTCACCGCGATACATCCAGTAAAGGATGGCTCCGCCCAGAATCAGTGGCATCAGTATCTTCAGTATGATGTTGCTTGTCTTCATAATTATTTGCAAAGGTACGAAATAATGTGAAAAGTGAAAAGTGAAAAAGTGAAAAATTCACGTTCGCTACAAGTATTTAAGAATTATTTTTGTAATTTTGCGCACAGAATGAAACTAGTAAGACCCAAGAAGAACCTCGGTCAGCATTTCCTGACCGACCTGACGATAGCGAAGCGGATAGCCGATACGGTTGATGCCTGTCCAGACATTCCCGTGTTGGAGGTAGGCCCTGGCATGGGCGTGATGACGCAATACCTGGTTGAGAAACCTCGTCCGTTCAAGGTGGTGGAGATAGACCGCGAGTCGGTAGCCTTCCTGAACGAGCATTTCCCTCGACTGAGGGAGAACATCCTTGGTGAAGACTTCCTGCGCATGGACTTGCAGAAGGTCTTCGAGGGTCAGCAGTTTGTGCTCACAGGCAACTATCCTTACGATATCTCTTCGCAGATATTCTTCAAGATGCTTGACAATCGCGACCTCATCCCCTGTTGCACGGGTATGATTCAGCATGAGGTGGCGCTTCGTATGGCTTCTAAGCCTGGTACGAAGGCTTACGGCATCCTCTCCGTACTGATTCAGGCTTGGTATGATGTAGAATATCTGTTCACCGTTGAGCCTTCGGTATTCAATCCGCCTCCCAAGGTGCAGAGTGCCGTAATCCGTATGACGCGTAACAAGGTGACGCATCTGGATTGCGACGAACAGTTGTTCAAGCGTGTCGTCAAGACGGTGTTCAACCAGCGTCGTAAGATGCTGCGTGTGTCGTTGCGCCAAATCTTTGACAGTCAGCATCCGGCTTCGGAAAGTTTCTTCCAGCAGGAGGTGATGACGCGTCGTCCCGAGCAACTTTCTATTCAGGAGTTCGTCGAATTGACCAATAAGGTGGGAAAAGAGTTGTGTGCGACCACAAATTAGGTGTGTACGCACACAACAGATTGATTTTCGTCAAGAATACAACGTTTTTTCGAGGATTTTGGTTGCAAAAAGAACAAGTTATCCGAAATCCTCGTACCTTTGCATCGTGAATCAGAGATAACACCAAGAGAGGTATTAGAAAAAAGATTGAGGATAACAGATTAGATTAAAGATTGTTTTGGTTAGTTAGTAGTTTTAGGTTAGTAGTAAAGTATTTGAATAGGTGTTAGTGATTAAGGTAAATTAGAGAGAGCATTAGGTTTTTAGTTATTAATAGGAAAAGAATGAAAGTGCAGTCTGCGATTGGTTCGTAGGCTGCACTGCTTTTTCTCTCCTTATTTACGCTTACGCTTGACACCAGTTTTCTTTGGTTGAGGCTTCTCCACGGGCTTGAAAGGGTCTTTCGTCAGCGTAGCCTTTATGATTCGCACGTCTGTATAAGGCCGGTTGAATCCGTCCGTTGCCGTTTGCTGAATCTTGTCAACCACATCCATCCCTTCCGTTACTTCGCCGAACACCGTGTATTGTCCGTCCAGGTGGGGTGTTCCGCCTACGGTCTTATATACTTCTATCATCTCTGGTGTCAGCTGCACTCTTCCGTGCGTCGTGGCATCCAGGCGTTCCTGTACCTTGCCAATCATCATGTCGTTAAACACCTGTCCCCATACAATATAGAACTGGCAGGCTCCCGAGCGCATCTCGGGATTCACTTCGTCCGGCTCTCGTGCTGCCGCTACTACGCCGCGCCGATGGAACAGCTGTGGCAGTCGGAACTCCGGCTCGATGGTATAGTCCAGTTCGCCGCTACCCAGTCGCTGACCCGGTTGTGCATGCTTGCTGTTCAGGTCGCCACCTTGTATCATGAAATTCTTGATGACCCGATGGAACAGCAGCGAGTCGTACATCTGCATCTTCACGAGCTTCATGAAATTGTCACGGTGAAGGGGCGTTTCGTTATAGAGTTCTATACGTATATTGCCTTCTGTCGTTTCCAGCAATACTTCGGCACGCTCCTGCGCTAAGCAGGACATCGAAAAGCCGAGTGCAACAAATATTGAAAATAAATACTTCATAACCAATAACCAATAACCATTCGCTCGACCTTTGGTCGCTTTCTTGCTTAGGCAAGCGTCACCCTTCGGGGTGCCGAGCGGTACCTTTAGGTCAAAGAACCATTAACCAATATCTTTTTCATCCATCGGCCTCTCAGCTGTCTGATCAGGAAGATGAATCCGCGTAAGGTCAGCTCTATCGCCATAGCAACCCATACTCCCGACAGTCCGTAGGTGGTAGCCAACAGTGCTGCCAGTGTCAGGCGCACACCCCACATGGAGAGCAGACTCATGATGGCGGGCTTCAGCGTGTCACCGGCACCTACGAAGACACCATTGCACACGATAGCCGCTGCAAACATCGGTTCTGCAAAGGCTTCAATCCGCAGGCATCGTGCTCCTGTGGCTATGATTTCATCCACCGGCGTCATGAGTGACATCAGCTCAGGGGCAAAGATAAACATCAGCACACCCATCAGCGTCATTACGATGATGCCTAAACCCGTTGACATGTTGGCAAACGACTGTGTCAGCTGTTGCTTGCGGGCTCCAAAGCTCTGACCCACCAGTGTGGTGGCAGCCTCGGCAATGCCGAATCCTGGCATGTAGCAGAGGCTTTCCACCGTGATTGCCAGTGAGTGCGCTGCGATGGCTATTGTTCCCAATGGTGCCACGATGATGGTGCTCACCACTTGTGCGGAGCCCATTAGAATGTGTTGCAATCCCATAGGTCCGCCTATCTTAAAGGCATTGCTCACCACGTCGGCTTTCGGGCGGAAGGAACCCGGTCGTCCTTTCAGCTTCAGGATGTCCGAGCGGTATAGGAGGAAGTATAGCATCAGCAGTGCCGTAATCACCATCGCCAGTCCCGTGCCCAGTGCCGCTCCCATCACGTTCAAGTCCAGTATATATATAAAAAGGTAGTTGAACACCACATCCAGTATGCACATCATGATGTTCAGTGCCGAGGGAATCTTCATGTTGCCCGAACATTTCAGCATGGAACCAGCCAGCCCCTCCATCTGGAAGAAGATGCCGAAGGCGCAGAATACGGCGAAGTAGAGCGTGGCATCGTGGGCTATCTCCTCCGAACCGCCCAGCCAGTAGGGTAGGTAGTTGCTTATGGATAAGGCGATGGTGGTGACGCTCAACGACCATATCATGCAGCACACCAGCGACTGGCGCAATACTCTGCGGGCTCGCTCGAAGTCGTTGGCACCGATGGCATGAGCCACCTGTACGCTAAATCCCATATTGGCTGCCGAGGCCAGTCCGCCCAGCAGCCACCCAGTTGTTTCCACCAGTCCGATGGATGCTGAGGCTTTGGCTCCCAGGTGTCCTACCATCGATGCATCGATGAAGAACATGACGGTAGCCGACAGTTGGGCGAGGATAGACGGGATACTCAGACTGACTATCAGCCTGAGTTTCTCGCCTTGTGTCATCTCGCGACCTTCGCGGATGTAGGCCAGCAGATCTTTCTTCTCGCCTCTCACCTCTTACTTTTCACCTTTGATGTTTCACATCGAGCCTGCTCACGCTCGGCAAAACCCAAGCAAGCTTGGTTCTGCTCTCGCTTAATCGCAGCCTTCACCTCTCAACTTCCAACAGCAATACGCGGCTCGACCAGTCCGTCTTCTTGCCCCAGTCCACCTCGTTGCGGTAAGGCATTTCCAGTCCGTGGTTCATCAGATAGGCTCCGCTATACGACTTTCCCTCGCAATCCAGGGGTTGCAGGTCGATGCGGTTCAGCTCATGCACCTTGTACATACGCTGTGCATCCAGTCCTGCCATTTTTACGCGGGGCAGGTGCTCGTTCTGGAACGACTCCGTCTTCCACCAGTACCATACCGCCTTGTCCTTCTGGTCTGTGACATACATCATCGAGGCCAGTCCCTTGCGGTCGTAGGGTGATACTAGTCGGTAGATATTTCCGAACTGCACGATAGGCCGTATCTGCTTGTATTCCTTGATAGCCTGACGGCACAGGGCTTTCTCCTCGTCCGTCATGTTCTTGGGTTGAATCTCCATGCCCAGCCTTCCGCTCATTGCCACGTCGATGCGGTATTTCATCGAAGTGGTGCGGAACACGGTGTGGTTAGGAGTTGCCGAGATGTGGCTTGCCATGGCGATGGCTGGGAAGAAATAGCTCGTTCCCCACTGCATGTAGATGCGTTGCAGGGCATCCGTATTGTCCGACACCCAGAACTCGTCGAAGTATGGCAGTACGCCCCAGTTGGCTCGTCCGCCACCTGACGCACAAGCCTGTATGGTGACGTCAGGATACTTGGCACGGATGCGCTGGCACACCTTCTCGAAGCCACGGTGATATTCTATGTACAAGTGGCTCTGGTTGCCCATAGTCAGGTATTGTGAGCCATGGTTCATAATGGCCATGTTGGCGTCCCACTTGATATAGTCAATCTCCGGATATTTCGTCATGAGGTTGTCCACGATGCCGAACACGAAGTCCTGTACCTTGGGGTTGCTCAGGTCCAGCACCACCTGCGTGCCGCCGCGTCCTAACACCGGCTCGCGGTTAGGAGCCTTGACAATCCAGTCGGGGTGCTTCTCATACAGTTCACTCGTGGTGTTAGCCATCTCCGGCTCTATCCAGATGCCGAACTTGACCCCGTTCTTCCTGGCGTCGCGCAACAGTCCCTCGATGCCTTCGGGCAACTTGTTCTTATCGACCACCCAGTCGCCCAGGCTCGAGTTATCTACCTTACGGGGATATTTGTCGCCGAACCATCCGTCGTCCATCACGAACAGCTCGCCACCCATCGATGCGATGTCGGCCATCATCTGGTCCATGCCTTTCTGGTTGATGTCGAAATAGACACCCTCCCACGAGTTCAGCAGTATCTTACGCTCCTTGTCGCCATGCATCAGCTTGTAGGTGCGCCCCCATTTGTGGAAATTCCTGGAGACACCGCTCAGTCCTTCCTGCGAGAAGGTCAGCGCCAGTGCCGGTGTGGTGAACGTCTCACCCTTCTTCAGGTGATATTCCGAATTGTCCTCGTTGATGCCGGCAAAGAAGTAGTGGTAGTCGGTATCGTCCGTGACCACCTTCAGCCGGTAGTTTCCCGAGTAGCAGATAGCCGCTCCTATGACGTCGCCTGCATTCTCCTGCCCTTTCCCGTTCAGCGAGAACATTACCTCGCCGTGGTCGGTGTGCGAGTTGCGCGTGCCGTCCTTGTTCACGATGACCTTCTGTCCTGGTGTCAGCGGTTCCTCCACCAGTCGTGCCTCGTTAGCCCATGAACCGTAGAAGTGGCTCATCCATACGTCACCTCTGCGGATGGGCAGCATGGCGGAGGCAAACGTGGTCAGCGTGACGGGCTGCTTCTCGCCATTGGTAATCTCCGTCCACGCCTCTATCATATCGACCTCTTCATACGCCTTGTAGTTCAGCCGTACGGTGATGGGGTAGGCGGGGTCTTTCATGACGATGGTTGTCACGTTGCCGTTACGCTCCACGCCGTCAGCATACAGTGCCGTCGATAGGTTGCCGTCGCTATGGCGCATGGCCAGAGCCGCCTCTGCCGGCGTGTTCAGTCCGTGGGCAGGGTAGGCTTCCATCCGTCCGAAGCCGCGCGGCTCCTGCATGTGCTGCAGTTCCGTGGCGTTCAGCTTGCTGCCGTAATAAACATACTGGGGTTGCTTGCCCTTCTCCACGTCCAGTACGAGGGTGTTGTTGCGGGTTTGCACCACTACCTGTTCTGCTTTTGCCAGGGATGCAGTCACACAGAACAATGCCAAGAAAAATACCTTCTTCATATACTTTTTATATTATGTTAAACACTCCTGAGCGAATCTAATTTAATTTTTAATCTTTAATCTTTAATTTTTAATTTTTAATCTTTAATCTTTAATTTTAAATCTTTAAATTTTCCCCGCAATGATTTCCGCCAGCCGGCGTGCGCCCCTCTTGTCGGGGTGTATGCCGTCGTCCAGCATCTTGTCGCCGTCGTTGGCGTAGAGCGTGTGCAGGTCAATCACCTGCAGTCTCTTTTTCCGGGCTATTTTGTTGATGATCGGGATGATGCCGTTCACTATCACCGAGTCGTTGATGTTCCATGTCGGCTTAAAGGCGGGAATGGGTGTGCACAGTATGATTCTGGGCTTGCCGCCCTTCTCTTTCAGCACCTTCAGCAGCTGCTTCAGGTCGTGCTTGAAGTCCTTGTGGTATTGCCAGTTCTCGGGTTTCGAGTCGTTGGTGCCCAGCTTCACGATGGCGATGTCGGGCTGGAAGGCCAGTGCGTCGCGCCATGCCTTTTCGCGTTGGTACGGAAAGTCGCCCTTGTTCAGCAGCGTCCTGCTGCTCACTCCGAAGTTTCTGACGTCGTAGCCCTTGCCCAGTATCTGTTGCAGTTGGGCGGGATAGCTGTTCTGTTCCACGGAGTCGATGCCGAATCCGTAGGTGATGCTGTTGCCGATGCAGGCTATGCGCACTGCGTCCTGCTGTGCCCTGACCGTCAGGATGGTCAAGCACACGATGAGTGATGTGGTAATAATTCTTTTCACGATGATGGTAGTCTAATTCTTGATTCCGAGTGTTGCGATGAAGCGGGTGCACGCGGTGCAGGTGGTGTCCAGCACCACGTCGCCGCCCAGCCTTCGTGCCAGCGAACGAGCCACGGTGAGTCCGATGCCCGTTCCGTTATAGTATTCGTCCAGTTGTACAAATTCGTCGAAGATGTGCTCCGCCTCCTCTTCCGGGATGCTCGTTCCCGTGTTTTCGATAATGAAGGTGGCGCGCCGGCTGTCGGCACTGATGGTCATGGTCACGCGCTCCTTGCGCTCTTCCTGCTCTTGCGGCACGGTGCTCTCAGCGGGCTTGGTGAATTTGACGGCATTGTCCAGCAGCAGTTCCACGATACGTGCGGAGGCTCGCAGGTCGGTGCTGAACGGGGTGTTGGCGCCCGCCTCCTTCCTCAGTTCGAATGCCACGTGCCGTGCGTCCAGTATTCCCGTGTCCATGATGGCCTGCTGTGCTATCTGCACGGCGGTAGCTTCATCGTTGCGCTGCAATACCGTCTGACTGCTGATGTCCGACAGCTCTAGCATCTTGTTCACCAGTCCGGTGATGCGGTCGGTGCTGTGCAGGATTTGTGCGGAAGCCTCCTTGCGGTCTTTCTCCGACAGGTTGATGCCCGGCGATGTGATAAGCTGTGTGAATCCGCTCATGATGTTCAGCGGCGTGCGTATCTCGTGGGAAATCTGCTTGATGAAGTTGCTCTTCATGCGGGTCGATTCCTCAGCGCGGGCATTGGCTATCTTCAGCTTCTCGTTGTTCTCTTCCAGCTGGGCGTATGCTTTCTGCAGCTGTTCGTGGGCGGTCTCCAGCTTCTTGTTGGTGCGGTAGCGGTGAATGCTGTATATGGCTAGGAACATGATGGTCAGCAGCATCAGCAGCACCCATACCCACGTCGGAATCTTGATCATGCCGAACTGCGTCAGCACATTGTCGCCATACACCTCGTCGATGATGCCCTCGGCCTCCATGCGTTTCAGCTCTTCGTTGATGGCTTCTATCAGCCGCGGGTCATGGCTGGCATAGCAGTATTCGCGCGGCTCCAGCGAGAGCTCTTCCGCTTGCAACTTATCTTCCAGGTGCAGCAGTCCTATCTCGTATTTCGCCTGGAACCGGTAGCATATCACACCGTCGTACTTCCCCTTCGCCAAGTCGGAAAAGGCTGCGGCGAGGTCGGTCACGGGAATATCCACGGCATGTTCCTTCTTCAGCATCAGTCCGATGGGGCGCGACTTCATGTAGGCTATCTTCTTGCCCTTCACGTTGCGGAAGTCGAAGTTCTCGTAGTCCTTCGAGCGAAACACTATTTGGTAGTACATGCGGAACACGGCGTTCGAATAGTTCGTCAGCTCCTTGCGGTAGGGCGAATAGACCAGCATGCCCATGTCGTACTTGCCCTCGATGATGCCGGGCGACATCTTGTCCCAGTGGTTCGGCGAGAAGGCGTAGGGGATGCCCATGCGCTTCAGCATCACCTTGGTGAACTCCACGTCGTAGCCCTTCGGCGTACCCTTGTCGTCGGTGTATTGCAGCGGGGAATAGCTGGTGTTCATGCCCATCACAAGGGGCCGTTCCTTGGAAAAGCCCAGTTCGGTGGCCAGCGGGCTGACCGCCACGGACTCGTCCGAGGGAGCGAAAATCTCCTTCAGGTCGTCGCTGCAGGCCGTCATCATGGTGACTGCGGCCAGCAGGATAATGTTCAGCATCGATGTCAGTGTTTTATGTCGTAGCATCCGTGGTTTCGGTTATTTTAAGCATTGTTGTATTTCGGGTTACAAAATTACTTATTATTTTCGGAATACACAAATAATTCCCGCACAAAAATTCGGTATCTGGTTCGCGATGTCAGCGCAAAATGGCGCCCACATGTTTTCTCCCGCGCAGGTTCCATGTTTCGGATAGTCTGCATCACGTTTTTGTTGTTTACCTGTCAGCTCGGCAATTTCGATGCCCCTGATATTCGTGCGTAGAGACACGAAGTGTCTTGCCCTAGTGAATAGTGAAGAGTGTGCTCGATCCTAAAGGGTCGCTTTCTTGCTTAGGCAAGCGTCACCCTTCGGGATGCCGAGCGGTACCTTTAGGTCAAAGAAGAGTGAAAAAGTGGGGGGATTCGTGAGACGCAATGAAAGAATTTTTCCTTTGCAACGTTGATGAAGATGAACGATGGAGCGCAGTCGGCAGCGAAAAATATCTTTCAGGCCTGGGAAAATTTTCTCGCTGCCCAGTGCGTAAAAATCGGGAGGTCGGAATCGGAAAATGCGAATGAGCAACTATTTATTACTAATAAATAAAAAAAATTACAGATTTTGGTAATGAGGTGAAGCGCGTGACGAGTACCGACGATAATCAGGGTGACGACGATGGCGGCAATGGCGGCGAAATGGGCCAGAACTAAGGTTTAAAAGTCAAGAATGAAAAAAACGGAGCGCCCATCATTATCGGTCATTCCGCTTTCATTCTTTATTCTTCACCGGTTTTTATGCCTTTCATTCTTGTCGGGAACCTATAAATCTTGTCCGGAAAACCTATAAATCTTGTCTGGGCTATTGCATTTATGATTTCTTTTCCCTATATTTGCTGCCAGAAAACGCTTAGTAACAACGCAAAAGCTAGACTAGAACTAACTGAAGATCTTTTTTAATTAGTTAGTGAGATACAACAATCCCGAGTTACATAGGTAGCTCTCATAAGCTTAATTTATGAAAACAAAGCGAAAGCCTCCCTGCACTGTGAAGTGCGGGGAGGCTTGTTTGATGTGGGGCGTAATCAGTGATGATGAGGGCTTCTTACCTGCCACTTATCACCCTCTTTACTCCATTGTGGATATAGATGCCCTTTGCCGTGGGGGCTTTGTCGAGTCGGAGACCTTCGAGGGTGTACCACTCGTTGGAGATGGCGGCGGGTTTGCTGGCTGTTATCTCGCTGATGCCCGTGGGTTCGTCGGTTGACTTGTCCTCGGTCAGCCACTTGGTGTCGAGTTGGAAGGTGATCTTCTCCTTGGCGATGGGCTCGGTGCTGAAGTCGTAGTCGTCAGCCTTGTATGCCACCTCGGTGCTGGGCGTGAAGTCGTAGTATCCGCCATTGTTCGCAGTGACGGGCTTGGTGACGGTCTTGCCGTTGTTCGACGTGGCCTCGATGTAGTAG
>ODAJ014731361.1_pt1 | contig 38262 bp, 17 predicted proteins | sample 1539241 | NCBI WGS metagenome assembly ODAJ01 (sample SAMN02144231, study PRJEB22623) | gut metagenome | biome: sheep rumen | host: Ovis aries | place: New Zealand
GAGAAGTGAAAAGTGTGAAATATAATGAGGATATGATGAAAAGAGTAATGATGGCTGTCGTGCTGCTGAGCGGACTGTGGCTGACGGCGATGGGACAAACAAGGGAAGCCTACGTGGACTTCCTGTATCAGTACATGCCCCTACCAGACAGGACAGACTATCCACGGACGTACTATGAGAAGAATGTGGACCTTTCCTTGCGGGCCAGGGCTGAGATGCCTTGGGGCAGCAGTGTGCCTGAAAGAGAGTTCAAGCATTTTGTGGTGCCAGTCAGAGTGAATAATGAGAATCTGGACAACAGCCGGGAGGTGTTCTACAACGACTTGAAGGACAGGGTGAAAGGGCTCTCGATGAAGGATGCCATTCTGGAGGTGAACCACTGGTGTCATGAGCACGTGACCTACCGCCCGAGCGATGCACGGACGAGCAGTCCGCTGGCCACACTCAAGACGGCCTACGGACGCTGTGGCGAGCAATCCACATTCACGGTGGCAGCTTTGCGCAGTGTGGGTATCCCTGCCCGTCAGGTCTATACGCCGCGATGGGCTCATACCGACGATAACCATGCGTGGGTAGAGGCATGGGCAGACGGCAAATGGTACTTTCTGGGTGCCTGTGAGCCCGAGCCGGTGCTCAACCTAGGCTGGTTCAATGAGAATGCCTCGCGCGGCATGCTGATGCACACGAAGGTATTTGGCCACTACGACGGCCCAGAGGAGGTAATGGAGCGAACGGCTTGCTTTACGGAAATCAATGTCATCGACAACTATGCACCGACATCACGGATAGATGTACTGGTAGTTGACGAGCAGGGAAAGCCTGTAGAGGGGGCCAAGGTGGAGTTTAAGCTTTACAACTATGCCGAATTCTATACCGTAGCCAAGAAACTTACGGACGGGGCAGGCAGAACCTTCCTGACAGCCGGGCGAGGCGATATGTTGCTGTGGGCAACGAAGGACGGACGGGTGAAGATCCAGAAGGTGTCGTTCGGTAAGGACAAGGATGTGACCCTTCAGCTTGACGGTCAGCAACTGCCAAAGCGTGTCGACATCGACATCGTGCCGCCTCCTGTGAGCGGAATGTTGCCTGATGTGACACCTGAACAGCGGGCTGAGAATAATCGCAGAATGGCTTACGAAGACTCTATCCGTAAGGCATACGAGGCGACGATGCCTGTAGAAGACTGGCGCGGCAACTATCAGACCATCGAACAGTATCTTGCTCAGACGAAGAACAAGGCGATGGCACAGAGACTGCTCAGCGTCATCTCGAAGAAGGACTTGCGGGATATCTCGCTGGACGTGCTGCTCGACAATGAGACGACTGTGACGGACACATCAGACATCTACTGCCGCTACGTGCTTTCACCGCGTGTGGAGAACGAGTGGCTGACGCCGTATAAGGCTTTCTTCCGCAAGGAGCTGAAGGGCATCAAACGGGTGGAGGATCTGATACAGTGGTGCCGCCAGAATGTGAAAATAGACCGTGAGCATAATCCGCAGCAGCTGAGAATGCAGCCGATGAGTGTGTACAGGGAGCGGCTGACAGACAATCTTGGCCGTAATATCTTCTTTGTATCAGCAGCCCGCAGTCTCGGATTCCCAGCCCGTATCAATGAGGTGAATGGCAAGCCGCAGTATTATAAAGGTGGCACTTGGTATGACGTGGACTACGAGCAGCAGGCTGAGGTAAGTGCCGATCTCTCGGTTTTAAGGCTTGCATATCATCCGATAGAGCACTACGACAATCCGAAATACTATATTCATTTCACGCTGAGCAAGCTTGTGGACGGAGAGGCGCAACTGTTGACCTATCCTGAGGAGGCTACCTGGAAAGGCGACTTCGAGAACGGGGTGGAACTAGAAAAGGGCACCTATCTACTGACAACAGGAACACGCCTGGCCAGCGGCAAGGTGCTCGTACATCTGGAACAATTCACTATCGGAGGTCAGACAAAGGTTGACTTCACTATGCGGGAAGACAACGAAGAACCTCAGGTGATCGGTTCGCTGAATGCAGAGAACCTCTATGCTGATCATACTTCAAAGATGCAGAAGAGCATACTCTCTACGACAGGGCGCGGATTCTATATCCTCGGCATTGTGGCACCGAATCAGGAACCAACTAACCATGCGTTGCGCGACATCAGTATCTATAAGCAACAGATGGAACAGTGGGGGCGGAAGATGGTGCTGCTCTTCCAGAACGAGGACGAGGCTCAGCGCTTCAACTATCAAGAGTTTAACAACATGCTGCCATCCACGGTGGTATGGGGTACCGATGTAGACGGCAGAATCATGAAGGAGGTACTGGAGCAGATGAAACTTTCGAGCCCGTCGCTGCCTATCTTCCTCGTATGTGATACGTTCAACCGCGTGGTGTTCTGTCTGCAGGGCTACACCATCAACTTAGGCGAGCAACTGATGAAGGTCATTCGCAAATTATAGCCTTCACCCTTCTGACTTCCTCGGACGAGGTTATTCCGCCTCCGCCTGAGCAAGAGCCGTGAATCTCCATACAGCCCGTCTGGTCGATGATCAGACGGGCGTTTTCTGCATTGACACCTCCGCCAGGCATGATGAATAAGCGGTCGCCAGCCTGCTCTTGAAGCTGACGTAGAAGGGGTGTGCCTTCGATGGCCTTGGGCTGTTGCCCAGAGGTGAGTATTCGCTTGCAGCCTAACTGGATAATCTCTTCGAGCGCCTTGAAGGGGTCGCGGCATACATCGAAGGCGCGATGGAAGGTGACAGGCTTGCCCTTTGCGGCATTAACCAGGCGGCGGCTGGCTGCGAGGTCGATACTACCATCAGCATCAAGGGCACCGATGACAATTCCGTCGCAGTAGGGTAGGGAAGCCTCAATGTCAACTTCCATGATGTGTATGTCTTTTTCCGTGTAGACAAAGTTACCCTCACGCGGGCGGATAAGTACCTGGATAATCAGTTCGGGATAAAGTTCGCGGGCAGTCTTGAGCAACCCTAATGACGGTGTCAGCCCGTCGAGCGGGAGAGCAGAGCAGAGTTCGATACGCTCAGCGCCTCCCTCTACGGCAGCCATCACGTTCTGCAGGCTGCCTGTGCATACTTCGAGTAAACGTTTCATAACAATCTTCTTTTATACTTCTGCTGCAAAATTTCGATATGTTATTTCAGTATTATCTCTAATGATCTGCCTTGGATTAGGTCGTCGTGAGAGATGCGGTAGCGATGAAGCGGTCTTCCGCCTAATGTCATGCGCTGGATGAGTCCATCCCCAGCCTGAGAGCGGATAGTCCGTATGACGAGATCGCCCTTCGGATAGTATTGAGGATCGAGATGGAGCGTCACTTTGTCAAAGACAGGTGTGGTCAGGGTGTAATAGGGTGAGCCTGGACAGTCGGGGTAGAGACCGATCATCGAAAAGATAAGCCATGTGGACATGGTGCCGCAGTCATCGTTGCCGGGAATGCCTTTCGGTGTGTCGCTGAAATACTTTTCTATCAGCTTGCTGACGGTCTTTTGTGTGCGCCATTCCTCACCTTTGAAATAGGAGAAGAGGTAGGGGTAGGCGATGTCGGGTTCGTTGGCGGGGTCGTAGAGGCCATTGTCAAATACGTACTGGAGTTTCTCTACGAACTTCTTGTTGCCGCCCATCAGTTTGGCCAGTCCTGGAATGTCGTGGGGCACGTAGAACGTGTAGTTCCAGGCTGAACCTTCATGGAAGCCCGGAGCATTGGAGAAGTTGGCACCGTCCTTGGGATCGAAGGGGGTGAGGAAGGTACCGTCTTGGCAGATGGGGCGCAGTGTTCCTGATTCCTTGGAATAGTAGTGGCGGTAGCCGAGACTTTGCTGGCGGAACCGGCGAGCATCTTCTTTCTTGCCGAGTGCTTCTGCCAGATTGGCCAGTGAGGCATCTGCAATATAGTATTCGAGGGCATGACTGACGGAATTATCGCCCGACATGTCGGCAGCATATTCGCCCATCGGCACGTAGCCGCGCTTGTAGTAGTTGTCCACGTCTGGTCGCATCTTATTCTCCTTGGCAGGCAGGGTAGACGATTTGAGAAAAGCCTCGTAGGCTGTCTGGATATCGAAGTCGCGTAGCCCCTTCAACCATGTGTCGGTAATGACGGGGATGCTTGGATCGCCTTCCATCGTCCATGTTTCGCGTCCGTAGAGTTCCCACTTGGGCATCCAGCCCCACTCGCGATACATGTCAATCATGGAGCGCACCATGCCTAGTTGCTTATCGGGGTAGAGGAGAGTGAAGAGCTGATGTACGTTGCGATAGGTGTCCCAAAGCGAGAAGACGGTGTAGCGGTTGCCTTTGGTGGTGCCGATGTTGAAGTTCTCCATCTCAGGATATTGTCCATTGCAATCTTGCAGGATATTAGGGTGGATCTGGGTGTGATAGAGGGCGGTGTAGAACATACGCTTCTGGGCTTCGGTTCCACCCTCTACAGAGATGCGGCGGAGCGTCTGCTGCCAAGACTGGCGGGCCTCCTGGCGAATCTGGTCAAAGGCGAAACGTGGCTGCTCTTTCTGGAGATTCTCGCGAGCATTGGCAATGGATACGAAGGATACACCCAGTTGCACTTCCACTTGCTCGCCCTCCTCGAAGTCGTAGTTGAAGTAGTAGCCAACGTCGTTGCCCGCCAGTTCCTTGCCGTAGGTAGTGTAGAGCTTGTACTTGCCATTGTCAGGATCCCAGTCTTTCTGGGCTCCAGTCATGACTGGCTGCTTCTTCCAATAGCCTGCCGACTGTGGTTGCTTGTTGACGCGCATGACGAAGTAGATGGGAAAGACTGCCTGCGGATTATAGCAGAACGTGCCGCACAGACGATAGCCTTCGATCTCTGTATTGCTCACTCGTCGTACCATGCCGCCCACCTCGTTGGTCAGTCCGTTGCCCAGATTCAGCAGGATGTGGCCCTCGCCCTTGGGAAAGGTATAGCGTTCGGCAGAGGTGCGAAGGGTGGTGGAAACCTCGCAGCGGATGCCATACTTCTTCAGATCTACACTGTAATAGCCTGGGGCCGCTTGCTCGTTACTATACTCAGAGCCGTAGCTGCGGTAATTGACATCGAGCTTGCCAGTGGTGGGCATCGTCAGCAGAGTGCCCAACTCAGGGCAGCCCACGCCGCTGAGCGTAACATGGGCAAAGCCGGTGAAGTACTTGTTGGTGTATTCGTAAGGGGCCGACCACCAGCGCGAGTCTTTGTCATACTGGTTGAGGTCGCTGCCCATCACATTAAATGGCACGACGGACATCATGCTGTTGGGCAGCACGGCACCGGGATTGCAAACGCTGTAATTGGTTGTCCCAATGAAAGGGTCTACATAGTCTACGGGTTCTTGGGATGATGCAGAGCCCGCACTGCCCATGAGTAGCAGGCTGCATAAAATTGCTGTTCTCGTCATTCTACGGTGATTTTTGATTTTAGACGGATATTGTCGGAACTACTGCCTATCATAACGGTGAAGTCGCCTGGCTCCACCGCCCATTGCATGTCGGCATTGACTATTGAGAGGTCTTCGTCGCCAAGGGTGAAACTCACCTGACGGGTCTCGCCTGCAGGGATGAATATGCGCTCGAACTTCTTCAGTTGCATCAGTGGTCGAGTGGTTGAGGCACATTCATCGTGAAGATAGAGCTGGACTACTTCGTCGCCATCGCGTTGCCCTGTATTCTTGACATCAAGCGTGACCCGAAACTTCGTATTGTCTAATTTCTCAATGTTTAGGTTGTCGTATTCGAAGGTGGTGTAGGAAAGACCATAGCCAAAGGCATAGAGGGGCCGGGCACTCATTTCCACATAGTCATGGGGCAATGGAGGACGCTTGTTGTAATAGACTGGCAACTGCCCGATGTTGGCAGGGACGGATACAGGCAGGCGGCCTGCAGGGTTGTAATCTCCAAAGAGTATATCAGCTATAGCCGTTCCTCCCTCTTGTCCAGGATAGTAAGCCGTGAGCAGGGCATTGGCATTCTGAGCCGCCCAGCTTTTGTCCATAGGGCGGCCTTCGATATAGACAACTACCAGCGGCTTGCCTGTTCGCTTGAGAGCTTCGAGCAGTTCCGTCTGCCGGCCTAAAGGTGTAAGTGTGGCACGGTCGAACCCCTCTCCGCAGTCCATGTCGCTGACGGTCTTGGAGTCGGTCACTGCTGCACCGGTGTCCTTATAGCTGGTCTTAAAGTCGCGAGCACTGGAGCCGCCAACGACGGCAATCACCACGTCGGCTTTTTGCGCAGATGATACGGCTTCCTGGATATTTGAATCGTTTATGTCGCGTACCGCACAGCCCTTTACATATTCTATTTGTGAGGCAGGCAGTTTATGGCGGATGCCTTCAAGAACAGTTTTCACGTTGCCAGGTTCTTGAGGAGCTGTGTAATCGCCCAGCATATTATAAATGTTGTCTGCATTTGGGCCGCAAACGAGGACATTGGTGCTTTTGCCCAGAGGCAGGATGTTGTTTTCATTCTTCAGCAGGGTGACGGCCTCCAGAGCTGCGGAACGCGCTACACTGACATTGCCATTACTACGTACTTCGGTCTTGGCTTTCTCGGGGTTGACATACGGATTCTCGAAAAGGCCCATCTCGAATTTCAGCCGTAGGATGTTTCTCACGGCTTGGTTAATTTCTTCCTCCTTGACGAGTCCTTTTTTGACGGCATCTGCTAAGGGAGCAAAGGCCAGGGCTCCGAGGTCGGCATCTACACCGGCCTGAAGAGCCATGATGCCTGCCTGCTGGCGGTCACGGGCCACATGGTGGGTGTGCCAGATGCCATCCACGCTGTAGAGGTCGCTCACCACGAAACCTCTGAAGCCCCATTCCTTACGCAACAAATCTGTGAGCAGGGCTTTGCTCGACGTACTGGGAATACCGTCGAGTGAGTTATATGAGGTCATCACAGAAAGGGCACCGGCATCGATGGCTTTTTTGAAAGGTGGAAGGAAGTTCTCTTGGATGTCGCGAGGTCCGGCAACTGTAGGTCCACCGTTCTGGCCACTCTCTGTCGTGCCGTATCCGATAAAATGCTTGAGGGTAGCAATTGTACTCGATGGTTTTGACAGATCGCCGGCTCCGAGGCCTTTTACCATCGCAGCACCCAGTTCTCCAGCGAGCACGGGGTCTTCACCCATCGTCTCTTCCACGCGCGACCAGCGAGGTTCACGGGCTAGATCCAGAACGGGGCCATAGCTGATGTGTCCGCCCTGGAGACGTATCTCACGGCCTATTACCTCTCCAACCTGTTCTATAAGTGCTGGATGCCATGTGGCAGCCATACCGAATCCTGTAGGAAACACCGTAGTGCCAATGGCCATGTGGCCATGGGGAGCCTCTTCTGCAAGAAACAGGGGAATGCCCAGACGGGTATTTTCTATGATGTATTTCTGTAAGGCATTGCCAGCCTTCGCTGCCAACTCAGGGGTAAGTCCGTTCTTGAGCGACTTCTGTGTCCAAGGGTCAGCTCTGTAGGTAGCCCAAAGCATGCCGATGTGTCCTTCGGCAATCTCCTTCTTGAACTGTTCTGAAGGTACGACATCTTTCCCCTGAATGGTGTAATAGTTCCAAGCCAGGGTGCAGCGTAATTGCCCGACCTTTTCTTCCAATGTCATGCGCTGAATCAAGTCATTGACGCGCTCCTCTACAGATAGTTGTGGATCCTGATATGGCAACACAGGCTTATTCTTTTTAGCGGCCCAGAGACAGAGTGTTAGGCTGCAGAATGTAATGGTGGAAAGGATTCTTCTCATTGTATGATGATAGTTTCGTATTTGACAGTTTCCGAATCGTTGACCATCCGGGTGGCCTTCAGCCTGACATAGCGGGCATCAGTGGGGCCAAAGCTGATATCCTGGCGGATGGGGTTGTTGCGGATGTTGGAGAATTCGCCGGATGCTACGAGATGCATCTTGTCGGGCTTATTACCCACATAGATTTCGTAGTTGGAGATCATGCCGTTCTGGGCGGGCAGGTAGTGTAGCGAATGGATTTCCTGGCGCTTGCCAAGGTCGAGCAGTACGCCTTTGCCGTCGCTATCATCCGTGATGGTGGCGGGCAGGCCTTTCAACGTTTCTGCCTTCTCCTCATAACTCTCCAGAGCGTTGGGAGCGTAGTAGGCTCCGAGGTTGTTGATACAGAGGGGACCTCGTGACTCTTCGAAGCAGATGCGCAGCCGTTTTGTAGTGATGGGTTTGAAGCGCAGGATGCGCTTGTAGCCAATCGTGGTAGTGGCTTCGTTGACTTTCAGCGGCTGCCTTTGTCCGTCGTAGTATTCGATGTGGAACTTCTTGACGCGCTGCCCCAAGGGGATGTATTCCTGCAGCATGATGCGATTCACTTTCTGTGTGCCCTTCAGGGTGATCTCAAGTGTTGCCGAAGTCACGCCATCCTCTGTTGCCCAATAAGTATCATAGCTGTCATCAATCAGATTCTGTGTACCGAACATTTTCTTGTCACGAACATTAGAAGCCTTGAAGCTGACCTTATTGAGCAGGTTGTGGCTCAGTTCTGCCACCACCTGTCTGTGATAGTTTACAGCATGGGCTGAGTCTGTGGGATGGATAAGTCCGTCTTTGTCAACAGGAAAGTTCAGCAGGAAGGTACCATTGTGACCCACGCTGCGATAATAAAGGTCGGTAAGTTGTTCGACAGTCTTTACATTCAGGTCTTCACTTTTGTGGTAGAACCAGCCTGGACGTATGGAGGTATTACACTCAGCAGGAACCCAGGTGTCGCCATCGGCATGGCCGCTGGTCAGTTCGTAGTATTTGTCATAGCCAGGATAGACCTCTTTGATGCGAAGAAACGACCAATTGGTGGCATCAGCATAGCCACTCTCATTGCCTACCCAGCGGCAGCCGGGGCCTCCGTCGGAGAAGATGATGGCCTGTGGCTGATATTGATAAACCATTTTGTGAGCACGAGGGAAGTCATAATAGGTGCGGCGGTCTATTTTGCGAACTTCCTTGGCACCGCCATACCATCCGTCTCCGCCATTGGCACCGTCAAACCATACCTCAAAGAGTTCGCCATACTGCGTAAGTAATTCCTCGAGCTGTGCATAGAAGTATTCTACATACAGCGGTGTGCTGTAGAAGGCTTGGTGGCGATCCCAGGGGGAAAGGTAGAGCCCAAGTTTTAGCCCATACTTTCTACACGCAGCAGCCAGTTCGCCCACGATGTCACCCTTTCCGTCCTTATAAGGAGAGTTACGCACGCTGTAGTCGGTGTATTTCGTAGGCCATAGGCAGAATCCGTCATGATGCTTCGCAGTGAGAATCACACCTTTCATGCCAGCCTCGCTGATGGTTCTGGCCCACTGCTCAGTGTCGAGCTTTGCTGGATTGAACGATTTCGGGTCGGCATCGCCGTAACCCCATTCTCGGTCTCCAAAGGTGTTTGGCCCGAAGTGGATGAATGCATAGGTTTCCATCTTCTGCCATTCCACCTGAGAGGGGGAGGGCAGGGGGGCAATCGGCTGCGGAGTCACCTTCTGTGCGAAAGCTGCCGTTGTGAGGCTCCAGACAGCAATTGTCAATAGTCTTTTTTTCATATCGTGTTATTTATTTCGAGATTCCAAAGAGTAGGAATAAGGTGCATCTTCGGGTTTCGTCCCACGCTGTAGATTGGGTTCGCAACTCATAGTGATATCTATCTTCGTTCCGTTCAGCAGTTTCTGGTGGCAGAGATAGTTGTGCTGGTAGTCAGTACCATTGACGGTCATCTGCTTGATGTAGCAGCCTTTGCCATTGCTTTGGATAGCGATGTCGCGTCCGTTTTCCAGATGGATGGTTGCCTTATGGAAATAGGGCGTGCCTATGACATATTGGTTGCTGCCCGGACATACGGGATAGAAGCCCAAAGCAGAGAAAACATACCAGGCTGATGTCTGCCCATTGTCCTCATCGCCACAGTAGCCATCAGGGTTAGCATTGTAGAGACGGTCCATCACATGGCGGATCCAGTACTGCGTCTTCCAAGGCTGTCCGCTGTAGCCGTAGAGGTAGATCATGTGCTGGATGGGCTGGTTGCCGTGCGCGTAGTTGCCCATGTTCATGATCTGCATCTCACGGATTTCATGGATGGGGAATCCATAGTAGCTGTCGTCGAAGATGGGGGGCAGAGCGAAGACTGAGTCCATCATCTGGTTGAATGACTCCTTATCTCCCATCAGCGTGATGAGTCCCTGTGGATCATGGAACACACTCCAGGTGTAGTGCCAGCTGTTGCCTTCGGTAAAAGCATCACCCCACTTGAGTGGATTGAAAGGTGACATGAATTCACCATTCTTCTTCTTGCCTCGCATCAGTCGTGTTGAGGAGTCAAAGAGATGCCGATAGTTCATCGCCCGTTGAGCATAGATGTCAATCTCCTTCCCAGGCTTGCCAAGAGCCTTGCCAAGCTGGTAGATGCACCAGTCATCATAAGCATATTCGAGTGTGCGGGCTGCACTCTCGATAATGCGGACATCGCAGGGAACATATCCTAACTTGTTGTAGTAATCATAGCCGGCTCTGCCTGCTGAGCTGATTTCCGGATGTACTGCCTGGGTGCCGTTAACGACGGCCTTCCACAGGGTTTCGATGTCATAGCCCCGAAGTCCTTTCAGCCAGGCATCGGCAACAATGGAGGCAGAGTTGTTGCCAACCATGCAGAGACGGTGTCCGGGACTTGCCCACTCAGGAAGAAAACCACTTTCAAGATAAGCATTCACCAGCCCTTCTTGCATCCTTACATTCTCCGAAGGATAGACTAAGTTCAGCAACGGGAAAAGGCAGCGGAAGGTGTCCCAGAACCCGGTATCGGTGAACATATAACCTTTTCTGACCTCTCCGTTATAGGGGCTATAGTGTATCGTCTCACCATTGGCTGTGATCTCGTAAAAACTGCGAGGGAACAAAACGGAACGATATAGACAACTGTAGAATGTACGTAAGTGGTCTATATTGCTGTCTTCAATCTCGATGCGGCCTAAGACATCGTTCCATCTGCTGCGACCTTTTGACTTTATCTGTTCCAGCCTATCCTGCCCCAATTCCTTCAAGTTCTGCTCTGCCTGTTCCAGGCTGATGAAAGAGGAGGCTATGCGAGCACAGATTTTCTCGCCCCGATGGGTCTTGAATGTCATGATGCCGCCTGCGTGGTTGGCCTTTACTTCTTGAGCCGGGATAAAGGAACTGTCTGCAACAGTGATTGATGACGTGAAACTCTTGTCGAACACTATAACGAACCAGTTCTTGAAGTTATCAGGAACACCGCCGCTATTGCGTGTATTGTAGCCGACAACTTTGTTTTCATTGGGTATAATCTTGATGTAGGATCCCTTGTCGAAGGCATCGACAATAATGTTGGCTTGATTTGTCTCTGGAAACGTGAACTGCATGATGGCAGCCCGCTCCGTGGGGGCGAGTTCTGCGGTAACGTCGTAATCAGCCAGATATACCTTGTAATAGTATGGTGTGGCTTCCTCTGCCTTATGTGAGAACCAACTGGCACGCTTATTCTCGTCGAACACAGGATTTCCAACGGTAGGGAAGATGGAAAACTGACCGTAGTCGTTGATCCATGGGCTTGGCTGGTGGGTCTGCTTGAATCCCCTGATCTTATTGGCACTGTACACATATTGCCATCCATCGCCCATCTTTCCTGTCTGAGCTACCCAGAAGTTCATCCCCCAAGGCATCGCTACGGCAGGATAAGTGTTACCAGTGGACAACTCGAAATGAGAATCCGAACCCACGAGTGTGCTCACATAGTCGACGGGCGTGTCTTGACCAAAAGCAGAACCGCTTACCCAGAATAGTATTGAAAGTAATATGGTGTTTGTTTTCATCTTGTAACAATTAGAATACTTATCGGTGAGCTTCTATCTGATGGAACGCAATGACACAGCGAAACCACCAGCGCGGGCCATGCGCAGCTTCAGCACACTCTTGGAACTGACCATTTTCTTGGAGATGGTGTAGGCCTGCGGATTGGTTTCGTAGTCAGCATCGGGTGCGTCGGTGTAGATGGTAGCCTCGTATTTCATGCCTGGCTTCAGGAAGTCGAGTTTTACCTTCACCTCGCGGGCATTTTCATCTGTGATGCCGCCCACATACCAAACGTCTCGTGGAGCAACACCTTTTAGGTCTGCTGCGGTGGCATTCTCGGGCAGGGCATAGACGAAACGAGTCACACTGTTGATGGCATCTTTCTTTCCGTCGGCAAGCGCGGCTACTCCCTCAGAGGCCTTGTTGAGTGTGGATAGTTTCGGATGGCGTGCGGTGATGATATATGCACCGGGCTCTGCTTCGAGGTAGAGGCTCTTGTCCCAGTCAACGGCGACATCTTTGATAAATTGGAAGGCATCCATATAACGGGCATAATATTCAGGCAGGTCGGCTGCCATCTGGAGCGGAGAGTAGAAGGTGACATAGAGTCCAAGTTGGTTGGCGATGGTGTGGTTCATCTTGTCTGCCCATCCAGAGGTTTTCGTGAGATCCATCTCGAAGATGCCTGGCGTATAGTCCATCGGACCGCCTTGCAGGCGGGTGAATGGGAAGATGGTGGTATGCCCGGGCTTAATGGCACTGCGGAACTCCGTTCCCATCGCAGCCTCATTGCCTATCATATTGGGCCACGTGCGGCAGAGTCCAGTGGGGCGCACTGCTTCATGTCCGTTCACCATCACGTGGTGCTTGGCAGCCTCGGTGATGGCATAGTGATAGTGGTTGATGATAGGCTGGCTGTAGTGATACTCTCCGTAGGGGATGATCTTGCCTACATAGCCACTTTTTACAGCATTATAGCCGTATTTCTCCATGAGTTGGTAGGCTTGCTCCATCCAGCGCTCATAGTTTAGCGTAGAAGAGGATGTCTCGTGGTGCATGATCAGGCGAATGCCTTTCTCGTGGGCGTATTTGTTCAGGGCTGCAATGTCGAAGTCAGGGTAGGGAGTGATGAAGTCGAACACGAAATCCTTCTGTTTGCCGTACCAGTCTTCCCAGCCTTCGTTCCAGCCTTCAATTAGGAGGGCATCGAATCCGTTTTCGGAGGCAAAGTCAATGTAGCGGCGCACGTTCTCGTTATTGGCACCATGCTTACCATGAGGTTTTGAGTGGGCGTAGTCGGTGACACCGAGCTGCACCGAAGGGTAGTCGTTTGTGTAAGACCATTGGCTGTGTCCGCTGATCATCTCCCACCATACACCCATGTATTTCACGGGATGTATCCAACTGACATCTTTGATGGCGCAGGGATCATTAAGGTTCAGCACAAGCCGCGAGGCCAGGACATCGGTGGCCTTGTCGCAAACCATGATGGATCGCCAGGGGGTCTTGCAGGGTGCTTGCATACGACCTTTCACACCTTCAGCATCTGGCGTGAGGTGGGTAGAGAGGATGAACTTCTTATCATCGAGATCGAGACAGGTCGTGGGATAGTTGAGCACAGCTGCTTCGTGAATGTTGATGTAAAGCCCCTCAGCGGTCTTCATCTGGAGAGCTGTCTGTACGCTGCAGTCAGAGGCATCGGTGTGAGGCCATCCACCACCTTTGCGAACTTCAGGGGAGAGCTCGCGTACCTTTGAGAGTTTAGATTCCGTTGGGTTGAATTCCTCTGTGGAGTAGTCGCCGGGAATCCACCAGGCAGTATGGTCTCCGGTGAGTGCAAACTGCGTCAGCTCTTCCTTGATATTGAAATAAACAAGGTCGTTTTTCATCGGAAACTCGTAACGGAATCCGAGGCCGTCATCATAAAGCCGGAAACGTACTTGCATCACGGCAGGCTTATGTTCTTTGCTGGCAGGCTTCTGTTCCAGGGTGATAAAGAGCTCGTTATAGTGGTTGCGTATCTCAGCCTCTTCTCCCCATACGGGTTGCCAGGTCTCGTCGAAGCTGCTTGTTTTTGACTCTTTCAGGGTGAAGTCCTTGTCAAGGTTCTGCCTTCCGTAGAGTTCAAAGCCAAGGCGAGACGGGAGGATGACGGATCGCCCAGCTTTCTGGAGCGAGTACTGGGGAACACCACCGGCCACCGTGAAGGTCATTTCCAACTGTCCGTCCGGGCTTAGAAGTTTCAAGTCATTTGCCGCCATACATGGCATCGTTAGAAATGATGCCAAGGCTACAAGGAAGGTTCTTATACGTGTCATAAGCTTATTAATTTTTAGTTATTGCATTTTCTTGGAAATGTGGTGGGTTCCTGCTGTGAATATCTTGGATTCACTCTCGCCTGGCATGGTAACGGAGGCTGTGCAACCCTCTGGAATGGTGAACTCCCATATCCATAGATCGCCTTGGTATTTCCAACAACTCTTAATTGTTCCGGCAGCTGAGGGATATTCTGCCTGGATGAAACCTAACCGCCTGTCGGGGAGTGGCTTCATGATGATATGTTTGAAACCAGGTTTGGAAATATCAGCGGAAATACCCGCAACAGTCTCCCAGAGCCACTGACAAACACAACCGTATGCATAATGGTTGAAACTGTTCATGTCGTTGGGGCCCAGACCTTTGTCTTTCATATAGCTGTTCCAGCGTTCCCAGATGGTGGTGGCACCATTGTCGATAGAGTATATCCAACTTGGGTTCTTCCTCTGGAATAGCAGTTCGTAGGCGATGTCTGCCATGCCATTGTCGGTGAGTGTTTGCATCAGGATGGAGGTGCCCAGGAAGCCTGTCTGCAGACAGTTGTCATGGGATGCGAAGTTCTGGCGCAGTCGGACTGCCATGTTCTCTTTGGCTACACCCTCCACAAGACCGTTCTTCAGTGCGAAGAGAGCTGGGGTCTGCATGGTGTTTAGAATGGGTGTCTTGAAGGTGCCGTCGCTGTTGAGGAAGTTGTCCTTTATGTAGGCTTTGGCTGTTTCAGCCATTTCCTGGTATTTCGAGCCGTCTCGCCCTGTTGCCTTTGCCATGTCGCGCATCATTTCTGCATCGATTTGCCAGTAGCAGGCACTGAGGTAGTTCCAGTAAGTAACGGCATCAGGCTTGCGTTTCCAGTTGTCGTCAAAGGCCAGATTCAAACAAGTCTCCAATGGCTCGTAGCTCAGCCAGTCTGCCCACTGGTAGTGGTCATTCTCCTTGATGAGTGTCATGTGGTCGTACTTGGTCTCGTTGACGTGCTGCATGAAACGGTTCATGGCCTCCCAATTCTCATCAATGATAGTCGGGTCGTCGAACTGTTTCCAGATAGTCCAAGGCACGATAATACCAGCATCAGCCCAACCCAGGCGCATCATGTTATTGGGTTCTGCACCATATTGGGCTGCGGGTGACACGCCAGGAAATGCTCCCGTCTCGCCTTGGGAGTCACGCACGTCTCGCATCCACTTATGGAAAAAACGGTCTGTATTTGCGAAGAAAGTGCCAGTCTCTGCAAAAACCTGTGTGTCGGCCATCCATCCGAGACGCTCGTCGCGCTGTGGACAGTCTGTCGGTACGGAGAGATAGTTGGAGCGCTGTCCCCAGATAGTATTGGATATGAGCTTGTTGATAAGTTCGTGGCCTGTTGTGATCTTGCCTGTTTCCATCGACTGGGCAATAGATGTGATAGGAATCGACTCGATAGTCTTGAAAGTTACATCGTCAGTAGCTGTAACAGAAATGAATCGATAGCCGAAGAAGGTGCAGTGTGGATAGTAGGTTTCAAAATCGGGCTTGCCGCTAAAGGTATAGTCCATCCTCATGCAGCTCTCTTGAAAACGGAGATTACGGCGGTGAACACTGCCTTCTGGACCGTCCATGCCCCTGCGCTCTGCTCCGTTTCCATCATTGAGAATCTCGCCTGGCAAGCAACTGAGCACGGTTCCTGATTTGGCTTTGAACACAAAATAGGGCACTCCAGAGCAGTTTTGCCCAAAGTCCACGACAAGGGACTCACCTTTCTTCAGTGTGATGGCCTGACCGCTGGCATATTGTTGCTTGATGATCACAGTGCCATGCTCTATGTCTTGTTTCTTCTCTGCCTGCCTGGCTCCTGTCACCCCTTCCCAGATGTAGGACTTGACGGGGTGGAGAGTTAGGTCTTTGCGCAGATAAACTTCAGCTCCTTCAGAAGGCAGTATCTCACCGTTAAATTCCCTGTTTATCTCAGGCGTTGAAAGTTTCTCGGGTGTGTCATAGCCTGGCTGTACACGGGCATCGTATTCCTCACCGTCGAAAATGCCTGCATGCTTCACTGGTCCTGCGATGCCAGCTTTCCATGTCTCACAGTTGGTGCCATAGTTTTTTTTCGTTCCATCGGCGAAAGTCAGTTCCAGAACACAGCGGAAAGCGCATTTCTTTCCTTGCATTCCTTCCATATCTCCGGGAGTGACGATTTTGTCGGCCCACCAGCCTGGCGTTACCTGTGCCGACAGTGTATTCTCTTTTCCTTTCTCTTTGGTGAAGGCATCGGTAATGTCGTAGGTAAAGCTTCGCTTGGTCTTGGCATAGTGGGTAAAGCCTGGCTTAAGTATTTCCTGTCCTACAGGCTGACCATTCAGGTAGAGTTCATACACTCCCAGTCCGGCTGTCATCCATTTGGCAGAAGTCACAGTTTGTTCATTCCTGATGTTGGTCACGAACCAATTTGCTCCGTCAGCCGCACGTCGAATCTGGCCTGCACGCCCCTTGGCAACTGGAGCATCTGCTGCAGATATCCATTCCGAACAATCCCATGATTGGGTGTCTAGTGCAGTCACTTTCTGTCCTACGTTGTTTGTTTGTCCACAGGTAATGCCAGATATAGTCAGCAGACCTGCAATTAGCCAGAATTTGAATCTTCTCATCATCCTTTTTAATATTTATCTTCTTCCTTTTTTCTGTAGATATGCAATCAAAAACTCCGGACGGTCGGTCTGGATAATTGATGTTCCAAGAGCAAGAATAGGGGCATAGACCTCGTCAGCGTCCTGGCTGTCAAAGGCGCGATCGTCATCGTAATCACCACAGAGTGATCCCCAGATGGTGTTCACCCACACTTTTCTGCCTGCTGCCCGCACCTGAGAAGCGGCCTGATGCACGGAGTTGTCCAACTTGTCAAAGCAGAGTTCGAAAGCAATGGGCTGGAGATGGGTGTCCAGTGAGGAATCTTTGGAAGTGCTCTGGGCACAGATGAAGCTTTCGAAAGCTCTTTTGCTGGCATTAGCAGAAACACTGATGACAGGCATATACATCATTTGTGGGTTTGTACCCATCTTTTTTATTACTTCTTGTCGCGTAAGATTGCTCTTGATGAGTATCTGGTCTGTCATGCCAAGTTCCTCAGTGATAGCCAACACTTCGTCGTAATAGTCAAAACCTTGGTCGACATTCACAACTATTCTGTCCTTACAGATTGCCAATGCCTGGCGAAGCGTTGGTATCTTCATCCCTGGAATGGCAATACCGTGCCCTCGTTTCAGGTCGAATTTCAATAGTTCCTCATAGGTGTAGTCGCTGATATAGCCGCTGCCAGTTGTAGTACGGTCAAGGGTGGCATCATGGCATACCACCAATACCCCGTCCTTGGTCTTCTTTAGGTCAAGTTCCATGATGTCAACACCCATTCTGATGACGCTTTCTATGGCAGGCAGAGAATTTTCTGGATAATTTCTCCAGTCGCCTCGATGTGCTGCTACCGCTACATATTCAGTTGCTGGATTATGGAGGGCGGTTAGAATCTTGTCAGTGCGTCTGTGTAGGAGCATTTCGCAGACGACAGTGCGGAATTCTCCGGTCTTGTCGCTGACATAGTCCCAGTACATGCCTCCCCGCAAGTCGTTATCGATGATATATTGGCATTTCGCTCTCAGCGAGCGTGGGGTCTCAAATGCCCACACGAACTCCCCTTTGTCATTGGCGATATAGTCTGCTTGGGCCTCATTGCTCCAACAGTGCCTGTAGTCTTTAGGAAGCGTACCTGTACGAAGAAATTCATCTACCCCGGGATCCTTCCGCCTTCCCTTGGCATAGAAGGGCATACCCATTACGAGCTTTTCCTTGGGAACGCCTGCCTTCAGGTGAGCTTCTACGGCCTGAGAACACGTACAGTAACCAGAGATAGGGGAAGGGTAGAGGGCTGCATGATGCTGCTTGTCGGGATTGCTCATGTCGTATGACATCACATTGACTAAGTCCATATACTGGAGGCATTTGCCGAAATCAATATATTTTGCCGTGCAGATTGTGGCAGCGGTAAGTAGTTTGTCCGGACCTAACTCCTTCCGCAATACTTGCATCAGCAGGGTGAAGTTGTCGATGTCGTTGGGTGAAGAAGAAATGCCTGCTTCGCTGGATGAGGGATATTCCCAGTCCATGTCGATGCCGTCGAGTCCGAAGTCATCGACTATTCGCCGACAATCCCTGGCGAAACGCTGTCGTGTATCCTTGGTGGAGGCCATCTCGCTGAAGCGTCCGCTGGTCCATCCGCCGATGGAAAGAAGCACTTTCAGTCTTGGATTTTGCTGCTTCAGCCCCACAATCATCCTCAGTCGATTGGGATTCTGAATGTTGACACCGTCGAAGGTCTCGTTGACATTTCCAAAGGCATAGTTGATATGTGTCATGACTGTTGGGTCAGGCACTTCGTTGGAGCCTGCAGTGACATAGGCCACTACCACCCGGTCTTTTCCTTGTCTGTTGGCATCCTTTGCTGAAGAGATAGAGCCGACAGCAAACAATACGCTCAGCAATAATAGCAGTTTCTTCATCTCTGTCTTAGGTTTTAAAAGGGTGTGCCTGTTTGAGACACACCCTCATGCAAAATTCGTCTGTAAATATCAGGACTGATCCTTACTCGTAGGGGAGATTGACCACAGTATACCAACTGCCTGCTGGCTTTGCCCAGAAGAGGGCATTGTTCCATTCCTTGGAAGGATTCTGCAGGCGGTTGACAGCGTCATTCTTGTTGGCCAGATTGTAAGTCGTCTCATCCGAGGCATAGACGATGCGGTCCATCGGGAGAGGAATTTCGTAGTTGGGATCACCCGAGAAGTCACGGAACTCAAGCTTCGGGAAACCTGTACGACGCACTTCACTATAGGTCTGCTCGGGCTGGAGGAACGAGAAGTTCAGCCAGCGCTGGTTGCAGATGACCTCCAGTTTGTCTGCTGCATTGCTCCAGAGATTGTCGATGTATTCAGAGGCATCTGGCTTTGGTACGGCAGCACGGAATACCGACTTGGCATTCTCAGCATAGTAGAAGTCGATGGAAGCCTGTACACCTTCCTTGAAGTAGCTCTCTGCATTGCCTCCGATGATACCGCGCTGTGCAGCCTCGGCCAATGTGAGCAGCATCTCTGCCTTGGTCATGATCGGATGCATGAAGTAGGCGTTGTTGATGAAGGTTGCAGAGTCGACAGTAGCGAAGAAGCGATAGGTCTCCTCGGTGCGCCACTTGTTGTAGTACATCTCTGTGAAACTGTCGTGATAGTCCATGATATGTACGGTGAAGTTGTTGGAAGCATCAAACATGATAGCTGCACGAGGATCTGCACCTTCTACATGCACGTTAGCATCGTGGTCCATCTTGGAACCCTCGGGAAGATTGAGCACTTCGGCCATTTTGAAAGAAAGGCGAGAGAACTGGCGAGACCACTCATTCCAGCCTCCTCCCCAGTTCATACCATTACCGTCATTGTAGCAGAAGGCTACGATAGAAGGATCGGCAAAGCCTGTTGCGCAGTCCTGAGCCTCGGAGGCCACGGTGTTGGCAATCTCAGAGAGAATAGAAGCTCCTGTGGAAGCCAGGGCACCCTGCGTCGACACACGGAGAGCCATACGGGCACGAAGACCTATGGCATAAGAAGCCCACTTGCTGATGTCGCCCTGGAAGAGCAGGTCTTGGCTGGCAAAGCTCGATGGAGCCGTAGCACTCTTGATACGGCTGTAGATGGTAGCCAGACCGTCGTAGGCATGAGACTCGCCGTTGGCATCTGTCAGCGTGCCGCCATTGAGCATCATCGTGTACAGCTGCTGCGCGTCATCGTAACTGCCACGGCTGTCGCTAAGGTTGCCAGTGATCTGGATATTGCAGGCATTGATGAAGGGAATGTCGCCCCAAAGGTCGATAGCCTTCTCCAACTGGTCGTACATCCATACCGTAGCGCAGTCCATGTAGAGCTGGTTGGCAGCCTGCTCCTCAGTCGTGAGGGCATTGAATGTATGGCGCATCAGCTTGTACTGAGCCAGTGTCTCATAGAAGTTCTTCCAGCGGTCGTTACCATAGCTGACGTAAGAGCCTGTGCCGGCATAGTCGGTTCCCTCGTCATACACGAAGTGCGTGCCAATCTGAGAATAGGAACCAATTTGCGGAAGCTGGAATGTGCAGAGTCCCCAATAGGTCTGCATGCCGTATGTACGGCCAGTCCATACGACGCCCGTGAATAGTTTATCGCACGATACAGTGGTTGCCTTTGAAGGGTCATTGTATTTCTCTGTGTATGCTTCATCTGAGCACGATGAGATACTCATGGCTGCTACGACCCCCATTGCTAATGATAATATCTTTTTCATATTCATATTCTGTTTTATGTTAATTCTTTGATCTTCAACATTCATTGATTAGAATTTAGCACGGAGAGAGAAACCTAAGGTGCGGCTTGCTGCAGAAGAGTTTCCTGCTACAGCCTGACCGATCCAGTTGGTACCGTCGCCCGACTCAGCATCCATATCCTTCAGATTCTTGAAGATGTAGAATAGGTTGCGTGCATAGAGTGAGAGTGTCAGGTTCTCGCAGCCAAAAGCCTTTGTCCATGTCTTTGGCAGGGTGTAGCCCAGTGAGAGTTCGCGCAGCTTCAGATAGGAGTTGTCCTGAATGGCTTCTTCGTAAGATCTGTGAGAGTTACCAGAGCCCCAGCCGTAGGCATTGCCGTAGTAGACACCTGCAGGAACAATCGTCGTGTTGGCTGTTCCGTCAGCATGTACACCTTCGATGATCATACCATCGTTGAACTGTGTGTAGCCAGCAGGAGCGGTGCCTGCGATGGTCTTGCCTGAAGAACTGATGTTGTTGTCCTCATAGTAATAGGCAATACCGCCATGTCCCTCACGACCTTCTAGTGTGCCTGTCAGGATACCAGTGTTCATACCGTAGTTCCAGTACTGGTTCAGTACATCGCCGCCGATGCGGAAGTCGAATGTTGCATCGAGGAAGAACTGCTTGTAGCGAAGGTTTGCAGAGAAACCACCGACACCCTTTGGCAGGGCATTACCTACTTTTGTCAGCTCTGTGGAACGGATGGGCAGACCGTCGTCGCCTATGATCTTGCGCCCCTGTTCGTCACGCTGCCACTCATATACATACCAGTCACCCATTGGCTCGTTTACGTAAGAATAAAGGTAGGCGGCATTGTCGAATGAACGGTGCAGCAAGTTGTCAAGACCGTCGATAAGCTTCGTAACCTTATTATTATTAAAGGCGATGTTTGCGCGCAAGTCGAGTGTCCAGTTCTTTGTCTGGATGGGTGTACCATAGATTGCAATCTCAATACCGTTGTTCTTCAGCTCACCGATATTCTGATATATGGACTCACCACCTGATGACTTGGCAATCGAAACGGGGAGAATCTGATCCTTCACGGTGTTGTTGTAGTAAGAAAACTCGAATCCCAGACGGTTCTTCAGGAACTTGGCCTCGATACCGATTTCAAACTCGTGCTTCTTCTCCGGTTTCAGCGTCAGGTTACCAAGCTGTGAGCCAATCACCTTGTAGAGGTAAGACCCCAGTACGGCCTGGTTGTAGAGCACGTTGGCTTTGTATACATCTGGTGCGTTACCTACGATACCATAAGAGGCGCGGATCTTTCCGTAGTCCCACCATACAGGTCTCTTTTCCTTCAGCAGCTCGGTGATGATGGCGCTGGCATTAACAGAAGGATAGGTGAAGCTGTTGTAGCCGTCGGCAAGGGTAGAGAGCTTCTCGTTACGGATGGTTCCCTCAAGGTAGCCCCAGTTGTCATAGCCGTAGGAGAGTGTTCCGAATACGGCGGTGCGCAGGCTGTTGATATCTTCCATACCTGCCCCAGCTGTCATATTCGAAGCTGCAAGGTTGAACCAGTTAGTATCTGACAGACCGCCATTGGTGCTGACATTGGTAGAGAAGGTCTTCTCCTGGCGTCCAGACCATCCGACATTGGCTGTGATATTGTGTACTTCTCCAAACGTCTTGTCGAACATCAGCATGATGTCGCCATAGTAAGTCTCATACTTGCGGTTTCTCAGTGAGTAGCCACCCAGGTCGCCATTGTTGGTAGTGTAGCCGATGGCACGCTTGGCATTGCTGCGGTTTTCAATGTCTTCTGTGGTGAGGTCGGTAGCGATACGTCCGCGCAGGGTCAGTCCGGGGATAATCTCCCAAGAGGGGGTTACACCTGCGATCAGACGATGGTGATTCTCTTCCTGCATGTTGCCCAGAATGTTCCACAGGTATTCCGACATCATGGCAGAGGTGCCGGGAGCGTAGAGCAGATTCTCTTCTGGAGTCTCCGACAGACCGTCGCCGGTACTGTAGATGAATCCCTTCGAGGTCATGGTCTTGTCAATCATCAGACCGACGTCGTCGAACGAACCGATCATACCGCCGAAGTTCAGTGTTACACGGCTGATACGATAGGCACGGTTCTTGATGTTCTGGCGCAGATACTGCATAGAGTAGTCGATCTTCACATTCTTCACGATGTTCAGCGATCCGCTCAGTGCGAAGTTGTGCTTCTTGTTGCTGGAGTTCTGCTGCATGCCCTTCACGTCGTTGTATGTGTAGGCAAAACGGAAGTTACCCCAGTCGCCAGCCTTCGATACAGCTGCATTGTACTGCTGATTGAAGCCTGTGCGGAACAATGTTGTCCAAGGGTTACTGCCCAAACTGTTGTAGGCGCGCTGCTTGCCGTCCCAGTACATCACCTGGCTGCCGTCGTACTTCGGTCCCCAGTAGTCGTTGGTTGCCTCTACAGTCTTGTACTTCTGTCCGTTGAAGATCTCCTCGATGAAGCCGCCAGTCTGGATGGCATAGTCGTTCACGGTGCCTCTTGATCCGTAGTCGCCGGGGCCGAACTCTGTCTGGAGTTTAGGCATGTAGGCTGCCTTTTCCCAGCCGAGGTTTGCACCAAATTCTACGCCTACTCCCTGCTGGCCGCGCCCTGTCTTGGTCGTAATGACTACCACGCCGTTAGCAGCCTCGGAACCGTACAGGGCTGAAGCAGCTGCACCTTTCAGGATTGAGATACTCTCAATGTCCTCGGGGTTGATGTCGACAAGTCCGTTGGATTCCACGCGCTGGCTCGACCAGTAGTCCACTTGGTTATTGGCCTCACCATTACGGATGGGCACACCGTCCATGACGATCAACGGCTGTGTGTTGCCTGTGATGGATGACATACCACGGACGTTGATAGATACAGAAGATGTACCACCACCAGGAGCAGTCTGGATACGCACACCGGCAGCCTTACCATACATGGCTGACGCGAAGGTTGGAGAACCTACTTTCGTCAGTTCCTCTGCACCTACTGTGCTGACGGAATAACCCAGTTTCTTGGCATCTTTCTTGATACCCATGGCGGTTACCACCACTTCATTCAGGGCGGTAGCTTCTTCCTCCAGTACTACCTCGATGTGCTTGCCGCTCTCGGCTGTCACCTGCTGGGTGTTGTAGCCGATGTAGCTGATGACGAGGGTAGCACCATTACGACAGCTAATGGAGAAATCGCCATTAAAGTTAGTCACAGTGCCGGTCTGGCTGTTTTCGACTTTGATGGTGGCACCGATAATGGGTTCGCCGTTCTGGTCTTTAACATTTCCATTAACCGTCACATTCTGTGCACTGACAGCTATTGCGAAAAGCAGGCAAATAGTCGTCAAATACGCTCTCAGACGAGAGCCGATAAAGCTCTTTTCTTGTTTCATGCCTTAGGTTTTTTAATTAGTGATGTTAGTTATAAAAAATAGTTATATGATGCAAAAGTACAAATAAATGCAAAATAACGCAAAATAATTCGGTTAAATTTCGTTAATCACTTGCTGGCTGTTGGAATTGTGAGGGCTGTTAACCCACACAATTCTCATTCGATTTCAAGAGCCAATGATTCCTGCGGCAGTTTGTTGGGTAATGTGACGGTAATGCTGTTCCCCTTGATCTGGTATTTTAACCGTTTGCCATTACTAACAAGTCGGATGCTCTTTTTGGGTAGATTCACGCTCCAGCTGATGGTGCGCGGCAGTTTCTCGCTTTCGTCGAGGCGGTAGATGGCATAGAGTCGGCTTCCGTCTTTGGCCTTTGTGAACCATACCTGCCCTTCGTTGTAGTGAGGGGTGATAATCGTTTCGAAGATGGCTTTGCCATTGGCCTTCAGCCATTGTCCGATCTTTTGTAGGCGTACCACGCTCTCCGGCTCTAACAGCCCTTCAGGTGTCGGCCCTACGCCCAACACGAGATTTCCGCCTTTGGCCACAATCTCAATGAGCGTACCAATTATCTTTTCGGCACTCTTGAAGCGTGGGCGTGGCACCCAGCCCCAGTCGTCTGTCAGGGGTATGCAACTTTCCCAGGGGAAGTCAAGCTGGACTTCTGGAATCGTGCGCTCAGGTGTCTGATAATTCTCGTAAGGGCCGTGGATGGTACGGTCTACGATGATAATGCCGGGCTGGTTTGAGCGGGCGATGCGTGCAAGTTCGGGCATGTCAAGGTCTTGTCCCTTGTTCTCCTTGGCCACCCAACCGCCGTCGAGCCAGAGAATGTCTACTTTCCCATATCGCGAGAGAATTTCGTTAATCTGACTGTGGGCAAACTTCTTGAAGTTCTGCCATCGCTGTGGGTGTTGGTCTATGGGGTAGTTTACGTTACGCCCTTTCTTGGCATAGACATCCCACCAGTAATCTTGAGAATGCCAGTCTGGTTTCGAGAAATAGGTGCCGATGGTGAACTGCCGTTCCCTAAAGGCGTCAAGTACGTGTTTGAGAACGTCGCAGCGAGGGTCGTCCTTGAAAGCGTGCTTGGCGATGGTAAAGTCGGTCAATTTCGAGTCAAACATGCAGAAGCCATCGTGATGCTTAGTAGTAAAAATCATGTACTTCATGCCGGCATCGCTGCAAGCCGCAGCCCATTGTCGAGGATCGAACTTCGTAGGGCGCAGCTCATCAGCCAGCCCGAAGTACCAGTCCATGTATTGCTGATAGGTTCTCGTGGTATCGCGTGTAATCCAGTTCTCGTCGCAGATGGCCCATGACTCCACCATGCCAGGCACGGAGTAGAGCCCCCAATGGAACAATACGCCGAATTTCAGGTCTTGCCAGGCTTTCAGGTTCTTCACTACCAGTTCGTCTGAGGGCCACTCATAGACCTCAGAGCGTTGGTGAATCTCGTTTTCTTGTGCAGCGGCTGTCATGCAGAGCGACAGGCCGATGGCTAATAGTAGTTGCTTTTGTTTCATAACTGTCAGTAGTTTGATTGATTCTGTTGCAAAGATACAAAAAAAATAGTTAAGAACACGAATATTTTGGAAAAAAATTGTAACTTTGCGGCAGATTAATCAATAACTAAAACGATATGAAGCATTTTTTATTCATGATTTGTCTTGTTCCATTTGTTGTATCAGCTCAACAGGATACGGACTTCACACGAGGCATCGGTCAGTATCCTGGTGCTCAGAGAGAATACTTTGCCCCTACGGTCAGTTGGAGTGAAGGTGGCCAATCGCTGACGAACGTGGCTCTCCATAGGGCAGCCTATGCCTCGTCAGCCTTTGATTACAACCATACCGCCCATTTGGTGACGGATGGAATCTGCGACAAGGCTGAACCATCGCTACTCACGGTGTCTACTCCATCCGGACGACTGCTCCGGCGTGAGGCCGAGTGGGCTATTGATGGTGGCCCTTACTCCCGAAACATTCTGCTGGGCAGCAACACTTGGCTCGCCTACAAGTGGAGTGGGGGGCTGAGCCTGAAAGCTCGCCGGCTAAAGCTGAAAGGTACGGTGATGTATGATGACAAACAGGCAACCAAGGGTTACTCCATCCGTTGTGAGATCTCAGATGACGGCCAAATCTGGCGGAGCGTCGGATTACTGAAAGGCAATGGTGTGCCAGGAAAGCCTCTGCACTATAAGTTGCACTCCGATCCTAACAAGCAAACGGATGAGAGCCTGTTGCCGGCAACTATCCTAGACGAGTTGATCCGGTTCGAACAACCTGTCTGTACCCATCATTTCCGGCTCGTTCTCGAAATGCAGGGTGCCGCCCGATGGGATGTCAACGAATTGGAGTTTCAAGATGCTTCGGGCCGCTATGTAGAGGTGATGCCCTCGCAATCGTTCGACAGCATGTGGATGAGTGATGGCGGCGGAAGTCAGTGGCTCTATACCGATTTGGGAACCTCTCTGCCGATAGAGAAAATACAGTTTGACTGGTATCTGGCTCCTAAGAGAGGTGCCGTGGAGGTGTCGGATGACGCCAAGGCTTGGCGGAAAGTGGCCGACATCGCTGGGGAGGCTTCTGTGGATGCCAAGGGAACTGGCCGCTATGTTAGGCTTTCCTTATTGGAGCCGGGTGATGCCGGATGCTATGCGCTTAGGGAACTCAAAGTGCTGTCCGATAGGAAAGTTGTCTATACTCCTCATGCCGTAGCAGGTATGAAGAACGGACGCTATGAACTGAGTGGTGGCCAGTGGCGGCTGCAGAGAGCCTCAGAGGTGGACGCCTGTGGCGAGAAGATTGCCTCTGCCGATTTCGATAGTCACGGATGGATTCCTGCCACTGTGCCGGGAACGGCTCTCTCCTCTTTTATAAATATTGGGGCTGTGCCCAATCCCAACTATGCTGATGATGTCGATCAGATTTCCGAGTCCTATTTCCGCTCAAGTTTTTGGTATCGCGACGAGTTCGAGGTGGGTAGTCTCTTGGATGGTGAACAGCAGTGGCTCAACTTTGATGGTATCAACTGGAAGGCTCGCGTATTCCTGAACGGTCAGAATCTGGGCCGCGTTGATGGTGCTTTCATGCGTGGCAAGTTCAATGTTACCGGGCTGCTCAACAAGGGCAAGAACTATCTCGCTGTCGAGGTTATTTGCAATGAGCATTTCGGGGCTGTCAAGGAAAAGGATGAGAATACTACACAGTTTAATGGCGGCATCCTGGGAGCCGACAACCCCACGTTCCACGCTACCGTCGGATGGGATTGGATAACAAGTGTCAGAGGCCGTGAGGTGGGAATCTGGAATGAGGTGTACCTCACCTCTACAGGAAAGGTCACTGTGAGCGATCCTTACGTCAGCACCCGCCTTGCCGATGACCACAAGACCGCCAGCGTGTGTCCTTCCGTTTTTGTGCATAATCATGATGGCAAGCCTGTAAAGGGCATCCTGAGGGGCTGGATTGGTGATGTCAGTTTCGAGCAGGCCGTCACCCTGCCTGCACAGTCGGAGCAGGAGTTCAGTTTCAGCCCAGACGCTTTTAGTCAGCTTTCCAGCAATGCCTTCCGTCTTTGGTGGCCCAACGGCTATGGCGAGCCTTATCTCTACGAGGCTGGCTTTACCTTTACACCTGAGCACGGGCAGGCCTCTTCCGTCAATTATCAGGCAGGTATCCGCGAGATGACATATATAGATGCCAAGGATTCACTTCGTATGTATGTTAACGGGCGCCGTTTCATCCCGCTAGGCGGTAACTGGGGCTTCGATGAGCACAACCTGCTCTATCGTTCGCGCGAGTACGACATCAGCGTGGGCTACCACCGCGACATGAACTGCACGATGATCCGTAACTGGGTGGGGCAGATTGGCGACGAGGCTTTCTATGAAGCCTGTGACCGTCATGGCCTGATGGTTTGGCAGGATTTCTGGTTGGCTAATCCTGCCGATGGCCCTGATCCATATGATGATATACTCTTCCTGAACAATGCAGAGGACTATGTGCGGCGCATCCGCAGCCATGCCAGCATCGGTCTCTGGTGCGGACGCAACGAGGGATTCCCCCCTGATGCTATCGACCGCAAGTTGCGTGAGTTCGTGCGCGACCTCACCCCCGGCCTCGGCTTCATCTCCAGTTCTGCCGATGAGGGCGTTAGTGGTCACGGCCCGTATCGTGCACTGCCCATCAAAGAGTATTTTGCCCGTCAGACAGGCAAGATCCACTCCGAGCGGGGCATGCCTAACGTCATGAACATCGAGAGCCTGCAGCGTACCTTCAGCCCTGAGGCACTTTGGCCGCAAAGTGTGCAGTGGGGACAGCACGACTATACCCTCCAGGGCGCACAGCGTGCCAGCGAGTTCAATGCCCTTGTGGAAAAGGGATTTGGAAAGGCCAAGAGTGCAGGGCAGTTCGCCCGCTGGGCTCAGCTGATCAATTACAACGGCTATCGTGGTATGTTCGAATCCACTAGTAAGAGTCGTGCTGGACTGATCATCTGGATGAGTCATGCCTGCTGGCCCTCGATGGTATGGCAGACCTATGACTATTATTTCGAACCCACAGCCGCCTACTTTGGCCTGAAGAAAGCCTGCGAACCGCTGCATATCCAGTATAATGCCCTCACGGGGGACATCGAAATCGTGAACCACTCGGCAGGCAGCTGCTCAGGCATCACGGCTAAAGCTACCGTTTTCGACCTTAATGGCAAGAAGGTGGCACAGCAGCAAGGTAGGGGCAATGCTGGCGAGGACACCACTACAGCCTGGCTCAATCTGTCGAAACTGCTCAAGTCCGTACCTTCCGATGTGTGGTTCCTTCGCCTGGAACTCACCGACAAGCGCAGTGTCCTCTCTGAGAACCTCTACATTATGGGCCGCGAGGAGAACAACTACCAGGCGCTCAACACGCTTCCACTGGCTGATGTGCGCCAGCAGGTCGACATTCAGGGCAATACGGCCATCGTCACCCTGCACAATGCAGGCAAAACCGTAGCCCCCTTCCTGCGCCTGAATCTTAAGGGTGCCGACGGCGAGCAGATCCTGCCCGTCATCTACAGCGACAATTACATGACCCTGATGCCAGGCGAAAGCAAGACCGTCACCATCTCATGGAAGGCGGAGGACAGCCGAGGACAGGCCGTTCATGTGGATATTACTCAACTGACATCAAAAGACTAACAATATGAGACATCTTAGTATGAGATTATGCTCGACGGCTCTGCTCTTGGCAGCTGCGCTCACAACCTTCGCACAGGATTGCCGTCACGAAAGCCGTTTTACCGACTATGTGAATCCCTGGATCGGCACAGGCGGACACGGGCATGTGTTCCTCGGTGCCAATGTGCCCTTCGGACTGGTACAGCTCGGGCCTACGGAGCACAACCAGGGCTGGGACTGGTGCTCGGGCTACCATGTCAGCGACTCTGTGCTTGTGGGCTTTGGCCACATGCACCTCAGCGGAACGGGCATCGGGGACTTGGGCGACATTGGCTTCCTGCCTGTTGCCCACTGCTGCACCACGGACACGAAGTTCTCGCATGCCAACGAGACAGTGCGCCCGGGTTATTACGCTATTCGCCTGCAGGAACCCAACGTCTTTGTAGAACTGACGGCTACGCAGCGCGTCGGCTTCCAGCGCTATACCTTTGGTGCCGATGTCGCCAATCCGATGATCCGTCTTGACCTCAAGCAAGGTATCGGGTGGGATAATGTAAAAAAGGCCGCTATCACGCAGGAGAGCCCAACGACCATCAGCGGCTTTCGACAGTCGAAGGGCTGGGCTGACAATCAGCAGGTGTTCTTCGCTGCCGAGTTCTCCACACCTGTGAAGGTCAAGAAGCAAGTGGGCGACACCATTATGGTTTTAACCGTCGAGAATGCTTCACAGCCTGTTATGGTGAAGTGCGCCCTCTCGGCTGTCAGCATCGAGGATGCCAAGGCCAACCTGAAGGCCGAAATCCCCGGTTGGGATTTCAAAGCGACGGTGGCGGCTGCCGACAAGGCTTGGAACGACGAACTTGGCAAGATAGCCGTCGATACCGATGATGCCAACGGGCGTACCATCTTCTATACTGCCCTCTATCACACGATGACGGCTCCCTCTGTATTCTGCGACGTCACTGGCCGCTATCGCGGGGCTGATGGTAAGGTGCATCAGGGCGATTTTACTAACTATACCACATTTTCTCTCTGGGATACCTACCGCGCCGCTCATCCGCTGATGACGCTTATCCATCCCGAGAAGCAGCGCGACATCGCCGCCACGCTCATGCACATCTTCGAGCAGCAGGGTAAGCTGCCCGTGTGGCATCTGATGGGCAACGAGACCGACTGCATGGTGGGAAATCCGGGTGTCAACGTACTGGCCGATCTCGTGTTAAAGGGCTTCGTTTCTGACAGAGAATCTGCCTTCCAGGCCATGAAGACCTCTGCTATGCTAGACGAGCGCGGCATGAACCTGCTGAAGCAATATGACTATCTGCCTTATGACAAGGACTCCACCTTCGAGACCGTTGCCAAGGGCCTCGAATATGCACTGGCAGATGACGGCATCGCCCGGGTGGCTAGGCTCTTGGGCAAGAAAGCCGACTATAAGTACTTTTATAACCGCAGCCGTGCCTACAGCCACTACTTCGACCCCAAGACTGGCTTCATGCGCGGACTCGGTAGCGACGGCAAGTTCCGTGAGCCCTTCGATCCCTTCAACACCATCCACCGGCAGGATGACTACACCGAAGGCAATGCCTGGCAGTACACGTGGCTCGTGCCCCATGATGTCGGCGGACTTGTCAGACTGTTCGGAGGGGAGAAGAAGTTCGTTGAGAAATTCGACTCTCTGTTTATCGTCAGCGGTGACCTTGGCGCGGAGGCCTCGCCCGACATCTCCGGACTTATCGGACAATACGCCCACGGTAACGAGCCCAGCCACCACGTCATCTATATGTACAACTATATTGGCCAGCCTTGGAAAGCAGCACGGCTGCTCAGGCAAACCATGCGGGAGATGTATTTCAACGATTACGACGGTCTTTCCGGCAACGAGGATGTCGGCCAGATGTCGGCTTGGTATGTTCTTTCCTCCATCGGCCTCTATCAGGTAGAGCCTGCCGGGGGCAAGTTCGTTATCGGCACTCCGATCTTCCATGAGGCAAAGGTCAACGTGGGAGGTGGCAAGACCTTCACAGTGAAAGCCGTCAACAACAGTGCGGAGAACATCTATGTGCAGAGTGCCCATCTGAACGGCAAGACTTACACGAAGTCCTACCTGATGTATCAGGACATCATGGCTGGCGGCATCCTCGAACTCGAGATGGGGAGCCAGCCATCGGCCTGGGGCACTCAAACCAAAAGCCGTCCTTGAGCTATGAGACCCCTGATGATCATTTACTGTCTGCTGCTGTCGGCGGCGACGCTTGCACAGGAGCATGCCGAGGTGGATGTCAGCAAGCGCTACACCACCGTCGTACCTGATAATGCAATCGTCTTTGAGTCTAAGCGCCCGCCCGTCTCCGAGCGGCTTTTTACCTCTGAAGTGATTGAAGCCAAGATCCGCGAAGTGCAGGCGATATTGAAGGATAACACTCGCTTGGCGTGGATGTTCGCAAACTGCTTCCCTAACACGTTGGAGACCACCGTCCACTATCGGGTGCTTCCCGACGGCGATGACGACACCTTTGTCTATACTGGTGATATCCCCGCTATGTGGCTGCGCGACTCGGGAGCCCAGGTGTGGCCCTACGTACAGTTCTGTGCCAAGGACGAGAAACTCCGAAAGATGGTGCGTGGTGTCATTCTCCGCCAGCTGAAGTGCATCAATATCGATCCATACGCAAATGCCTTCAACGACGGCCCCACGGGGGCTGGTTGGCAGAGCGACGCCACGAAGATGTCAAAAGATGTCTTTGAGCGAAAGTACGAAATCGACTCTCTCTGCTATCCTGTGCGACTTGCCTATTGGTACTGGCTTGTAACAGGCGACGGCTCCATTTTCGGTGAGGTGTGGCTGCAGGCTGTGCGGAATATCCTCCAGACCTTCCGTGAGCAGCAGCGAAAAGACGGCCTCGGTCCCTATCGCTTTTTCCGTATGACCGACCGTACCTACGACACCGTAGGGTGGGGGGGCTATGGTGCTCCGGTAAAGCCCGTCGGTCTCATTGCCTCTGTGTTCCGGCCTTCCGACGACCGTACCTCGCTGCCCTTCCTTGTGCCTTCCAATTTCATGGCCGTATCGTCGCTACGGAAGATGGCAGAGATTCTTGGGAAGGTGAATGGTAGTTCACTCGCCGCTGATTGCGAGTCGCTGGCCTTAGAGGTCGAGCAGGCATTGAAGCAGTATGCCGTCGTGGATCATCCCAAATATGGCATGATCTACGCTTTCGAGGTCGATGGATTTGGCAACCGTCTGCTGATGGACGATGCCAACGTGCCCAGTCTTCTGGCTATGGGCTATCTCGGTGATGTGCCCCTCGGCGATCCCGTCTATCAGAACACCCGCCGCTTCGTGTGGAGCGATGACAATCCTTGGTTCTTCCGGGGCAATGCAGGCGAAGGAATAGGCGGTCCTCACATTGGCTACGATATGGTGTGGCCCATGTCTATCATGATGCGCTGCTTTACCTCGCAGGAAGACGATGAGATCCGCTGGTGCATGCGCACGCTGCTCAAGACCGATGCCGGCACGGGTTTCATCCACGAGTCGTTCCATAAAGATGATGCATCTAACTACACGCGTCCGTGGTTTGCCTGGCAGAATACGCTCTTTGGTGAGTTGGTGCTCAAACTCATCGCCGACGGGAAAGCAGATTTGCTCAATCATCTGTAATAACCTGAAATCGGCTTGATCATTGACTCGAAATAAATGGGTCAGGGGACGGTGCTCTGACCCATTTGAAAAATCACCATTTACACGCGCGCATACGTAAAAAAAGAGAGAAAAATCGTGCCCCCTTCGTGCCCCTATCGTGCCCCCTGATGAGGGACATCAAAAAAGGCACAAGGGGGGACGTTTCCCCTGCCTCAAGGGGGGATCTCCTTTGCGATGAGGCCTAATGAATCGAAGCAATGCCTTGCGTCACTCACGGGGATGCCTTCCACGACCGTCGCCAGAGTCTATCGGAGGTAGATGCTGGCTGGGGTCATCTTCTGGCCCTGGGGATTGAAGACCCAGAGGCGGAGCATGCCGCCGTTGCTGTCGAAATAGCGTACCTCGATCTTGTGAAGCCCGGCCTTGAGGGCCTGCTGGCTCACTTCCTCATGAGGACTTTGGGGACGGTCATTGTCGACGACCATGTTGCCGTCGATCTTCAGCCAGCTGCCGTCGTCGCTCATCAGCGAGAAGGTGTAAACACCATCCTCCGGTACGCGGATAAAACCCGTGATGATGAGACCGATGTAGCCTTTTACGCCCTCTGGAATCACCACATCGGCAACGGGATAGTTGCCCTTGAAGGTGGCGCGGTGAATCTCGGCGCATTTCTCGCCGCGATAGTCGTGCCAGGCGGCATTGAGGCCGGGCTCCAGTTTCTTGTCATCGGTCTTGACGGGTTCCAGCAGGCCCTGCTTGACGAAGTCGGCCTTTAGCATCTCTCCGGCCCTGCCGTCGGGCGAGAAAGTGCGGAGGATGACGTGGGTGGTCTCGTCGAGGGTGACGGGGCCGCTGTAGAGTTGCGACGTTTTGTCGGGAAAACTGCCGTCAGTGGTATAGCGGATGACGGCTTGCGGGTCGGCACAGGTGACCGCCATCTTCCCTGTGTTCGTGAAGGCGTTGACGCGATAGACACCGTCGAGACTGGGTGTGCGGAAGGGCACGTTCAGCTTGTGGAGCATACAGAACTGCTGGGGTAGGCGGGCGTAGAATCGGTCATAGTCTTTCTGCCCGGGTTTTGTCCAAGCGAGTTCCGAGAGGGCGAGGATGCGGGGGAAATATTGGAAGAGCATACGCTCGCGCGTGGGGATGTATTCGCACCAGAGGTTGCCCTGCACGCCGATGACGTGCTGTTTCTGCCTGGCGCTCATCGCTTGTGGCTGCACGTCGTACTCATAGATACTGCGCATGCTGGTCTTTTCCTCTGCCTGTGAGAGATACATCGGAAAGCCTGGGCAGTAGATGACATCGTTGCCCTGGGCCGTTACCTGAACAGGGGCATCGGGATGCCACGTGCGCCACCATGTGACGGTGGCCGTCTTGGAGAGCCCGCCTTCGAGTATCTCGTCCCAGCCCATCATCTTGCGCCCGTTCTTGTTGATGAAGGACTCCATCTGGTGAATGAACCACGACTGGAGCTCTTCCTCGCTATGGAGACCGAGCTTCCGGATGCGTGCCTGACAGTCGGGGCATTCCTTCCACGTATCCTTACGGACTTCATCGCCTCCCACGTGGACATACTCGTAGGGGAAAAGTTCGAAGACCTCGCGCCAGATGTCCTTGCAGAATTCAAGTACGCGGTCCTTGCCAGGACAGAGCGGGGTGGTGAAGAATTCTCCCCAGCCAATCTTGGTGAAGCAGGAGAGACCGTCGTAGTTCTCGATGGCAGCGAGGAAGTGGCCGGGCATGTCGATCTCGGGGACAATCTCGATGGCGCGCTGACGGGCATAGCCTACGATGTCGCGGATCTGCTCCTGAGTGTAGAAGCCGCCATAGAGGGTGTCGCCGTTCTCTATGCGGGTGTTTTTCCTGGGGATGAGCAGGTCGGGGGTGTCGTCGCGTGCAGCGAGCTGCCAGCATGCGGTGTCCTGATTATTATAGGTACGCCAGGCTCCTTTCTCTGTCAGCTTGGGGTATTTCTTGATCTCAAGTCGCCAGCCCTGATCGTCGGTGAGATGCCAGTGGAAACGGTTGAGTTTGTAGAGAGCCATCAGGTCGATGAGCTCCTTCACCTCGTCGACAGTCCAGAAATGGCGTGAGCTGTCAAGATGGAATCCTCGCCAGCAGAAACGTGGCGCATCAGTGATGTCGCAGTGCGCCAGGTCAGCCGCAGGGCTTTGGAGCAGCATCTGGTTGAGGGTGGAGATGGCTGCGAGGATACCGCTGTAGTCAGCACCGCTGATGTCGATGCCCTTGGGTGAGATACGCAGTCCGTAGCCGTTCTTGGGTAGCCCCTTCTTCAGCGACAGCCGAATGTCGCCCTGCCTGCTGTTGCCGACAGCGGCTTCGGTCTGGGCATAGCACTTCAGGCACGACTGGAGGAACTCGGCGGCGGGTTTCAGCGACGTATTGGAAAAGACGATGACGGGCTGCCGGGGTAGGGTATAGCTGCCGGAATCCCATGTGACGGACTGAGGCTGGGGAACGATACCGGCCTCGGCGAAACAGCACAGAGGCAGCACCGCCAAGGCCATCATTAATAGTTTCTTCATCATGACATGGGTTTAGAACTGCCAGCGACTGGGAAGCTGACGCTCGGGCCAGAGGTGCTTGGCGTAATGATAGTGATACAACTCGAAGAAAGCCGTGAAGCGCGTGAGGCGCTCTTTGAAGGCTTCAAAGTTCTTGCGCTCAGGCTGCGTCCACTGTACCTCGGCGAGTGCCGACATGCGCGGCAAGGCCTGGTACTCCACCAGTCCCTCAGTGAGCAGGTATTCAGACCACAGGTTGGCCTGGGCGCCGAGGATGTGCTTCTTGGCTTCTACCGACAGCGTGTCAGGGGCGGGTTCGAGAGAATAGACTTTCTCCACGGGGACATAGCCTCCGCACCGGCTGGGCTCAAACTGTGCCTCCTTGGACTGAAGATAGTCGAAGTATGCATGAGAGGTGGGTGTCATGATGACGTCGTGCCCTGCTTCTGCGGCTTTGGCTCCGGGTGCACTGCCTCGCCACGACATGATCATCGCATCCTTGGGACAGCCGTCGAGAATCTCGTCCCATCCGAGGGCGCGGCGATGGTGGGCGGCGAGGAAGTCGAATACTTTGTGCGTGAAGTGTGCCTGGAGCTGATCCTTTGCAAGTCCGAGGGCCTGGCACTTCGGGCAGGCTTCCCACTTGATGGTAGGCGTCTCGTCACCACCGATGTGGATGACCTCCGAGGGGAAGATGTCCATGATTTCGGTGAGTACACCCTCTACAAACTCATACACCTTTGGATTGCCTACGCAGAGCACGTCGGTATAGACACCCCAGTAGTGGCCTACCTCGTAAGGCCCTCCTGTGCAGCCGAGTTCTGGATAGCTTGCCAGGGCTGCGAGCATGTGGCCGGGCATGTCGATCTCGGGGACGACGGTGATATGGCGCTCCCGTGCATAGCTGACTATCTCGCGGCACTGTTCCTGTGTGTAGTAGCCGCCATGGGGAATACCGTCATCGAGGTCGGAGTTAGTGCCGAGGATGGTTCCTGAGCGCTGCGAGCCGATGGTGGTAAGCTTGGGATATTTCTTGATTTCGATACGCCACCCCTGGTCATCAGTCAGATGCCAGTGGAAGCGGTTCATGTTGTGTAGGGCCAGAAGGTCGATGAACTTTTTCACGAAGCTGATGCTCCAGAAGTGGCGCGAGCAGTCAAGGTGCATGCCCCGATAGCTGAAGCGTGGGGCGTCTGCAATGACAACGGGATTCAGCTCGAGGCCTTCCTTCACCGCCTTGCGGAGTGTCTGGATGCCATAGAATACACCGGCGGCAGAACCTCCCTGGATGGTAATGCCCTTCTGGTTGACGGTCATCACATAGCCTTCGCTCTCCTTGACGGTAGGCGAGACGGACAGCTCGATGTACCTCTGTTTCTTCTCACGTTTTTGAACGATGGGAAGGTCATTCGCCGTAGTCTCCTTCAGATACTGTTTCAGAAACTCGGCCTCGCGCTGTAGCCCGGGCGCAGCCAGGATCTGGACCTCCTCGTTCAGGACAAACGGTGCCCCCTTCTGCATCGTGATGCTCTGCGGCAGGGGAACGACGTCATAGTTGGCAGGCGAGCCTGCAAGCACAGAAGAAGTGAAGAGTGAAGAGTGAAGAGTGAAGAGTGCCATCAGCACCATCACTTTCCCCGTCATATTCACTTCCGTTGCAATCTTGTTCTTTATCATACTAGTTAAATCTTGATGTTTACTTTTCACTTCTCCACTTTTCACTTCAAAAGTGGTATTCCACGAAAGCCTCCATTGCCTCGTAGCAGGCCAGTCCGAGTGCATCGTAGCGTTTTGCCGTCTCACGATTGCGATCCTCGGCACGCTGCCAGAACAGGCGCTCATCGTTGCCCAAGAACGGGGCACTCTCCATCTGACTCTGATGGCGCAGGATGGCATTTCGCTTCTCACGCAGTTCCTCAGGACTCATCGGTACACACATCTCGATGTCAGCCACATCCCATTCAGCCCAGGCACCACGATACATCCAAACACGACAATCCTTCAGCCACTCAGCACCAGCTTTCTTCTCCTCGTCGATGGCTGCCAAGACTGCATCCGTACACTTGCGGTGGGTACCATGGGGATCGGCAAGGTCAGCAGCCACGTAGATCTGATGCGGCTGAATCTCAGAGAGCAGTTCGATAATCGGCGTCACGTCGTTTTCCGTCATGGGGAGTTTCTCAATCTTACCACTTTCATAGAAAGGCAGGTCGAGGAAGTGGATATGATGGCTGTCGATGCCGTTGTATTCACAGGCCAGACGAGCCTCACCTCTGCGGATCAGTCCTTTCAGACGGAGAATCTGCTGATTGTCGAGGTCGCCCTCCTTCTTGTTCTTGATGAAGGCCTTCACTGTCTGGTAGGAGTGCTTGATGACTTGATCGGAACCATTGGCAAAGATAGTGTTGAAGCCATTGATGAAGTGCATGAATCGACGCACTTCCTCGTCGCCCACAGCGATATTGCCAGATGTCTCATAGGCCACATGCACATCGTGCTTCTGCTGCATGAGTCGACGGATGGTACCTCCCATCGAGATGACATCATCATCAGGGTGGGGTGAGAACACAACGACACGCTTGGGGTAGGGCTTGGCTCTCTCAGGACGTGTGGTGTCGTCAACGTCGGGTTTGCCACCAGGCCATCCTGTGATGGTGTGCTGCAGTTCGTTGAATACTTCGATGTTCACCAGACCTGCTTGCCCGTCGAATTGTTCTACGAGGTGTCCCAGTCCGTTGTCCACGTAATCTTTTGTAGAGAGTTTCAACAAGGGCTTGCCTGTTTGGTTACAGAGGTTAATAACCTGTCGCCTTAACTCATGTTCAGGCGTCTTGATGTTAGCTGTCAGATTCAGATTCATTTTGCTATCGTATTTAGTAGTATTTGAATGTTTATTCGGCAAAGATACGATAATAAATTGAAAATAGGTGTGATTTTTGAGAAGATTAACACTCATTTTTGGAAAAAATGATTAACTTTGCAGTCGAAAAATGAAGAAACCAGCGATTATAGTGCCTGAAGGTGTCAAAGAGGTGTTGTTGCATGCCTGTTGCGCACCATGCTCCTCTGCCATTGTAGAGTGGATGCTCGCAAATGG